>Ga0209066_10002763_pt1 | contig 20872 bp, 8 predicted proteins | sample All_14_2_FD_187198 | JGI IMG/M metagenome (GOLD analysis project Ga0209066, IMG submission 187198) | Freshwater microbial communities in response to fracking from Pennsylvania, USA - Allegheny Zone_MetaG_DW_15 (SPAdes) (version 2) ... | reverse complement strand
CAGGACACCGTAGCGGACCGCGCCACCTCTTTCAGGAGCAAGGCGGTGCCGCCCCCGGAGCCCGCTAAACCGCCGCCGCCCGGCTCCGGTCCCAAGCCTCCGCCGCCCGGGCCCGCGCCCAAGACGGCGCCGGTGCCGCCCGCCAAGGCTACCAGCGCCCTCAGCCCCGACTCTACCCGCCTGCCCGCCCAGGGCCCGCTGCCCAAACAGGCGCGGCCGCCGCTGGTGAAGCGCCTGGCCGGGCCCGTGATCACAGCCTTCCTGTCGGCCGTGCTGCTGGGCATTCTCTACATGATAGTGGCCCCGTCGCTGCCGCGCCTGCGCCTGGTGATGACGGCCAAGTCCTACCTGACCAACATCTCCGAAGGCGAGTTCGAGAAGGCCTACGACCTGCTCTCCACCAATTCCAAGGCCGCCTGCACGATGAGCGACTATGTCCGCAACAGCCAGGACTATTACGCCAAGGCCCCCGTCTGGCAGTTCAAGGACGTGCAGGTGATGGCGATGACCGACACCGCCGCGATGATACGCTACCAGCTCAAGGAAGGCGACGGCGAGTGGAAGGACGACTACATCTCTTTCGTGCGCGAGCACAACCGCTGGACCAGGCCTTATATCTGGATCCTGTTCCAGCCCATAGACGACGCCATCAGGCGCCAGGACCTGCCGCAGGCCCTGTTCCTGGCCCAGAAACTCTACCTGACCGACCCTATAGACCCGCGCACCTCCGCTTACCTCTGCGAGGTTGAGTTCTACATGGGCCTCTACGAGAAGGCCACCGAGTCCTGCAAGCGCACCCTCGACAGCGTGGCCAGTTACCCGGTGGGCTACACCAGCAAGGACCTGTTCCAGTACCAGTCGCATTACGCCGACAGCCTGCGCTACCTGCAGCGCGACCGCGTGGCCCTGGCCGAATACGAAAAACTCCTGAAATGGCCCGGCCTCACCGCCGAAGAGGCCTGCCCGGTGCGCCTGAACCGGGCCGACGCCTACATTTATCTCAAAGAATACGACCGGGCCCTGAAGGAAGTCATGACGGCCGAGGATATCTGCGTTCAGAATCCCGCCAAGGAAGAGGCCAAGAAGCGCCTGCGCTACATGAGCGGCGCCGCCGGCGCGGACGCGGTGGCTTTCGCCCAGAAATCCCGCTTCCAGCAGGGCATGCCCCCCATCGGCGAGGCGCGCAGGCTGCAGTTCGAAGAGCTGAAGCGCCGGGTCGGCCCCAGGAACGCGCGCCTGCTGCCCAAGGACGAATGGCTGGCCGTGCACGTGGCCAGCCCGGAGTACCGGGTCTTCCTGCGCGAGGAAAGATACAATTTGCAGACGCGGAAACCGGAAACGCACGACGTTTTCATATTCCTGATCAATCTGTGGACCGGCAAGGCCAAGGTGGAAAAAGCTCCGCCCTTGCCGCCCCCGCCTGGCAAATAACAATTTAAGGCCCCGCGCGAGTACGCGGGGTGCGACAACTGGAGGAAAGATGTTTAAAAAAGTTCTGATCGCCAACCGCGGCGAAATAGCGGTGCGCGTGATACGCACCCTGCGTGAGCTGGGCGTGAACTCGGTGGCCGTCTATTCCGAGGCCGACCGGTCCTCGCTCCATGTGCGCCTGGCCGACGAGGCCGTCTGCATCGGGCCCGCCATGGCCAAGGAAAGCTACCTCAGCATCCCGGCCATCATCTCCGCCGCCAAGGTCACCGGCGCCGACGCCATCCACCCCGGCTACGGCTTCCTCAGCGAGAACGCCGACTTCTCCGCCGCCTGCCGCGACAACGGCATCACTTTTATCGGGCCCTCCCCCAAGTCCATACAGCAGCTCGGCCACAAGTCCGAGGCCCGCAAGATGGCCACCAAGGCCGGAGTGCCCGTGACGCCCGGCACCAAGGACTGCGTCTCGGTGAAGGAAGCGGCCGCCGCGGCGGCCAAGATCGGCTTCCCCATCATGATCAAGGCGGCCGCCGGCGGCGGCGGCAAGGGCATCCGCATAGTGCGCGAGGCCGGCCAGTTGGCCAACGAAATGAACATGGCTTCCAGCGAGGCCAAGGCCGCCTTCGGCAACGGCGAAGTCTATTTCGAGAAATATATCGAGCTGCCCCGCCACATAGAAGTGCAGTTCGCCCGCGACATGCACGGCAACGTGATAGCTTTCCCCGAGCGCGACTGCTCCATACAGCGCCGCCACCAGAAGCTGGTGGAAGAGACCCCTTCACCAGCCGTGGACAAAAAACTGCGCGCCAAGCTCGAGAAAGCGGCCGTGGACCTGGCCGAGGCGGCCAAGTACGTGGGCGTGGGCACGGTGGAATTCCTGCTCACCCAAAGCGGCGAGTTCTATTTCATGGAAGTTAACACCCGCCTGCAGGTAGAGCACCCGGTCACCGAGTGCGTCACCGGCTTCGACCTGGTGCGCGAGCAGCTGCTGGCCGCCTCCGGAGAGAAACTGACCTACACCGGCGGCCATACCGTGCCGCTGCTGGGCCATTCCATCGAGCACCGCATCAACGCCGAGGATTTCAGCCGCAACTTCGCGCCCTCCGTGGGCCGCGTAGAGGAATGGCTGCTGCCCGGCGGCCCCGGCCTGCGCATAGACACGCATGTCTACGCCGGCTACAATTTGCCCATCTATTACGACAGCATGCTGGCCAAGCTGATAGTCTGGGCTCCCACCCGCGAGATGGCGGTAGAGCGCTCGCGCCGCGCGCTGGCCGAATTCAAGGTAACGGGCGTTAAGACCACCATAGACGCCCACCAGCTCATTGTGGAGAGCGCCGAGTTCAAGGCCGGCAGCACCGACACCGGCTTCATGGAGCGCCTGCTGGCCTGACGGGGTCAGGTCTTTACTTTTGACCTCATGCGAACCAAAGGCAAGATAGTTTCGTTAAAAAAGGCCCTGGCCCTGCGGGCCGCCCTTATAAAAAAAGGCAAAAAGGCCGTTTTTACCAACGGCTGCTTCGACCTGCTGCATGCGGGCCACATCTATTCACTCGAAAAAGCCCGCTCTATGGGGGATTTCCTGTTCCTCGGCCTCAACTCGGACGCCTCGGTGCGCCGCCTTAAAGGCCCCGCCCGCCCCATCAACAAGGCAGGGGACCGCGCCTTGGTACTGGCCGCCCTGGCGGCCGTGGATGCCGTGGTAGTTTTCAGCGAAGATACCCCCATAAAACTGATAAAGGCCCTGCGCCCCGACATTTTGGTCAAGGGCGCCGACTACCGCAACGGCACCGTGGTCGGGGCCGAATATGCCGGCCGGGTGGCGCTAGTCCCCCTGCTGAAAGGCCGCTCCACCACCGGCCTGGCCGCGAAACTCTCCAAGAAGTGACTTAGTTCATTATTTTAGCCCAAGCAGCCCCCCAATATAATAAAATATCAAGACAATATGACCGACATTTTCAACAAGTGCCGCAATTTCCACATTGTAAAACAACTCATCGCTTCCGGCATCTACCCCTATTTCAAGGAACTCGAGAGCGAACAGGCCCCCGAGATCACGATAAAGGGCAAGAAGTTCATTATGTTCGGGTCCAATAATTATCTGGGCCTGGCTAACGATCCCCGCATGAAGAAGGCCTCGATAGAGGCGGTGCAGAAATTCGGCACCGGCGTGGCCGGCAGCCGCTTCCTCAACGGCAACACCGTGCTGCACACCGAGCTGGAGACCAAGCTGGCCAAGTTCAAGGGCCGCGAAGCCGCCCTCATTTACGCCACCGGCTACCAGATGAACCTGGGCGTGGTCTCCTCGCTGGTAGGCAAGGGCGATTTCGCCATCGTCGACAAGCTCAACCACGCCAGCATCCTCGACGGCTGCCGCCTCTCCCACGGCGAACTGCGCCGCTTCAAGCACAACAATCCCGAAGACCTCGAAAAAGTGCTCAAAGAGATAGGCCCCAACCACGGCAAGCTCGTGATCGTGGACGGCGTGTTCTCCATGGAAGGCGACATCGCCCCCATCCCCGAAATTTCCAAGGTCTGCCGCAAGTACGGCGCCCGCCTGATGGTGGACGACGCGCACGCCACCGGCGTGCTGGGCAAGCACGGCCACGGCACGATGGAGCATTTCGGCCTGACCAGCAAGGACGTGGACCTGGTGGTGGGCACCTGCTCCAAGAGCTTCGCTTCCGTGGGCGGCTTCGTGGTGGGCGATGCCGACATCCTCCACTACATACAGCATATCTCCCGCTCCATGATCTTCTCGGCCTCCCTGCCGCCGGCCTCCGTAGCCGCCATCTCCAAGGCGCTCGACATCATAGAGGCCGAGCCGCAGCGCATCCAGAAGCTGTGGGACAACGCCGCCTACCTGATGAAGCGCTTCAAGGAGATGGGCCTCAATACCGGCGAGACGCAGACCCCCATCATCCCCGTCATCATCGGCGACAACGAAAAGACTTTCATGCTCTGGCGCATGCTCTACGACCACGGCCTCTTCACCAACCCGGTAGTGAGCCCCGCGGTGCCTCCCAAGCGCGCCATGCTGCGCGTGGTGGCCACCGCCACCCACACCAGGGAACAGCTGGACCGCGCGCTGGACATCTTCGAGACCTGCATAAAGAAAGTCCTGAAGAAGAAGCCGGCCGCCGCGGTAAAATAAGCCGCCGGGCCAACGCCACCTCAATTTATGTCACTGGAAATTCGGGAAATCGCCGAAAAGCACCTCGGCGTCTTCATAGACTACCCCTATAACCTCTTCAAAAACCACCCGCACTGGGTCGGGGAACTGAAGAAGGACGTGCGCCACCTGCTGGAGACGGGCCACCCGTTCTGGCGCCACGGCGAGCGCAAGCTGTTCATGGCCTGGCGCGGCGACAAGCCCGTAGGCCGCGTGGCCGCCATCGTCAACCAGGCGCACAACAATTTCCACTCCGACCGCACCGGCTTCTTCGGCTTCTTCGACTGTGAGGACGACAAGGAAGTCGCGAACGCCCTGTTCGCCGCCGCCGGCGCCTGGCTTAAGACCAAGGGCATGGACTCGGCCGTCGGCCCCGTGAACCCCTCCACCAACGAGACCTGCGGCATGCTGCTGGAGGGCTTTGACGGCCCGCCGATGGTAATGATGCCCTACACCCCCGAATATTACCTGGGGCTGGCCGAGTCGGCCGGCTTCGCCAAGGCCAGGGACCTGCTGGCCTTCCGGGTGGACGTAGCCCACGGCTTCGGCGAGCGCTTCGAGAAGATCGTGCAGCGCCTCACCCGCGGCAAGGACATCAAGGTCCGCCACGTGGACGCCGGCGGCCTGGACAAGGCCATCGCCGAGGTAAAAGAGATCTACAACTCCGCCTGGGAAAAGAACTGGGGCTTCGTGCCCATGTCCGACGCCGAGTTCAACGACATGGCCGCGGCCATGAAGCCGGTGCTCAAGCCCGAGTACCTCTATTTCGCCGACGTGGACGGCAAACCGGCCGCCTTCGTGCTGCTGCTGCCGGACCTCAACATCCCCCTGAAGGCGGCCCATGGCAGCCTCAACCCGCTGACCCTGCTGCCTTTCCTGTACCGCCTGTACTTCAAGATGCGGGCCGGCCGCATGCTCACGCTGGGCGTAAAAAAAGAATTCCGCGGGCGCGGCCTGGAGATGCTGCTGATAAAGAAAGGCTTCGAGGCCGGGCAGAAGATGAAGTGGGTGTACGGCGAGATGTCCTGGACGCTGGAGGACAACGCCCAGATCAACAGCGTAATAGAGGCCATCGGCGGCCGCGTCTACCGCAAGTACCGCGTCTTCGAAAAGAAGCTTTAGCCCCGCGCGGGTTTAATTATTCCGCAATCTTTATTTAATCCCCTTCCGTTATAATATCACTATGCGGTTCTCAGACCTTAAAAAGATAAAGGCCGCGGCCGAAAGCGACTCGCGCGCCGCGCAGCCGCGCCGTGAAGCGCCCCCCGCCGTAACGGCGCCGGCGCCTGCGCCTGTTCCCGCGCCCGCGCTTCCCCCGGTGAGGGAAGCGGCCCCTGAAGCCGTGCCCGCGCCCAGGCCCGCGGCCGAACCGGCCAGGCAGGCGGCCCCGAAGCCCCAGCCGCCGCCCCAGATACCGTTTCACGAGTCAGAAGCCAAGGCCAAGGAGCTCTATTCCCGGCTGATGGTACAGGCCATCTCTTTCCTCAAGGCCGTGGACCAGCCCTACTGCGAGAAATACGAGTCCGTACTCGCGGCCACGGCACTGACGGCCGAGACGCTCAAGAACAACCCCGCTTTCCTCGGCTGCACCGTCTATTCCACCGCCGACGATTACCTGCGCGGCCACACCCTTAACACCTTCATCCTGTCGCTGGCGATGGGCCTGGAGGGCGGTTTGGACAGCAGGGAACTGGGCCTGCTCGGCTTCTGCGCCATGGCGCACGACGCCGGCATGACCGAATACGCGCCCATCTACAACAAGGCCGGCCGCCTCGACGACGGGGACTTCTCCGAGATGTCCCTGCACGCCGAAGCCGGCGCGGCCAAGCTCGACCGCATAGTGGACCTCGACCACCGGATCAAGGAGCGGGCCCGCCGCATCATACTGCAGACCCACGAGCGCGCCGACGGTTCCGGCTACCCGGACCGCGCCACCGGCGAGGAGCTGGACCCGCTGGCCCAGATCATCAGCATCGCCGACGCCTACGAGGCCATGACCCACCCCCGGGCCTGGCGCGAGGCCATAGATCCCCCCGCGGCCGTCAAGGAACTGATAGAGAAGGAAGGCCGCGGCTTCAACGCCTCGGCCGTGAAGATGCTCATCGCCGTCATCTCCATCTACCCGCCGGGCTCGCTGGTCAAGCTGTCCACCGGCGAGACCGCCCGCGTGCTCAAGGTCAACCGCGGCCTGCTCAGCCGCCCGGTGGTGGAAATAGCCCTGGCCCCCGATTTTTCCGAGGCCGCGCCGCAGCTGGCCGACCTGCGCGACCAGCCGCTGGTCTCGATAGACAAAGGCCTGCGTTTCTCCGAACTCGAAGAGATGAATCCCGCCTACGCCGGGCGGCTGGAGCTTTCCCGCTGGTGGACGGACTGGTAAGCCGCCATGGGCGACAAAAAACAACTGCTTTTCATAGAGGAAGAGGGCTACGTGGTGGCCCGCGTGGAGGAGATCCTGCGCGCTTTCCCCCACTTCGAGGTCACGCGCCTCGACGATGCGGAATCGGCGCGGGCCCTGCTGGAAGAGCGGTCCTTCGATGTGGTGATCACCGACATTTACCTGCGCGGCGCCAGCGGCCTGGAGTTCTCTTTCAAGGCCCTGGAAAAGAACAAGAACGCCTGCGTCATCTTCATCACCGGCATTGACAATGTGGACATGGCGGCCAAGGCCGTCAAGGAAGGCGCTTTCGATTTCGTGATAAAGCCGCCCGGGCTGGAGCGGCTCTCGAGCATGCTGAAGATGGTGACGCTGCTGCGCGGCCTAGCGCCGGCCGAGCAGGGAGAGCAGCAGCCTTAGCGGCCGCAGCGCGTAGGCGGCCGCGCCGGCCGAACCGTAGCGCCGCAGCATGAAGCGCTCGTCGGGCAAGGCGTAGCCGGCCAGCAGGGCGGGACGGTACAGCACCGGCAGCAGGTACTCCAGCGCGGTGGAATATTTTTTCGCGGCCCTTTCGAAGAGGGCCGCTTTTATTTTTTCCGCCCCGCGCGGGCGCAGCGCCTCCAGCGCCGGCCCCTCGGCCAGGCCCAGCCGCGACACGGCGGGCCAGACGGCCGGGCGCAGCCCGTAAACTTCCGCCTTGCGGGCGCAGAGCGCCCAGAATTTGGAGCCGTCGCCGGGCGCGCTGCGGGCTATGCGGGCGCAGTCTTCCAGCGCCCTCGGCGTCAGCTCGCCGTGATGCAGCAGCGGGTGCACGGCGGCGTGCAGGAACAGGTCAGCTAAATTCAGCGACAGGCCGGCCGGCCCGGGCTCCAGGCCCCAGTCGAACAACTCGTCTGTATTTTTAATATGCCACAAGCCGGTATGCACGTCCAGCACCACGGGCGGGGCCTCGCCCGGCGCCGGCTTGTACCAGGCGTCAGCGCTGTTGGGCATGGGCAGGTAGCCAAGCCCCTTAAGTATTTCTTCGAATTTTTCCAGGGCGGCGGGGCGCACCAGCACGTCGGCGTCGGTCATGCCGCGCTCGCCGGGCACGTACAGCCCCAGTTCCAGCAGCGCCGCGCCCTTGAGCGCTATTACCTCGATGCCGGCCGCGGCGGCCGCCGTCCTGGCCTCCTCGAAGGCCGAGAGCAGCAGTATATCCCTGGCCGCCAGCGAGGCGTCAGACCCGGTCAGTCCCATAGCTTCATAAATCCATTCCTCGCACCCTTCATGCCTTCCAGTCTTAAAATTTCTTCTTAAGGGTGATTCTCTGCGTACCGCCTATGGCGCCCCCGGGCGACATCGCGTAGTCCAGTTCCGCGTTCAGCACTTTTACGCCGGCCCCCGCGCTTAAAGCCCCCGCCGCGCCCATGCCGCCAGCGCCGTTGACGCCACCGCGCAACGTCAGGCCGTATATGCTCCCGGGCCCGCCGAACAGGGCGTACTCTGTGCCCACGCTGTAGGCGGTGTATTTATCGTAAACGTAGCGCTTCGCGTCGAAGTTCAGCATGAACCCCGGCGCCGGCATGAAAGAGATCCCGGCGTTCACGCTCAGCGGCAGTTTCTCCCGCTGCGAAAGATAGGTTATGCCCGGGCCCAGGTTCTGCACTGACAGACCAAAAGAGGCGGGGACGCCTTTAAGTCCGCGCTTCAGGCCCAGGTCCACCGCATAGCCGCGGCCTTTTATACCGGCTATGGAGCTTTCTATATACTTGAAAGCTCCGCCCAGGCTGTAGGCCCCGTACTGCCGCGCCAGTGCCAGGCCGGCGGCCTGATCATAGGCTGCATAACCACCTGAACGACCGCGGTTGGCGGAGCGGCCCTCAATGTCGCCGCTGGAAAGCCTTGTGAAGCTAAGGCCCATTTTCCAGCCCTGCGAACCAGGCAGGGTAAAGCCCGCGCCGGCGAAGTCGTGCGAGGAGCCCAGGTACCAGGCGCTGTGGCTGAGCGCCGCCTCGCCTTTTACCATGGAGGCGAGCCCGGCCGGGTTATAGTTCAGCGCGCTTATGCCCGTGGCTGAGGCCGCCCCCGCCGAGGACATGGCCCCCGCCCTGGCGTCGGTGTCGATGCGCAGAAACTCGGCGCCGCTTTCCAGCGCCTGGCTCAGCTTGGCCGAAGGGATCAGCACCAGCAGCAGCATGGGCGCGAAGACCCAAGGCCGCGATAACAGGTAAACCGCGCGGTTGGCTGCATCATGTTGAGGGTTTTTATTCTTCATAATACCCCCTTATCTCACCACGGCGAACTTGCCGGATTTCCGTATCTTCTGACCGGCCTTCTCGGCCTCCAGGTGGTAGTAGTAAACGCCACTAGGGACGCTATCGCGCCAGGCGTATTCATAGGCGTAGCTCAGGCCGTTGCCGTCGTCGAGCGCTGCGGGCAAACCGGTGAGGGTATGCTCGTGTGCCTGGCGTCCGGACACCGTGTATATGGAGATCTTCACCCGGTCGGCTATGCCGGTCTCTATATGCAGCACCGGGGCGGCGCCGCGCAGGGCGGGGTTAGGGAACACATAGACCTCGCCCAGCCTGAAGGCCGGGTCCGGACCGGAGAGCACCGAATATGAAACGTCGCCGGCGGCCAGGGCCGACACCCTGTTTTTACCACCGGCATCCCCGGTGGCAGCGCTCGTTCGCGGCAGGGTCTCTCCGGCCTGGATGATGTTGCCGGTGCCGCTTAAGATTGCCGTCCTTACGAAGTAATGACCGCCCAGCAAGGCGTTGCCGGCCAGCTTCAGTTTCGAGTACGGGGCATAAACATAAGCCACCAGGCTGCCCCCGCCAAGGACCGTAACCGCGGAGTCAGTACTGAGGAACACATTAAGGCCTGACGAGGCGCCAGCGGCATTCAACGCCGAGCCGCCGCCTATACTGACGTCACCTGCCACCAGGATGTCTACTTTCCCGTCCAGGTTCACCACGGCCCCGCCGGCTAGTTCCAGGCCGGTCAAGTAATAGACGCCGGTGGAAAGCGTCAGCGTGTCTTTGGAAGAAACTACCAGTTTCCCGCCGATAAGATATTTCTCCGGGATAAGCGCGTTATTGTTGGTGGCGGAGGCTATCTCCACTATATCAGCCATTTCCAGCGGGGCCGGCGTGAGCGTAGCTGCCCCGTTGTGCGCCTGGCCGTTTATCTGCGCCTTCCCGGTCAGCGTTATGGTGCTGGCCCATACGTCTCCCAGTATGCGCGCGTTGCCGCCCAGCGAAACCACGCCGTTGGTCCTGACGGCGCCGGCTATCTCCGCCGTACCGGTCATGTCCAGGCCTTCGGCGGCGTTCAGCGCGTCGGCGCGCAGGTCGCTGACCCGCAGTTTCTCTTCTTTTGCGGCGCCGAGGTTGCCGACATTATCCACCGCCCAGTACCGCACGAGGAACGTGCCCTGCCGCCCGATCTTGAACGGCTCAAGGTAGGCGCGCAAGCCCGAGCTCCAGCCGTCGGCGCCGGTCAGTTCGTAATATATGGCTTTTACGCCCGAAGCGTCGGCGCCCGGGTCTCCGGCCGCCAGCGCGACAGGAGTCTCAGGAGTTATCAACTGCAGGCCGAAAACCTCATAGCGCGGCTCGCCGAGGCTTAACGAAGCCGCGGGCGCGGCGTTATCGACTATTACTGTACGCGTCAGCTGCTGCTCGGCGTTTTGAACAATATCAATGCTGTTGTACGCCAGCGTATGGCGGCCCTCTGCGATTATAGTGAGGCTGCCAGTATAAACCTGCCACGCCCCGTCATCCAGCTTATACTTGGTCAACAGCAGGCCGGAGGCCACGCCGCCGGAACTAACGTCCACGCCGGCAAGCGACAGCCCTGAAAGCCCGGTCACGAACACCCGGTCCTCGCCGTTGAAAGCCGCCCCTGTTACGCCGAAGGTGGTAAACGGAGCGGTATTATCCAGCGCAAAGGCCCAGTCCAAGTACCGTTCCTTATTGGCAAGAATATCCTCGGCCGCGTACGACAGGCGGTAACGCCCGTCGGGGAGATTCCCAAGGGAGACGAAACTGAACGTAGACACGAAGGCAGCACCCTGCCTGGGCTGCGGATTCTGGAAGGACAGTTCTTTTAGCGATAGCTCCCCGGCTATTAATTTCACTTCCTGAGACCTTACCCCCAGACCTAGACCGTCCGCCGCGGCAACCAGGTCGTCGTTGCTGCGCAGCTCAAACTGCACGGCCGAGGTCAGATAAGTTCCGTCAGCGGAATTGTAAACAGGCCCGGCAGCCTCAACCGCGCTACGGGGCGCCAGCACGTCGTGTATCACTTCAAAGGCCCCGCCCTCAAGATACGCCGCGTTATCGGCGAAGTCAGTGGCGCTCGCAGTCAGCCGCCAGAGGCCGTCGTCCAGGTCCAGCGGCTCGATGAACTGGCCGTCGGCCACCGCTACTCTGGCCGGCCGGACACCGCGAGGGCTGCCCCGGTCTCCGACCTGCACCAGGAAGGCCTCCGCACAGGGCGCGGGATCGAGGTTGTCCGTAACCGCGAAATCTACCCCTATCTTCCCGCGCGTGGCGATGTACGTCTGCCCGGCTAGCGGTGAATTAAGTTCTATCACAGCCGGGGTCAGATCCACGTTCACCGTGGCTGTGGCATAGGCCACGTTGCCCGCCACGTCGCGGCACCAGCCGGGTACGCGCTGCGCGGCGCCTTCGGCTGTGATCGTCGCCGAAGAACATTCTTCGATCCCGGATAATGTATCGTTGCCAGTGAACACAACCTGTACGGAACTATTGTTCCAGCCCCTGGCGGTAACTCCGGGAACCTGCGAGTAGGCTATCTCCGGCAGGGAAGTGTCTATCTTGAATTCGACTGACTTCACGGCCTCCACATTGCCGGCATTGTCCACCGTATAATATTTTAGGGAGTGTTCCCCGTCACCGGACACGTTCAGCGGCATGCTGTAGACCGCATACGCCTCGCCGTCAAGCGAATACATTATTTCTTTTCCCCCTGACAGTGCATCGGTAGAGGCAATCACAACTTCGACTTGGGAAGAATACCAGCCGTTGCGGTATACCCCCGCAAGCGCGGCCGTACTGACAGGAGCGGCGAGGTCTATCTTTATGCCAAACACCCCTGTCATGCCTATATTGCCGGCGAGGTCGTACGCGGAGGCCGAGGTTGAAATGCCTACCCCTTCGCCTGTCAGTCGGATATCCACAGGGCATACTCCTATGCCGGATAACTCGTCCGAGCAGGAGAATTCTATGGTAACAGGGCTGTTATTCCAGCCGCCTTCATTCGGCGCTGGGGCAGCCACTGCGGAAATAATCGGACTGACAAGGTCTATATTGACGGTAGCGCTGGCATAGGCGATATTACCGGCAATGTCCTGACACCACCCGCCAACGGCCTGCGCGGCGCCTTCAACGGACACTGTTGTGGAAGAGCAAGACAACAAGCCCGACAGCGTATCACTACCGGAGAATACTACCTGCACCGGCTCATTATTCCAGCCTGCCTCATTAGGCATGGGAGCACGCGTGAAACCGATAACCGGCGCGGTCTTATCTACTTTAAACCCTGCGGCAACAATCGCCGACAGATTGCCAGCGTTGTCAGAAGCCAGCACGGAGGTGGAAACAGCTATCCCTTCTTGCGTAAGCACTATATCGCCGGGGCAGACACCTACGCCGGAAAGCGCGTCCTCGCAGGAGAAGTTCAGCGTCACATCCTCATTGTTCCAGCCTGCCTCGTTAGCCGCCGGAAGCGCGGCATAGCCGATACTGGGGCCAGTAGTATCTATATTTACCACAACTGAAGCCGTAGACGACCAGCCCGCATAATCCATGCAGTAGCCGGAGACTGTCTGGCTGGAGCCTTCTGTAACCAGAAGTTTATCAGGTTCGCAATAAGCCAGCCCCGACACAGAATCCGTTCCGCTGAAGACTGCAGCCACCGCGCTATTATTCCAGCCAGAACTATTGGCGACCGGTGAAGAAATAGCAACTACTGAGGGCGCGGCGAGGTCAAGTTTCAACACCAGGGACTTTTCCTCTTCGCGGTTGCCGGCATTATCTTCTGCATAATACCGCAGGCGATGCTCCCCCTCCCAGGTAATCGGAAACGAGGAAGAATACAACGTAAAGGAGGAGCCGGTGACAGAATAATACAGGTCACCGGGGCCGCTTAAGCCGTCAGTGGAAGCTAGCGCGACAATGGCCGGGGACAACAGCCAGCCATTGAGGCCGTGTTCCGCCGTCAGCCCGGCATTGGACACCGGCGCAGTAGTATCAATATTCAGGCTGAAGGCGGTCGTAGAAGTCCAGCCGGCATAGTCCGCGCAGTAGCCAGAAATCGGAATCCCAAGCCCCTCTCCGCGTACGGTGAATGAAGAACTGCAATAGGCAATCCCGGAAACAGCGTCGGTCCCGATGAACACAACGTCCACAGGGCTATTATTCCAGCCATAGGCGTTTGCCGGCGGGGCAACGAAATAACCGACCTGCGGGGTTGAAACGTCTATACCGAAAGAGGCCGACCTGAAATTTTCCGAATTCAGCACATTATCCTGAGAGTAGTAGTCCAGAACATGTCCGCCCTCCGACACGACGGCGAAGGTGGCAGAATAAACCGAGAAACTGGAACCATTGAGGCGATAATGCGTCTGCATCACGCCTGAACCGTCGTCAGAAGAATTAATCTCCGCGATGACACCAGATGAGTACCACCCGCCCGCGGCGGGGGTGCTGTTAAATAGTAGCAGGCTAGCGGGGGCGGCCGAATCCACGAACACTGATAGCTCGCTTAATGTCGCCCTGTTGCCAACATTGTCCTCCGCAAAATAACTTATCGGGTAGGCCCCGCCGGATGATAGATATATCTCCGCCACCCCTGAACCCGCCGCATAGGTTGCGCCGCTGATTTCGTAGAACAATGTACTGATGCCAGATTCGGTATCGCTAGCAACCAGCGTTAAGGTGGAGCCAACAGCGGCATATATTCCTCCAGCCAGCGAAAATGACGAGCCCGCAATAGCATATCGGACAGACGGGGCCAAGCCGTCTACAAACACCTCAACTAACTGTGTTTCTTCGAGATTGCCGGAGTTGTCGCCGCTGCGGAATTCCACTTTGTGCGGGCCGGTTGAAAGCTGGAAGGGTTCCGAGTAAGCCGCGAAGGGCGCGGCACTGGAGGCGTCTACACGGAATTCCGTAAAGGCCACTCCCGAAGAGGTTCCGTACACCACCGGATCCGAGGCACTCAATGATATAACCGTGCCAGTACCGATATTAAAATTTGTGGCGGCCATGTATGACGAGCCCGCCACGGCGAATTCAGTGGCGGGTGGGGACCAATCCTCAGCCTTGACGAAGATTCCGAACAGGGAGGCGATATTCGTCAGCGGAACGTTGATCTTTTTGTTAAACGTATCCAGAATCTGTCCGTCCAGCCTTACCCAGCCTGTACCGGAGAAGTATTCGTAGACGGCCAGTTCCGACTCAGGTATCCCCATTGCGGAAACAGCGCTTGAAGAATAATAGAAGCTCATCATCGCCGGCGGGTCGTACAGTCCCTCCGGGCCGACATTATAGATCGGGCTTGCCGCAATAAGTCCCTGTGAGGCCACTGCGCCAAGCGCAACCTGCGCGCCGGAAGTCTCGCCATCCACAGGCCCCACGCTCATTTCTGACAAGGACGCCAATGAGACTTCCGGCTTCCCGCCTACGAGCGCCTCGCTTCGGGAATATGCCAGTGGGACAGAAAGCGTTTCAACTGTCCCCAGGTAGAGCGGCTCCGACACCGCTCCTGCAAAGTTTTTCGCCCTGACGCGCGCATAATAAGTAGTCCCAGACAGAAGGCCGGAAATAGTGGAAGAGGAGGCTCCTGTCCACTCCGTCATGATTGTGGCGGCATAGTCCGGGGAAGTGGCCAGCTCCACACGGTAATGCGTACCGGACGGGTTAGCCCCAGTGGCCCACCCCGTCATCAATGAAGATTGCCCGATATCAGTAAAGGGGCTGCGCTTGAAACCTAGAACACGCCTGTTGTTTCTGTCCGCCACCCAAACGCGTCCGTCGCCACCGGCGGTAACCCCATACGGGTAAGCTGTCATAAGAACCGCCGAAAGGCCACGCACGAAGGAGTACAGGTCTTCCTGGCCCAGCACCGCTGAGGCGTTCATATAGGTCGAAAATGGTTTCCTAAAGACCAGCACACGCGCATAACCATCAGCTACAAATAGATTACCCTCAGAATCGAAGGCTATCCCCCTGGGATTAGCCATTGAATCCGGCATGGGGGCATACCTAAGCCTGCCTATAACAAGGGCAGGCGGCATTCCGTCGAAGAAAGGGGGAATAAACTCCAGGACCCTGCTGTTTCCCGTATCAGCAACCCAGAGGCCTCCTTCCGAATCAATCGCCAACTCCTCGGGACTACTCAGGGTATTGCCATATTGCACGGCACAATGCTTGATAGAGCTTGCCGCAGACATCCCGTTATGGAAGGGCGGCGAAAACTGCAGGACGCGGCTGTTATAGGAATCCGCCACCCAGAGGCTGCCGTCCATATCCAGAGTCAGCCCCGCAGGATTATTTAGACTGGAGAGTTCTGCCGAAGGCACAGAGGAAGTAAAATTCGCCTGCCCTATAACAAGGTCCGCATCCATCCCATTGGAAAACGGTGGATTAAACATTAAAACGCGATTGTTTCCCTTGTCAGAGACCCAAAGCCGCCCCTCAACATCGAAAGCCACAGCTCTCGGATATCGCAACCTGTTCCGCGCAACGCTGTATTGGACGCTTGTGAAATCTGCCTGTCCGATGACAAGACTTGCATTCATGCCAGCGCTGAACGGAGGCTCAAACTTTAATATGCGGCAATTGCCCTCGTCGGTCACCCAGAGGTTCCCGCTCTTGTCCGTAACAGCATGATCGATATTACCAACGGAACTGGCCGTGCGCCCTGAGGCCGCGGAAACAAAATTGGTCTGTCCGAGAACAAATTCCGCAGCCTGGCCGCTTGTAAGGAATTGAGTCAAGTCCGGTGGCGCAGCGCTGGTAAGCGCAGAAGTCACCGGAGAATCTGTGGTCCCGCTTTCATTCGTGATACGGACAAAACAAGAATAGGTTGTGTTAGGAGTCAGGCCGGTTTGGAGATACCAGCTTGTCCCGGCTGCAAGTACTCCGGACACGACTCCGCCCGTAGATGAAAAGAGTTCATATGTTCCCGATAGCGCGGGAGTCCAGCTCCAGATTATCGATGACGGGGATACCGCTACTCCAGCCACATCCCCTGGCGGGGCCGGTTTCAGTTGAGTGGAGCCCAGGTTAAGATACTCGGTATAAATCCCATCCGAATTCTTCGCCCGAACCCTGGCGTAGTATCTCGCGCCAACCTCGAGCCCCGGAAAAGCGTGACTTACTGACGTTATCTCGCCGCTTGCCGTCACATCATAAGTGAAATACGGGCTCTGTGATATCTCAGCCAGATAGATGGTCTGCGGCGAATTGAACGCTGAATCCCACTGGAGAGTGAAAGAAGAGCTCCCTACGTCATTAAAAGAGCTATTGCCGCCGGGCTCAAAAAGCATAACCCTGTGGCTCTGCTTGTCCGAAACCCAGATTCTTCCCTGCGGGTCTGTGTACACAAATCCGCTCGCATCAATGTACATCCCGTCCCCACTAAGAGTTGATGGCCCCACCCCCGTTGCTCTGGTATTGAAATTCGGCTGGCCTATTACAACATCGGCGTCCATACCAGCCGAGAAGGGCGGACGGAACTGGAGCACGCGATTATTATCATCATCCGCTACATATAAACTCCCTTGCCCATCGAAGTCGACATCGGCAGGAGCAGACAACTTGTTGCGGCTCACGGTGTTCCATTCTGTAGTGTTACGGCTATAGAAGTCCGGCTGGCCCACAACCAATGCTGCCTCCTTGCCATCACTATAGGGCTGCTCGAATTTCAGGACACGCATATTCAATCTATCGGCCACCCAAATATTATCCTCCAAGTCGAATCCGACTCCGTACGGGTAGGAAAGAGTGCGCTCGGTGAGTTGCGATGTGCCTGCGGATGAGGAAAAGTCCTGCTGCCCCAAAACAAGGTTCGCGGGCATCCCATTGTAAAAAGGCTCGGAAAAACGCAGCACCCTGTGGCAGTAAGTGTCTGAAACCCACAAGCTCCCGGAGGCGTCACTGCCCACATGGGGGCTCTGGTAGGAGTAGTTTGAACAAAAACGGTTAGCGGCCACAGGCCCGCTAGGCCAGGATGTAAAATTAGCGGCGCCGATCACACGATCCGCCCCCATCCCAGTTATGAACGGCGGCGAAAACCTTAACACCCGGGCACGGCCATCTGACACCCACAGTTTCCCATTCCTGTCAAAAGTGATTGAGCGTGGATACATCAGATTATCCGCAGCCATATAGGAAGGCGAGAAGCCCAAATATAGTTCACTCTGCCCTATCGCTAAATCGGCACTCTTACCATTGGTGAACGGTGGAGAATATCGCAACACCCTGTGATTGTAGCTATCCGCTACCCATAGGTTACCGGCACCGTCCATCGCCACCCCGGCGGGGTTGGTTAGTTGATTCGGACCGGAACCGCTGCTTTTGGTATAAAAACTTTCCTGCCCCAGCACAACAGAAGCGTTCTGACCGCTCAGGAAACTCTCGGCGGACATGGGGACGTTGGCCAGGGTCACCACACTGACCATATCGCTTCTTTGTATCCCGCCTGGCGTATATACCAAAAGGCTTGCGGTATAGACGGTATTCGGCAGGAGCCCGGTTTGCGCATACTCAGAGGCTCCGACGGCCAACACCCCGGAGCGGGCCTCCCCGATGCCTGTCGAAGAGAACACTTGGTACGACGTGGCACCTTCCACCAAGTCCCATTGCCAAAGTATCGACGTTGCGGTCTTTTCCCCTGCAAGCATAGTAATGCTGACTGCGGCCATTACATTCAAAGCAACACTCTTTGGCTCCGCCATATTCCCCACGTTATCCGCAGCTGTGTAGTAAATGGTATATGAGCCTTCGGGGAGGGTAAAAGGACCGGAATAGTAGGGATTTTCGCAGGAGCCGAAACCGGTGCCGTCACCGGTAACGCCGCCGCCGGTGCCGTCATTTTCGCAGGCTTCCGGCGTGATGTTTATCAGCATGTGGGTGGTGGCCCACCCGGAGGCCAGCTCCCGCGATATTATATCCTCCGCAAATATAGCTATAGTGTCGCCAGCCGAGGCCTGGACGGAAGCGTCGTCAGCCTGCGCAACGCCGTTTATCTTCAACTCCGTCAGGGGCGGCGTGCCATCGACATGTATGATATCAGCCCGGGCATTTTCAGCGTTCCACACGCGGTCCAGGCTGAAATAGGTCACGCTCCAGGTACCCTCTTCCAGCGTGAACGGCTCGGTGTATATTGGATTCTCGCAAGTGCCGGGCGCACCCTCGAAGGACGGCGGCTCCGCCTGAGGATTGGCGACGATCTGCGCCAAGGCCGGGCAGGCGGCGCTGGACGTACCCACAAGATAGACCGTGCCATAATGACCGCTGGCGACCCCGTTGGAAGGCGCGTCGTAGCCGTTAAGCGAGATAGAACTCCCCGCGGCCACATATTTTTTACCGTCCGCCTCGTAGAGACCGTCACCGTCCAGACCCGTAACCGGCGGCGTGCCGTCTGCGTATATAGTGGCACCCCTGGGGAACTCGTAGTTTAGGGCGTTGTCCACGCTGAAATATTGCAGCGCGTGCACGCCCTCGCTGGAAACCAGCGGCGCGGTGAATGTGGAGATATCCATAGTGTTCTCGTCGGGATTGAGCAGGTAGTTGGTCAGCTTGTAGCCCGAAGTCAGCACGCTGGGCAGCACCGGGTCGGTGCCGGAAAGAACTATCCCGGTCCTGGTGGAAACGATTATGCCGTCGCCTACCGGCACGGCCAGGCCATGGACCGCCAGGCTGGACTCAGGGGGGATGCCGTCCGGATATGCCGAGGGCGGGATATTCTCTGCTTGTACGGAACTCCCAAGCACGGCGTAAAGGGGATACTCCGCTGTAGGTACCCGGGCCGTGAGCACTTTGCTTTCCTTGTCCAGCGTGAGAAACGGCAGCCTGTAGAGGGCTCCGGACTCGTTGAATGCGTAGAGCGCCAGCGAATCCTCCTCCACGCCCAGCATGAGCGGGGCCGCAGCGTTGTAACGCATCTTTATCGCCCCGGAAGGCTCGAAAGTGGCTGTGGTGGTTGATATCTGGTACACATTTCCCACCGGCAGCCTATCGGCGGATTTGAGCGCGGCCAGCACTGCCTGCCCCGTTTCGGTCCCCATGTTGTATTGCCCGGCCGTGGCCGGGACACCGGCAAGGAACTCCAGCTCGGAAGAACCGTTCACTGACCCACCCTGCGACGTATGCGGATCCGCGTGTTCCGGCGCAGCCACTACGAAGTCCGAGAAGCCCGTGATATCGGCCGAGATGGTCTTATCCACCGCATTCACGGTGGCGGCAAGCTCGTCATACCTGCCGGAAGCGGGATCGAGGACCCGCAGCAACTTCAGCTTTCCCTCCTGGGAGGAGGTCAGGTTTTGCGCGTCGTACTTCAGCGTCAGGCGTACAGGACCCTCGAAAACAAGCGCCTCGTCCGGCGTCAGCTTGTAGGAAGAATTCACGGGCGACTCGGCGTAGCCATTGGGCGGCCGGGTGGCCGCAAGTGTCGCAGGAAGGTTGCCAGCAGCGACAACTGTTGAGAAAACTAGTCTCCCGTATCCGCCCAGCGGCATATAGATATGGTTCCCGGCAGGAACAGACGGGATCTGACCGACAGGCGACTGCGTCTGCCACGCCAGCGCCGCCCCAATAAAACTAGTAAGATTATTGAAAAGCGGTGGCACCTGAGCAGCATAACCCGCGCAGGAATCATTGCCGCTCCCATCATTCAGCGAAACGCATAAAGGAACTTCCTCGCTGCTGGTCCTTGTGTATATGGACTGCAGTTCAACGTACTTTTTGTCCTGCAGCAGAACCGGATTAGGCGCAATCTCACGCGTACAGAGCAGAAGGTGTGCTGTGGGAGAGCGAAAAGTATGGACCACTTCACAATCAACCGCCCCAGCAAACGGCGGGCTATCCGGAGTGCGCAGGTCCCAGAACACCTCGTACTCGCCGGCAGGAACCTCCACCAGATCGCTTTTATCCTCCTTGCCCCACGCGCGCAGCGTGCCTCTCAGTGTGCCCACGCTCAACGGCATGGTCATATCGAACACCGAAGGAGGGTTCTGCGTAACCCATTGCGAAACCGCGGCAGTATGTATATAGCCGCGGCCGGGAACGAATATATACGGGCCTGACGTAGAATTGTACACCCCATAATTCACAAGAAGCGGGTTTCCCAGAAAATCGCTATTTACAACGTCAGTTGAGACCGTTTGCGTACAGGACTCAATACAGTCCTCGCCATATGCGGGAACGGCGGCGGCGGCAATTTGCAACCCGAACATGTTGTTCACTATGTTGCCAGCGTTATCTATAGCTCTGACCAGCCCCGTCGCACCTGGCACCGCACTTTGAGGGTAAGGCGGCATGGCAATATCCAGGGAAACGGTATTACCCTCCACTACATTGTCCGAGGCCAGCGTAAACGAGGACGGCTCTATCCTTTGCAGGCGATTCAGCCCATCCGGGGATATAGCTTCCGCATGGAGAGTAATGTAAAAGGTCCCGGGCTCCAGAAGGCTGTGATAGGCGTAGTTCTGCGCGGAGGCCGGCGTGGAGATGTTAACTGAGAGAGCCCCGATTCTGAAGGGCGTCTTTGTTTCCCCGCCAACAGAATTAAAAGATTTAACCGTATAATTTCCGAGCGGCAAATCGGAGAGGACTGCGGAAGTGCTTGGGACGGGCGGGTCAAAGGTTTGCGTCCAGATGTTT
>Ga0209066_10002761_pt1 | contig 20873 bp, 20 predicted proteins | sample All_14_2_FD_187198 | JGI IMG/M metagenome (GOLD analysis project Ga0209066, IMG submission 187198) | Freshwater microbial communities in response to fracking from Pennsylvania, USA - Allegheny Zone_MetaG_DW_15 (SPAdes) (version 2) ... | reverse complement strand
CCCCCTGAACTTCCCCCGTGACCCCCATGATCGGGAACCGCCCGGTGCGCCCCCCAGCACCGGGCGTTCCTGGTTTCTCGGCCCGACTCGCTCGGCTCGGACCTCCCAGCGCGCGTGCGGTCAGCCGTCCTACGCTCGAGGCATGGCGATCGACGAGAAGGTCCGCAGAATCCGGTTCACGACGATCGACGGCACGTCGACCTCGCTCGAGGAGTTCGGGGACCGCACGTTGCTCGTGGTCAACGTCGCCTCGAAGTGCGGGCTCACGCCCCAGTACTCCAAGCTCGAGGAGCTGCAGAAGCAGTACGCCGACCAGGGGTTCACGGTCGTCGGCTTCCCGTGCAACCAGTTCCTCGGTCAGGAGCCGGGGTCGACGGAGGACATCAAGGAGTTCTGCTCGACGACCTACGGCGTGACGTTCCCGCTCATGGAGAAGACCCGCGTCAACGGCCCGCGCAAGCACCCCTTGTACGCGGCGCTCACCCGAGAGCCGGATGCCGACGGCAAGGCCGGCAAGGTGAGCTGGAACTTCGAGAAGTTCGTCATCGCGCCCGACGGGACGGTCTCGCGCTTCCGGCCGAAGGTGCAACCCGACGCCCCCGAAGTGATCGCCGCGATCGAGCGCGGGCTCGCCCGGTCGGCGTCGCCGCACGCCGCCGACTCCGCGCCGAACTAGCCGCCCGCGGGCCGTCCGGCGTCAGTATCCTGGCGCCATGTTCATCGTGAGCCTGATCTTCCTCGCCGCCGGTGTCGTGGCGCTCGTCGTCGCGGCCTCCAATGCGAAGGCGCGGGTCGTCGCGGCGGGGGAGCGGCCGAACGGCAGCGCCTTCCGGCCCGGGACGAACGTCATCATCTCGCGCGCCGCCCGCTGGCTCGCGGTCGCCCTCTTCGTCATCGGCGCGATCCTGCTCGCCCTCACGTCGTTCTTCCGGCAGGACGTCGGACAGGCCAACGTGCTGCGCGACTGGACGGGTCAGATCGTCGGCTACGAGACGGCTCCGGGTCTGCACTGGAAGGCGCCGTGGGTCGACACGGTCACCTTCGACGTGCGCAATCAGCGGGCCGTCTTCGTCACCGAGCAGTCGTTCGGCGAGGGCGACAACATCGGCGGCAGCCCCGATGGGCCGCAGATCACGGTGCAGGATGCCGAAGGCGTCACGGCGAACATCGACATCGCCATCCGCTACTCGCTCGACCCCGACGCGGTCATCGAGATCTACAGCGCCTACTACAACGAGGAGAACCTCCGCACGCGCCTGATCTTCAACGACATCCGTTCCGTCGTGCGCTCGGTGCCGGGACGTTTCGAGACGCTCGAGATGCTCACCGACCGCGACTCCGTGCAGGTCGCGATCCTCGAAGCCCTTGAGCGGCGCTGGGAAGACGACGGCATCATCGTCGAAGACGTCGCGCTGCAGGAGATCCGCTACGGCGAGCAGGTGACCGCGGCGTTCGCGGCGGCGCAGGAGGCCGCCATCCAGGTGCAGACCGAGCAGAACCGCCTCGAAGCGGCGAAGGTGTCGGCGCAGCAGAAGGTCGTGCAGGCGCAAGCTGAGGCGGATGCCAACGCCATCCTCAACGCGAGCCTCACCGACGCGATCCTGCAGCAGCGCTACCTCGACACGCTCAAGGAGCTCGCCGCGGCGGGCAACCTCGTGATCGTGCCGGAGGGCTTCAGCGGGCTCGTCAACGTCGCCCGTTAGCGCCTCACTCGGCGAACGGATCCGTGAGCCGGTCGATCGCGCGCCGGTCGCGCTTCGTCGGGCGCCCGGCGCCGCGGTCGCGTGCGGCGACGACGACGCGCTCCTCCGGTGGCAGCGGCGGCGGCGTGAGGTCGTCGAAGGCGAGCGCCGCCTGGGGCGCCCCCACCCGTTTCGCGAACACCTGCCGCACGACGACGATCCGACCGACATCCCCGGTCCGCAGTCGCACCTCGTCGCCGATCTTGAGCGACTGCGCCGCCTTCGCCCGTTCGCCGTTGACCCGCACGTGTCCCGCGCGGCACATCGCCGTCGCGGCGGAGCGGGTCTTGACGAGGCGTACGGCCCAGATCCAGGCGTCGAGGCGATCGGCCATGCCCCGACCCTACGCGCCCGACGACCGGTGCGCGGCGACCGTAGAGTGAGTGCGTGACGCGCGCGACCCACGACCCCGCCGCGCGGCGGCCGCGCGGCGCCGAGGACACCTGGGTCGATGGGCCACGCGGACGCTACTGGGGGACGTTCGGGGCGGCCGGGCTGCTGCTCGCGCATCCCGACGCGGGAGTTCTGCTGCAATTGCGCGCCGTCTGGAGCCATCTCGGGGGCACCTGGGGGCTCCCTGGGGGAGCGCGCAAGGCCGAGGAGACGCCCGAACAGGCGGCGATCCGCGAAGCCGACGAGGAAGCCGGCGTGCCCCCGGAGCTCGTCACCGTGCTCGGGACGAGCGTCTTCGATCTCGGCTACTGGTCGTACACGACGGTGCTCGCGCGGGCCGACGAACTGTTCGAACCGATCGTCGGCGACGCCGAGAGCGACGCCCTCGCGTGGGTGGCGTTCGACGACGTCGCGGCCCTGCCCCTGCATCCCGGATTCGGTGCGGGGTGGCCCGCGCTGCGCTCACGCCTCGACGAGCTGCTCGGCTCCTGACGCCTCGCGCGCGAGGGAGGTCTTCCACGCGACGAGTCCCCGCACGGTCGCGCTCGGGTCGTCGGCGAGGTCGGCCATGACGTCGTACGGCACGAAGTAGTTGAGGGCCACCCAGCCGCGCACGGTCTCCGACTCGTCACGGGCGAGCTCGCGGAGCACGTCGCACGGCGTCGACTCGTTGCGGGCCAGCCAGCCGCGCACCCCCGCATCCGGGTCCTTCGCGAGCGCCGCGGCGACATCCGCCGGAGTGTGGGGGCTGCTCGCGACGCTCTCGCGGATCTTCGGGTTCTCTGCCCGAGCGAGCAGACGTAGGCGCGCGATCTTGCTCGCCGTCACGGGGGGCGCCGCGTGCCGAGCCGCCGCCTCCTCGGGGGTGAGCATCGCGGGGGCGAGCGCGGCCATCTGCCGGCGCTGCGCCGGGGTGTTGAACCGGATGCACGACATGCGCTCGACGCTAACGCACGACGCCGCGCCCCCGACGATTGTCGAGGGCGCGGCGTGGATCGCGCGGGTCAGGGGGTCGTGCGTCCCGAACCGAGGTACCGGATGAGGAAGACGATGGCCGCGATGATGGCCAGTGCGATTCCCACCCAGAGCAAGAAGTTGACGGCTTCGAACAGTCCGCCCGTGATGAGCAGGGCGACGGCGATGACCGCGATGATGATTCCCAGAAGTGACATGAGGTGGTGCCCCCTTTCGACCTCCATCGAACCCGGGGAGGTCGAACGGGGCTAACCCCTTGATTCCTCAGGCGGGCCGAGCTACTCGCGCGCGACGGGGCGGCAGCGGCACGATCGCCGAGACGCGCGCCTGGTAGTCGGCGTACTCCGGGTACTTCGATCGGGTGATGCTCTCGGTGAAGATCGTCGACCCGACGAAGAGCCCCGTGAGCAACGCGGCCCCGAGCACCGTCCACTGCAGCACGGAGCCCGCCGCGACCGCTCCGAAGAAGAAGAACGCCCACCACTGCGCCTGCTCGAAGAAGAAGTTCGGATGCCGCGAGAACCGCCACAGCCCGGTCTGCAGGAAGCGCGTCTCGGGCTCGCGCCCCGCGGCGATCGCGGCGCGCTTGGCCCGGTGGAAGTTCCACTGCTGCTGATCGGCGATCGTCTCGCCGAGGAGGAAGGCGAGGAAGACCGCGGCGACGAGCAGATCGAGCGCGCCGAGCGGCGTTCCCCGGTTCTCGTACGCGGTGAGCGCCGGCAGGGTGATGAGCACGAGCAGGGCGTGCTGGTAGAGCACGATGAAGAGGATGTTGAACACGGCGAACGCGGGCGCGCTCATGCGGGCGCGCAGGATGGGCCAGCGGTAGTCCTCGACGCCCGTGTAGCCGCCCTTGCGCGCGAAGTTGAATGTGAGGCGCGCGCCCCACAGGGTCACGAGTACCGCCATGAGCGTCAGCCGGGGGTCGGCGAATCCGGCGGCCCCCGCGAAGATCCACACGTAGACGACCGGAACGATCGACCACAGGCGGTCGACCCAGGAGTGGTCGCGGCTCACGAGGGAGGCGATCCAGCAGAACGCGGCGACAGCTCCGGCGACCGCGATCACGATGAGAAGAGGGTGCATGGATCGAGCCTAGGATGTGCGGGGGAGGTTGGTGAATGGCTCCGCCGGTGAGTTCGCGGATCGTGACGATCCCGAACATCCTGTCGATGTTCCGGCTCGTGCTGATCCCGGTCTTCCTCGTGCTGCTCGTGCTCGGCGAACTGGGCTGGGCGCTCCTGCTCATCGCCGTCTCGGCGATCACCGACTTCGTGGACGGCTACGTCGCGCGTCAGTTCAACCAGGTGAGCCGGCTCGGGCAACTGCTCGATCCCGCCGCCGACCGGCTGTTCATCCTCTCGACTCTTCTCGGTCTCGGCTGGGTGCAGGTGCTGCCCTGGTGGCTCGTCGCGGTCATCGTCGCGCGCGACGTGCTGCTCCTGGTGCTCGGCGTCGTGCTCGCCAACCACCGCTATGGCCCTCTCCCCGTGCACCACCTCGGCAAGATGGGCACGTTCGCGATCCTGTTCGCGATGCCGGTCCTGTTGCTCGCGGCGGCCTTCCCCGACACCGCCTGGGTGGCGCTCCCGCTGGGTTGGGCGTCGGCGATCTGGGGCGTGTTCCTGTACTGGTGGGCGGGCGTCGCCTACGCGCTCCAAGCTGCGCGGATGATCCGCGACATCCCGGGTGAACCGGCGACCGCATCCGATACTGTGGAGCGCTAGGAGGTCAGCATGGTTGAGCCGACCGAAGCGGTTCCCGCGGGGGAGCCCGCCGGGCCGGGAAGCTCGGGCGGGTCCGGTAACCCGGGCCCCTCGAATGACACGACGGCGCACTTCACCGACGAGTTCGTCGCCCAGCTCGCGGCCCTCGAGGCGGGCATCAGCCCCGAGGAGCAGGAGGCCATCGCCGCCCTTCCGTCCGGGTCGGCTCTGCTCGTCGTGCGCCGCGGCCCCAACGTGGGCGCGCGATTCCTGCTCGACTCCGACTTCACGGTCGCGGGGCGTCACCCCGACGCCGACATCTTCCTCGACGACGTCACCGTGTCCCGGCGTCATGCCGAGTTCGCCCGCGTCGGCACGGCCTTCCAGGTGCGCGACCTCGGGTCGCTCAACGGCACCTACTTCGACGGCGTGCGCATCGAGTCCGCGCTGCTGAGCGACGGGGCCGAAGTGCAGGTCGGCAAGTTCCGTCTGACGTTCTACGCGTCGCGCCTCGACAAGGCGACGGCGACGTAGTGGCCGGTTCCGCTTCCCCGGCGCGCGCGTCGGGAGGATCCACCCTTCTCAGCATCGGGCAGGTGCTCGCGCGACTGAGCCCGGAGTTCCCCGACCTGTCGCCCTCGAAACTGCGTTTCCTCGAAGAGCGCAACCTCGTCACGCCGTCGCGCACCGAGTCGGGGTATCGCAAGTTCTCGCCCGCCGACCTCGAGCGGTTGCGGCTCGTGCTCTCGATGCAGCGCGACTACTACCTGCCGCTCAAGGTCATCCGCTCCTATCTCGACGATCTCGACGCCGGCCGCGAGCCGGTGCTGCCGGGGGGCGCCACGGTCGCGGCGCCGTCGATGCTCTCGGGCGACCGGCGCTTGTCGCGCGCGGAGCTCATCAAGGAGTCGGGCGCGAACACGATGCTGCTGAACGATGCGGTCGCCGCGTCGCTCATCGTCGCGGGCGAGCACTACGGCGACGATGCCCTCGCGGTGCTGCGGGCCCTCGTCGAACTGCAGCGTTCGGGCATCGAGCCGCGCCACCTGCGCGGCTTCCGGGCGGCGGCGGAGCGCGAGCTCGGGCTCATCGAGAGCGCCCTCATCCCGATGTCGCGCCGGAAGGACGCCGCGAGCCGCGCGCGGGCGCTCGAGATGGCGCGCGAGATCGCCGGGCAGTTGGAGATCGTGCGGTCGAGCCTCATTCGCAGCGCGCTCGGCAAGCTCTGAACGCCGTTCGCACCAAATCGCCCGTGCGACACGCCCGGATGTGATTGTCGGTCCGAGGAGCGCGGGGTAGCGTGAGACCGCGAAGGAGCTTGAACCTCAAGTTCAACCTGAAGGTTAGGGAAGCGACATGGCGGAAGTGACTCGGAGCGACGCGTCGCGCTACGCGGCGGAGCCCGTGCTGTTCACCGACGGTCTCCCCGAACTCGACGAAGACGCCGGCTACCGCGGAACCGTCGCGGCGAAGGCCGCGGGCATCTCCTACCGTCAGCTCGACTACTGGGCACGAACCCAGCTCGTCGAACCGACCGTCCGCAGCGCGGCCGGCTCCGGGTCCCAGCGGCTCTACGGCTTCCGCGACATCCTCGTGCTCAAGCTCGTCAAGCGACTGCTCGACACCGGCATCTCGCTCCAGCAGATCCGGGTCGCCGTCGAGCAGCTCCGCTCCTCGGGCATCAACGACCTCGCGCAGACGACGCTCATGAGCGACGGCGCCTCGGTCTACCTCTGCACGTCCGACGAAGAGGTCATCGACCTCGTCTCGCAGGGCCAGGGCGTCTTCGGCATCGCCGTCGGCAAGGTGCTCCGCGAGGTCGAGTCGAACCTCGTCGACGTCGAATTCTCCCCGGCGGAAGACCCCTCCGACGAGCTCGCCGCGCGTCGTGCCGCTCGCGCCGCGTCCTGACGGTCTGCTCCTGACGCGGGATCTCGCGTTGTCGCGTTAATCCGTCACACTTGTGCCGGATGAGGATCCGTGGCCACCAGAAATCGACGGATTAGTCACGCCCGGCCCAGCGCCGACGCGCTGAGCGCGCGGTGGATCGAATCGTCCGACCCGAGGAGCTAGCCCGCGGAGGCCGCTTCGTCGTTCAGTCGAGCCGTCCGCAGCACGCGCTCGAGGAGCTGGTCGAAGTTGCGGGCCATCTCCTGGGCGCCGTCGCCGGGCCAGATGTGCAGGGGCTTCGCCGCGCCCTGGGCCTGCTGCAAGGAGGTGCGCTCGGGCAGCTGGGGGCTCAACACGAGGGGACCGAACATGTCGCGGAGTTCCTTGATGCGGAACTGGTGCTCGAGGGACTGCACGCGAGCACGGTTGACGATGATGCCGAGCGGCTGCAGGCGGGGGGAGAGGCCGCGGCGGATCTCCTCGATGGCGCGCAGGGCGCGGTCGGCGGCGGCGACCGAGAACAGACCCGGCTCGGTGACGACACCGACGCGGTCGGAGGCCGCCCACGCCGTGCGCGTGAGCGCGTTGAGCGAGGGCGCGCAGTCGATGAGCACGAGCTCGTAGTCGCGCTCGACGTGGGCGAGCGCCTCCTCGAGCTTCCAGATGTCACGGATGCTGGGGTGCGGTCCGTCGAAGTTGATGGCCGACGGCGACCCGATGAGCACGTCGACGATGCCGGCGCGTCCCTTGGTCCAGCCGCTCTTCGCGATCGCGGCCCGCACCGTCTTCTCCTTGGGCGAGGCGAGCACGTCGGCAACGTTGAGCCGACCCGCGACGTCGATGTCCATGCCGGTCGAGGCGTCGGATTGCGGATCGAGGTCGACCACGAGGGTCGACAGGCCGCGCGCGAAGGCGGCGGAGGCGAGCCCGAGCGTCACGGTCGTCTTTCCCACGCCCCCCTTGAGGGAGCTGACGCTGAGCACGTGCACGATTAGGGAGCCTACCTTCAGTACCCTGAATGGAACGTCAGCGCCGCCGCCGCCACGTCTATCGAAAGGACCTCATGTTCCGTAAGATCCTGGTCGCGAACCGCGGTGAGATCGCGATCCGGGCGTTCCGGGCCGCGTACGAGCTCGGCGCGAAGACGGTCGCGGTGTATCCGTTCGAGGATCGCAACTCGCTGCATCGGTTGAAGGCCGACGAGTCGTACCAGATCGGCGAGGAGGGGCACCCGGTTCGGGCCTACCTCGACGTCGCGGAGATCATCCGGGTGGCGAAGGAGTCGGGGGCCGACGCGATCTACCCCGGCTACGGGTTCCTGTCGGAGAACCCCGACCTGGCCGAGGCGGCCGCAGCGAACGGCATCACGTTCATCGGGCCGGGCAGCCACGTGCTCGAGATGGCGGGCAACAAGGTCACGGCGAAGGAGCACGCGATCTCGGCGGGGGTGCCGGTGCTCAAGTCGACGCCCGCGACGACCGACATCGAGGCGCTCATCGCGGGAGCCGACGAGATCGGGTTTCCGGTGTTCGCGAAAGCCGTCGCGGGCGGCGGCGGTCGCGGGATGCGACGTGTCGACACCCGCGAGGAGTTGCGTCCGGCGTTGGAGGCGGCGATGCGGGAGGCCGACAGCGCGTTCGGCGACCCGACGATGTTCATCGAACAGGCGGTCGTGCGTCCGCGGCACATCGAGGTGCAGATCCTCGCCGATGCCACCGGCGAGACGATCCATCTGTTCGAGCGCGACTGCTCGGTGCAGCGTCGTCACCAGAAGGTGGTCGAGATCGCGCCGGCGCCGAACCTCGACGAGAACATCCGGCAGGCGATGTACCGCGATGCCGTGGCGTTCGCCAAGAGCATCGGGTACGTCAACGCGGGCACGGTCGAGTTCCTGCTCGACACGGCGGGGGAGCGGGCCGGTCAGCACGTCTTCATCGAGATGAACCCGCGAATCCAGGTGGAGCACACGGTGACCGAGGAGGTCACCGACGTCGACCTCGTGCAGTCGCAGATGCGCATCGCGGCGGGGGAGTCGCTCGCCGATCTCGGCTTGCACCAGGAGCAGATCCAGGCGCGCGGCTTCGCCATCCAGTGTCGCATCACGACCGAGGACCCGGCCGCCGGGTTCCGGCCCGACACGGGCAAGATCACGACGTACCGGTCGCCGGGCGGCGCCGGCATCCGGCTCGACGGCGGGACCGTCGCGGCGGGCGCCCAGGTGTCGCCGCACTTCGACTCGATGCTCGTGAAGATGATCTGCCGGGGCCGGGACTTCGCCTCGGCCGTCCGGCGCGCGCGCCGCGGTCTCGCGGAGTTCCGGTTGCGCGGCGTCGCGACCAACATCCCGTTCCTGCAAGCGGTCTTCGACGACCCCGACTTCCTCGAGGGCGACGTGTCGACGGCGTTCATAGAGGAGCGGCCCTGGCTCGTGCGCGGCCGGGAGTCGCGGGACCGCGGGTCGAAGATCCTCAACTGGCTCGCCGACGTGACGGTCAACCAGCCGCACGGCGACGGGTCCGGCGCGATCGACCCGGCGCTCAAGCTTCCGGTCGTCGACCTCGATGCCGCCGCCCCGGTGGGGTCGCGGCAGCGGTTGCTCGAACTCGGCCCGGCCGGTTTCGCGTCGGCGCTGCGGGCGCAGACCGCTCTTGCCGTGACCGACACGACGTTCCGCGACGCGCACCAGTCGTTGCTCGCGACGCGGGTGCGCACGAAAGACCTCGTCGCCGTGCTCCCGCACGTCGCCCGACTCACGCCCGGGCTGCTGAGCGTCGAGGCGTGGGGCGGGGCGACCTACGACGTCGCGCTGCGCTTCCTCGGTGAGGACCCCTGGGAGCGTCTCGCGGCGATGCGGGAGGCGCTGCCGAACATCGCCATCCAGATGCTGCTGCGCGGGCGCAACACGGTGGGCTACACCCCGTACCCGACCGAGGTGACGGATGCCTTCGTGCGCGAGGCGGCCGCCACCGGGGTCGACATCTTCCGCATCTTCGACGCCCTCAACGACGTCGACCAGATGACCCCCGCGATCGACGCCGTGCTCGCCACCGGCACCGCCGTCGCGGAGGTCGCCCTGTGCTACACGGGCGACCTGCTCGACCCCGCCGAAGACCTCTACACGCTCGACTACTACCTGAAACTCGCCGAGCAGATGGTCGCCCGCGGCGCGCACATCCTCGCGATCAAGGACATGGCGGGTCTGCTGCGCGCGGGCGCCGCCGAGAAGCTCGTCGCGGCGCTGCGGGAGAACTTCGACCTGCCCGTTCACGTGCACACCCACGACACCGCGGGCGGCCAGCTCGCGACGCTGCTGGCCGCGAGCCGAGCGGGCGCCGACGCGGTGGATGCCGCCTCCGCCCCGATGGCCGGCACGACCTCGCAGCCGAGCCTCTCCGCGCTCGTCGCGGCGACCGCGCACACCGATCGCGACACGGGCCTGAAGCTCGACGCGGTCTCCGATCTCGAACCGTACTGGGAGGCGGTGCGCCGCGCGTACCGGCCCTTCGAGTCGGGACTGCCGGGTCCCACGGGACGCGTCTACCACCACGAGATCCCCGGTGGGCAGCTCTCCAACCTGCGCCAGCAGGCGATCGCGCTCGGCCTCGCCGACCACTTCGAGAAGATCGAGGACTACTACGCGGCCGCCAACCGCATCCTCGGCCGCATCCCGAAGGTCACCCCGTCGTCGAAGGTCGTCGGCGACCTCGCCCTGCAGCTCGCGGCCACCAACGCCGACCCGGACGACTTCGAGCAGAACCCCGACAAGTACGACATCCCCGACTCCGTCGTCGGTTTCATGGCGGGCGAGCTCGGCGACCTGCCCGGAGGCTGGCCCGAGCCGTTCCGCTCCAAGGTGCTCAAAGGCCGCGACGTCCGGGTGGGCATCACCCCGATCACCCCCGACGACCAGACCGCCCTCGACGGCGACCCGACCGCGCGGCGCGCGGCCCTCAACCGGTTGCTGTTCGCGGGGCCCACCCAGGCCTTCGAGCAGGTGCGGGAACAGTACGGCGACCTCTCGCTCGTCTCCACCCTCGACTACCTCTACGGGCTCAGGCCCGGCGCCGAGCACTTCGTCACCCTCGAACCCGGTGTCGACCTGCTGCTGAGCCTCGAAGCGATCGGCGAACCCGACGAGCAGGGCATGCGCAGCGTCATGACCACCATCAACGGGCAGCTGCGTCCCATCCTCGTGCGCGACCGCTCGATCACGGTCGAGACCGTCACCGCCGAGAAGGCCAACCCCACCGCACCCGGCCAGATCCCCGCGCCGTTCTCCGGTGTCGTCTCGCTCAAGGTCGCGGAAGGCGACGCCGTCGAGGCCGGGCAACCCATCGCCTCGATCGAGGCGATGAAGATGGAGGCCGCCATCACGACCCCCGTCGCCGGCACCGTGAAACGCCTCGCCATCCGCGCCACTCAGCAGGTGGAAGCCGGCGACCTCCTGATCGTGGTCGAATAGAAGGATGCGCAAAGACCCCGACGACGACCTCGCGACGGCTCTGCCGTCGAGTCTCACCGTCGACCTCCACCTGCCGGAGCCCGTGCACGAGGCGCCGCCGGAGGAGCAGGTCGTCGCGATCGACGCCCTCGCCGTCACCGCATCGCCGAGCGACGACACCCCCGCCACGATGTCGATCGAGATCAGTACGACGGTCGTCGACGTCGTCGCCGACGCGGGCGAGCCCGACACGGTCGTCGAGCCGACCGAGGTCGTTCCCCTTCCCGAACACCCCGATGTTCCCGTCGACGAGGTCGCCGCGGTCAAGCCCGTGAAGCCGCCGCGGCCGGTCAAGCCCGGCCGACGACCGCCGCCCGAGGGTCGCTGGTCGGAGTTCGTGTACGCCGCGACCCTGCACCTCGTCAACCTCGGCGACTCCGCGCCCGTGCGCGCCCGCAAGGCCCTCGACGCCCGCATCGGCAAGCGCATCGACGTCGGGCCGCAGTTCGTGCCCGTCCTGAGCCGCAAAGGGGGCGTCGGCAAGACGACGATCACCGCGCTCCTCGGCATGGCCCTCGCCGACGTGCGCCGCGATCGGGTGCTCGCGATCGACGCCAACCCCGACCGCGGCACCCTCGCCGACCGGGTCACGAAGCAGACCCGGTCGACCGTGCGCGACATCGTGCTGCACGCCCCCGAACTCACCGAAGCCGACGCCCTCGCCGGGCACCTGTCGCGAGACGCGACCGGCCTCGACGTCGCCGCATCCGACGCCGACCCCCTGCTCGCGGAAGCCTTCGACGAGGGCGGCTACAACGTCGTCGCCGACGTCGTCGCGCCGCACTACGGGATCGTGCTCACCGACTGCGGAACGGGGGTCGTGCACTCCGTCATGCGGGCCACTCTGCAGCGCGCCGACGCCGTCGTCGTCGTCTCGGGCGGCAGCATCGACGAGGCACGGCTCGCGTCCGAAACGCTCACCTGGCTCGAAGCGAACAACTACGGGCACCTCGTCGCGAACGCCGTCGTCGCCCTCAACGCGTCGACGCAGGGAACCGACCTCGACAAGCTCCACGACATCGAAGACCACTTCCGGTCTCGCGTGCGCGCCGTCGTGCGCATCCCCTACGACCCCGAACTCGCGGCCGGATCGATCGTGCGCTACGAAGCGCTGCGTCCCTTCACCCGCGCCTCCGCGCGCGACCTCGCGGCGCTCGTGATGGACGGGTTGCCGATTCTCTCGGGCACCGGGGGAGCGAGCACCGAGCTCGTCGAGAGCGAGCCCGAGACGTGACCGAACGGCAGATCCGGCTCTTCGGGGATCCGGTGCTGCGTTCGCGCGCCGACGCCGTCGCGATCGTCGCCGGCGATGCGCGCGTCGCGGCCCTCGTCGACGACCTCCTCGACACCGTGACGCCCCCCGGCCGGGCGGGGGTCGCCGCGACACAGATCGGTGTCGGGCTGCGGGCCTTCAGCTACAACATCGACGGCGACGTCGGCTACGTCATCAACCCCGTGCTCGAGGTCTCCGGGGAGCCCGAACTCGTCGACGAGGGGTGCCTCTCGGTGCCCGGCTTCTTCTTCCCGCGGCTCCGGCACCCGTGGGCACGGGTCACCGGCGTCGACCTCGACGGCAACCCGGTCGACGTGAGCGGTGACGGTCTCCTGGCGCAGGCGCTGCAGCACGAGTGCGACCATCTCGACGGGAAGCTCTACATCGAGGGGCTCGAGCCGGAGGTCAAGCGCGAGGCCATGCGGCTGATCCGCACGGCTCCCTGGTTCCGAGCTCCCTGACTCGTGGTGACGCCGGTGGGCAGCGATTCACCGTTCCGCCCGTAGACGCCCGCCACACCATGAACGGCGAACCGCCGCCCACCGGCTGAGTGCGGCGAGCGGCGGTTCAAGCGCCTGGCTACTCGGGTTCAGTGGACGAGGGATTCGCCCTTCGTGGCGGGCTGCTCGTACATGGCCTCGACCTGGGTGGCGAAGTCGGTCATGATCGGGCCGCGTTTGATGCTCATCTTGGGGGTGAGGTGGCCGGATCCTTCGGTGAACTCGGTGCTCAGGATCGTGAACTTGCGGATGGATTCGGCGCGGGAGACGCGTTCGTTGGCGGCGTCCACGGCCTTCTGCACTTCCGCGACGACCTTGGGGTGCACGGCGGCCTCCTCGAGGCTCAGTTCCGCCGACTCGCCGTTGCTGGCGAGCCACGACGGCAGCATCTCGGGGTCGAGGGTGACGAGGGCGGAGATGAACGGCTTCTGCTCGCCGACGACGACGACCTGGCCGATGATCGGGTTGGCGCGGATGGGGTCTTCGAGCATGGCGGGGGCGACGTTCTTGCCCGCGGCGGTGACGATGATCTCCTTCTTGCGGCCGGTGATCGAGAGGTAGCCGTCTTCGTCGAGCTGGCCGAGGTCGCCGGTCTTGAACCAGTCGCCGTCGAAAGCCTCCTTGGTGGCCTTGTCGTTCTTCCAGTAGCCGTCGAACACCGCGATGCCCTTGACGAGCACCTCGCCGTCCTCGGCGATCTTCAGACCGTTGCCGGGGAGGGCGGGGCCGACGGTGCCGATCTTGAACTTCGTCGTCAGGTTGACGGTGGCGGGGGCGGAGGTTTCGGTGAGTCCGTAGCCTTCGAGGATTTGCACGTCGAGGCTGCGGAAGAAGTGTCCGAGCCGGGTGCCGAGCGGGGCGCCGCCGGAGACGGCGTAGCGCGCGTTGCCGCCCATGACGGCCTTGAGTTTGCCGTAGACGAGCCGGTTGAACAGGGCGAACCGCAGTTTCAGCCCCAGCGGCACCTTGCCCGCGTCGAGGGCTTTCGAGTGGGCGATCGCGGTGTCGACGGCGGTGCGGAAGATGTTGCCCTTGCCGCCGGCCTCGGCTTTCTGCTCGGCCGAGTTGTAGACCTTCTCGAACACTCGCGGCACCGCGAGGAGGAAGGTCGGCTTGAACGACCCGAGCGACTCCACGAGCTTCTTCGTGTCGGGCTGGTGACCGACCTTCACGCCCGCGTGCACGCCCAGGATCGAGATGAACCGCGCGAAGACATGCGCCGTCGTGATGAACAACAGCGTCGACGCACCCGGGGCGACGACGTCGCTCATCGCGAACGCGGCGTTGCGGCTCAGGTCGACGAAGTTGGAGTGGGTGAGGATGCAGCCCTTCGGCGTGCCGGTCGACCCCGACGTGTAGATCAGGGTCGCCATGTCCTTGCCCTTCGCGGCCGACCGGGTCTTCTCGAGCGCCGCGTCGGTCACCTTGGTTCCGGACGCGGCGAGCTTCTCGAGATCGCCCAGGTGCATCTGCCACACCTTGTCGACCTGCGGGGTCTCGCTGCGGATCTCGTCGAACCGGGTGAAGTGCTCGGCGGTCTCCACGATGATCGAGGTCGCCCCGGAATCGGTGAGGATGTACTGCACCTGCGACGGCGACGAGGTCTCGTAGATCGGCACGAGCACCGCCCCCGCGAACGCCGCGGCGAAGTCCACCAAAGTCCACTCGTAGCGGACCTTGCACATGAACCCGATCTTGTCGCCGGGCTTCACTCCGGCCGCGACGAACCCCTTGGCGAGTTCGACGACCTGACGGTGGAACTCCCGCGTCGACAGATCGCTCCACCCGCCATCCGCCGTCGGCAACGCGAACAGCGCCGCATCCGGCGATTGGGCGAGGCGACCCAGGAGGAGGTCGGTGATGTTCGCCTCCGGATCGGGCTGGACGACGGCGGGGGTGAATGTCTCGTTCACGGCGACTCCTTCGGGGCCGGGCAGGATTTCTGTGAGCTTAGCCGAGGGGTATTCGGAGTCGCCACGGAATTAGGCTGTCTCGAGTGCATGCCATCGGGATCGACATCGGAGGGACCAAGGTCGCGGGGGCGCTCGTGACGGAGGCGGGAGACATCCTGCGCCTGGAACGCCGCCCCACCCCGGCCGGTGACCCTGCCGCGATCGTCGACGTCGTCGTCGAGCTCGTGCGCGAGGTCGGCGCCGGCCAGGACGTCGTCGCGGTCGGCGTCGCCGCCGCGGGGTTCATCGACGCCACCCAGTCGATCGTCTACTACGCGCCCAACATCAACTGGCGCAGCGAGCCGTTCCGCGAACGACTCGCCGAACGCCTCCCCGGCCTCGACATCACGATCGACAACGACGCCAATGCCGCCGGATGGGCCGAGTACCGATTCGGGGCCGGCCGCGGCACGACCGACATGACGATGCTCACGATCGGCACCGGGGTCGGCGGGGCGATCGTGACCGACGGCCGACTGCTGCGCGGTGGCTTCGGCGCCGCCGGCGAGATCGGTCACCTGCGCGTCGTGCCGGGCGGGCATCCCTGCGGTTGCGGCCAGAAGGGCTGCATCGAGCAGTACGGGTCGGGGCGCGCGCTTCTGCGCTTCGCGGGTGAGATCGCGGATGCGGGCGGCATCGGGCAGGCTCTGGGGCAGGCCCGGGAGGCGAACGGCGGCACCCTCGACGGCACTATCGTCGCGCGACTGCTGCAGGAGGACGACCCGGGAGCCCTCGCGGCACTCCGGGAACTGGGCAACTGGCTCGGACAGGCGTGCGCGTCGATCGGCGCCGTCCTCGACCCGCAGACGTTCGTCTTCGGCGGAGGCGTGGCGATCGCGGGCGACCTGCTGCTCGATCCGATTCGCGAGTCGTTCCTCACCCACCTCCCCGCACGCGGGTTCCACCCCGAACCCGTCTTCCGCGTCGCCGAGCTGGTCAACGACGCCGGCGTCGTCGGCGCCGCCGATCTCGCCCGCCTCCACGCCGCCGGCGACGCTCCGTCCGCATCCCGGGCCCCCGCGTAGACTGGCCGCCGGTGCCTCCTCTCTACTGGTTGATGAAGTTCGTGTTCGTCGGACCGTTCGCGCACACCGTGTACCGTCCGTGGATCGTCGGCGACGAGAACATCCCCGAGTCGGGTCCTGTCATCTTCGCGAGCAACCACTTGTCGTTCGTCGACTCGATCCTGTTGCCGATGATGGTCGAGCGGCACATCGTCTTCCTCGCCAAGAGCGAGTACTTCACGGGCACCGGCGTCAGGGGCTGGTTCAGCCGGTTCTTCTTCTCGGGTGTGGGTCAGGTTCCCATCGACCGCTCCGGCGGGAAGGCCGCCGAGGCCGCCCTCGAAGCCGGACTCGGGGTGCTCGCTCAAGGACGCCAGCTCGGCATCTACCCGGAAGGGACCCGCAGTCCCGACGGGCGGCTCTACCGCGGGCGCACCGGGATCGCGCGCATGCTGCTGGAGTCGGGGGCGACCGTGTTGCCGGTCGCGATGATCGACACCGACAAGGTGTTGCCGACCGGCTCGATCTTTCCCAAGCTCCGCAAGGTCGGCGTCGTCGTGGGGGAGCCGCTCGACTTCTCGCGGTTCGCGGGCATGCAGGGCGACCGGTTCGTGCTGCGATCGATCACCGACGAGATCATGCACGAACTGTCCAAGCTCAGCGGCCAGGAGTACGTCGACGTGTACGCGAGTTCGGTCAAGAGCCGCTCGGCGGCGACCGCGCGGCGCGCGACCTGACGGACGGCTAGGCTGGTGGGCTGGCGCACCTGTTCCGCATCGCGGTGCGTCGATCCCCTCACAGCAGAGAGCACCTCGTGGTAGACCCGACTGAGCCCATCGTTGCCGCAGATCCGAGCGTGATCGCCGGGCTCGACTATTGGCGCAGCCTGCCCATCAAGCAGCAGCCGGAGTGGTCCGACCCGTCGGCGGTCGCCGACGCGAGCGCCGCGATCGCGACCTTCCCGCCGCTCGTCTTCGCGGGTGAGGTCGACATCCTGCGCGACCGGCTCGCCCGCGCCGCGCGGGGGGAGTCGTTCCTGTTGCAGGGCGGCGACTGCGCCGAGACGTTCGCCGGAGCGACGGCCGATCAGATCCGCAATCGGGTGAAGACGCTGCTGCAGATGGCGGTCGTGCTCACCTACGGCGCGTCGATGCCGGTCGTGAAGATGGGCCGGATGGCGGGGCAGTTCGCCAAGCCGCGGTCGAGCGACACCGAGACCCGCGGCGACGTCACGCTTCCCGCCTACCGCGGCGACATCGTCAACGGCTACGACTTCACCCCGGAGTCCCGCCGGGCCGACCCGGCGCGCCTCATCCAGGGCTACCACACCGCCGCGTCGACGCTGAATCTCATCCGCGCCTTCACGCAGGGTGGTTTCGCCGACCTGCGCCAGGTGCACTCCTGGAACCGTGGCTTCGCCTCGAACCCCGCGAACCAGCGGTACGAGGGGCTCGCGAAGGAGATCGACCGGGCCGTGCGGTTCATGGAAGCGGCGGGAGCCGACTTCGACGAACTGCGCCGCGTCGAGTTCTACACCTCCCACGAGGGCCTGCTCATGGACTACGAGCGGCCGATGACGCGCATCGACAGCCGCAACGGCACCCCCGTCAACACGAGCGCGCACTTCCTGTGGATCGGGGAGCGCACGCGCGATCTCGACGGCGCCCACATCGACTACTTCTCGCGCATCCGCAACCCCATCGGCGTGAAGCTCGGCCCCACGACGACGCCCGACGTGATGGAGAAGCTGATCGACAAGCTCGATCCGGAGCGCGAGCCCGGGCGACTCACGTTCATCACGCGCATGGGGGCGGGTAAGGTTCGTGACGCCCTGCCGCCCCTGCTCGAGGCGATCAAGAGCATGGATGCCACGCCGCTCTGGGTGACCGACCCGATGCACGGCAACGGGCTCACGACCCCGACGGGCTACAAGACGCGTCGTTTCGACGACGTCGTCGACGAGGTGCGCGGCTTCTTCGAGGCGCACCGCGACGCGGGCACCTTCCCGGGCGGCATCCACATCGAGCTCACGGGCGACGACGTCACCGAGTGCCTCGGCGGCTCGGAGATGATCGACGAGGCGACTCTCGCGACGAAGTACGAGTCGTTGTGCGACCCGCGCCTCAACCACATGCAGTCGCTCGAACTCGCGTTCCTCGTCGCCGAGGAGCTCGCGGCGCGCTGAGCGGAACCGCCGCGCCGCTCGCGCGGGTGGGTCAGCCGGCGGCGAGGCGCACGACGACGGTCGAGCCCTTCGGGGCCTCTTCGCCCTCGTCGGGAGTGATCGCCTCCAGCGTCGCGAGTCCCGGTACCGAGTTCGCGAGGATGCGGCTGTTGTTGTTGACGAAGTCGATGACGAAGCCGGCCTCCTCGAGCATCCGCTTCGCTTCGAGCCACGGCCGATCGACGACGTCGGGAACCGGGATCATCTCCGGGCCTCGCGAGACGGTGAGGCCGACCGAGTCGCCGGGCCCGAGCGTGCGCCCCGGGTCCACGATGCCGATGACGAAGCCTTCCGGGATCGTCCCGTCGAAGCTCTCGACGGTGGCCCCGCTGTCGACCTCGAGCCGCACGGCCTCAAGTGCCGCGGTCGCGGCCTCCACCGATTGTCCGGCGAGGTCGGGGATCGGACCCACGGAGAGGACGAGCCGGATGGGCTGAAGTTCGCCGTACTCGGTCGCGTCGAGCAGGCTCACATCCCCGGCCCCGAGTGCGTCGAGGAGCTGACCGGCGGGTAGCTCGGCATCGAAGCGCTCGACGGGGTCCCCGAGCGTCCAATGCGCGTCGACGATCGCCTCGGCGTCCGCTTGCGTCATCCCCCGGTTGAGATCGATGGGGTAGGGCTTCGGGCCCGTCGAGAGCAGGAGCGTCACCGCCGAGCCCTTGTCGACCGCCGTTCCGATCGCGGGCTCGGTCTCGGCCACGTCGCCCACCCGGACGCTCGGCGAGTCGATCTCTCCCGTCGCCTCGGCCGCGACGACGCCGAGTTCCTGCAGCGCGTCGCGCGCCTGCTGTTCGGTCATTCCGGCGATGCTCATCGGGATCGTGACGCGAGCACCCGGCCCGAATCCGAACCACCAGCCGAGCGTGCCCCCCGTGAGGAGCACGACCGCGAGGATCGCGACGAGGGGGATCCACCGACGCTTTCGACGCGGTGTCGTGCGCGGCGAATCCGCGAGAGCGAGCTCTGCGCCGGGCGCTCCGGGCGTTCGACGCGAGGCGAGCACCTGGGTCTCGGCGTCGGCTCCCGGTCGATCGGCGCGCACCGGACTCGTGAGCGACGACGTCAGCGCCGGACCCGTGGAGCGACGCCCCGACGTCGCCGCGGGAAGCACTTGCGTCTTCTGCCCTCGCGTCGGGGGTGCCTCCGGCAGATCGAGAACCGACTCGGCGTCGCGCAACTGGTCGAGCAGGGTGCGCGCGTCGGCGGGACGGTGCTCGGGATCCTTCGCGGTCGCCCAGAGCACGAGTTCGTCGAGTTCGCGCGGCACCTTCGGGTTCTTCGCGCTCGGAGCGGGAAGCGGTTCGTTCGCGTGCCGGTAGGCGATCTGCATCGGCTGCTCGCCCGTGAACGGCTGCTCGCCCGTGAGCATCTCGTACATCATGATGCCGACGGCGTAGAGGTCGCTGCGGGTGTCGGCGACGCCGCGCGTAACGAGTTCGGGGGAGAGGTACGCGATCGTGCCGAGCAGGGCCGCCCCGGTGGCGGTGTTCGCCGAGGTCGCGCGGGCGAGCCCGAAGTCGCCGATCTTGATGCGGCCGTCGTCGGCGAGCAGCACGTTCTCGGGCTTGAGGTCACGATGCAGGATGCCGGCCTTGTGTGCGGCGCCCAGTCCTGCGAGCACCGCTTCGGTGATGTCGATCATCTGCTGCGGCGTGAGCGAGCCGTACTCGTCGAGCAGCTCGCGCAGCGTGATGCCGGGCAGGTACTCCATGACGAGGTAGGCCGATTCCTGGTCTTGACCCTGGTCGAAGACGTTGACGACGTTCGGGTGCGCGAGCCGCGCGGCGCTGCGCGCCTCCTGGATGAAGCGCTGCTTGAACTGGCTGTCGTCGGCGAGGTGGCCGTGCATGACCTTGACGGCGACCCGACGCTCGAGGCGCAGATCGGTGGCGAGGTAGACCGTCGCCATCCCGCCGCGGGCGATGCGTGAGCGCACCTGATACCGGCCGTCGATCAGCCGGCCGATCATCGGATCGGTGGTATTGACACTCACCCCCGAATTCTAGGTTCGCGGGTGTCGGGAGCCTGGGAGGACACCCGACGGGCGGGGAATCAGGCGAGGGCGGCGAACCAGGCGCGCGCGCTCGTCTCCCACTTCGCGTAGTGGTTCGGATACGCCGAGATCTGCACCTTCTGCGCGGCGACCGTGAGCGGCATCGACTCCCAGCCGGCGATGTCGCGCAGCCCGCGCGTCATCCCCGGGTTGCCGTCGAAGAACAAGCGCGTCGCGTGATACGGGTCGAGGATCTGCTCGACCGTTCCCCAGCCGGTGCTCGGGCGCTGCTGGAAGAGGCCGACCGAGTCGCGATCGCCCCAGGAGATGTTGCGCAGACTCGACTCCTGCATCGCCGTCGCGAGCGCGATGATGATGCCGTAGTCGGGGATGCCGAGTTCGCGGCCGACGGCGATGATGATGCGCGCGTTGCCCTCCTGCTCGGCCGTGAGGACCGTCACGCCGCCGCCGCTCGACCCGCCGCCGGTTCCGGTCGGGGTCGCCCCGTGGGCGGGGATGGCGAGGGTGCGGCCGGGGTAGATGATGCTCGACGCCGAGAGCCCGTTCGCGTCGAGCACGGCTTGCGTCGAGACCCCGAACCGCGCGGCGATCGAGGAGATCGTGTCGCCCGACTGGATCGTGTACGTCGAACTCGGCGCGGGGGCGGGCGTCGTGCTCGCAACGAGCTCGATCCGGGTCTCGGCCTCCGGTGCCGGGGCC
>Ga0209066_10002759_pt1 | contig 20881 bp, 20 predicted proteins | sample All_14_2_FD_187198 | JGI IMG/M metagenome (GOLD analysis project Ga0209066, IMG submission 187198) | Freshwater microbial communities in response to fracking from Pennsylvania, USA - Allegheny Zone_MetaG_DW_15 (SPAdes) (version 2) ... | reverse complement strand
GAGACGCCCGTGCGCACGGGCCGGGACCTGGTCGCGATCCGGTCGAGGGCGCCGCGCAGCCCGAGCCGGCGCACGGGCGTCTCGACGAACCGGAACGAGGCCATCGCCGCCAGCACGGCGATCGGCACGCCGATCGCCGGGACGAGCCACCACGGCGCGGTCTGGCCGACGATCGCGGCGACGATGACGAGCACCGGCCAGTGCCACAGGTACAGCCCGTATGAGCGCTCGCCCACCCAGCGCAGCGGCGCGACGTCGAGTGCTGCGCCGAGCCAGGAGCCCGGGGTCGTCGCGGCGCCGATCGCGATGACGGTGAGCAGGCTCGCCGCGGCGATGCCACCGCCGAGGGCGCGGGGATCCGTCCACGCGAGCGTCGCCGCGATCCACACGACCGTGCCGAGCGCGGCGAGCCCGAGCAGGTCGCCGAGGAGATTCGCGACGAGCAGCGCGCCCCGCCGAGGACGCCCGGCGCCCGGCACGGTCCTGAGCCGACCCGCGACGGTCGAGGCCCCGCGGTCGAGCACGGCGCCCCGCGTCGACGGCAGGAAGCGACCCTCCATGGCGATCGCGAGCGCCGCGCCCATCGCGAGCCCGAAGGCGTGCGTGTCGGTGCCGAAGTAGAGCCGGCTCGGATCGCCGGGGAGCGTCGCCATCGCGAGTGCGCTCGCCGCCGCCACGAGCGAGACGGCGCCGACGCGCACCGGGCGCCACGGCAGCAGCGCGAGCAGGAGCACGACGAACGGCCAGACGAGATAGAACTGCTCCTCGACCGCGAGCGACCAGAGGTTGCGGTAGAGCTCCGGTGCCGTCTGCGCGACGTAGTCGGCCCCGGTGGCGACGGCGACCCAGTTGCTCGAGAACGTCGCGGCACCGAAGAGCTGCGCGGGCAGTCCGACGACCACATCGCCGCCGACGAGCGCCGCGGCGAAGGTGCAGACGACGAGGAGGAGCACGAGCGCGGGCAGCAGTCGTCTGGCCCGGCGTCGCCAGAACGCGCCGAGTCGGATCCGACCGGTCGTGTCGCGCTCGCGCAGCAGCAGCCCGGTGATGAGGAAGCCGCTGATCACGAAGAAGACGTCGACGCCGAGGTAGCCGCCGACGAGTCCGAACGGCGCGGCGTGATACACGATCACGAGCAGGACCGCGATGGCACGCAGCCCGTCGAGGCCGGACAGGTGCGCCGCCGGACGGCGCTGCAGCGCTGCGGTCGGTGGGGTCGTCGTCATCGTCGGGGCCTCGGGCGCGACCAGCCTACGTGCTTCGTGTGGGGGTGGACGCCGACTGCCTAGACTTGGCGACCGTGGGCGACGGCACCGGGGTTCGGTTGCGGCTCGACCTCGCCTACGAGGGGACGGCATACGCCGGCTGGGCGCGGCAGCCCGGCCAGCGCACGGTCCAGGGCGCGCTCGAGGCCGCGCTCGCGACGCTCTTCCACCGGGTGCCGCCGGCGCCGGCGCTCGTCGTCGCCGGGCGCACCGACGCCGGCGTCCACGCGACGGGCCAGGTGGCCCACCTCGACCTCACCGAGGCCCAGTGGCGGCACCTGCGCCGGCTCGGGGCGAGCCGCTCGGGATCGCCCCGCTCGCCCGAGGCGGTGGTCGTCGCGAAGCTGAACGGGATCGCGGGTCGTGACCGCGACCTCAGGGTGTACCGCGTCACGCTCGCCCCCGAGGGGTTCGACGCGCGCTTCTCGGCGCTCTGGCGCCGATACGAGTACCGCATCGCGGACGCGATCGCGGTCGCCGACCCGCTCCAGCGCGCGAGGACGGTCTGGATGCCGGACGAGCTCGACGTCGACGCGATGGCGGCCGCCGCCGCCGAGCTCACGGGGCTCGCGGACTGGGCCGCGTACTGCCGACCCCGGCCGGGCGCGACCACCGTCCGTGACCTCCAGTCGTTCACCTGGGCGCGGGACCCGGACGGCGTCCTCGTCGCCAGGCTGCAGGCCGACGCCTTCTGCCACAGCATGGTCAGGGCCCTCGTCGGCGCGTGCGTCGCGGTCGGCGCCGGCACCCTCGAGCGCGACGATCCACGGCGTCTGCGCGAGGCCGGCGCGCGCACGAGCGCGTTCCGGGTGATGCCCGCCGCCGGGCTCGTGCTCGTCGAGGTCGGCTACCCTGAGGCGTCGGCCCTGGCCGAGCGCGCGGAGCGGACGCGGGGGATGCGGTCGCTGGAGGACCCGGCGAGTTGACCGCGGCAGGGTCGCTCGCGTAGGCTCTCCCCTTGGTCAGCGACGCTGGCCGGGATTCGAGAGCCCTCCACCGGCTCGTTCACCGCCCATCGGGCGATGAACCGCCACCGGAGCGGGATTCACGAACACCTCCACCGATCCCGAGGAAGTCCACCGTGACTCGTACGTTCACGCCCAAGGCCGACGACATCACCCGCGAGTGGGTCGTCATCGACGCCACCGACGTCGTGCTCGGCCGTCTGGCCAGCCAGGCCGCCGCGCTGCTGCGCGGCAAGCACAAGCCCCACTTCGCCAACCACGTCGACACCGGCGACTTCGTCATCGTCATCAACGCTGACAAGGTCGCGCTCACGGGCAGCAAGCTCGCGCAGAAGAAGGAGTACCGCCACTCGGGCTACCCGGGCGGCCTCCGTGCGACCGGCTACGCCGAGCTGCTCGAGACCAAGCCGGAGCGCGTCGTCGAGAAGGCCGTGCGCGGCATGCTCCCGAAGAACTCGCTCGGCCGCGCCCAGCTCACCAAGCTCAAGGTCTACGCCGGCCCGGAGCACCCGCACGCTGCCCAGCAGCCGACGCCGTTCATCATCTCCCAGGTCGCGCAGTGAGCGCCGGGCCCGACACCAAGGACACCATCGTGGCTGACATCAACGACACCATCGACTCGGGCGACGCTTCGACCACGGTCGAGGCCCCGCGACGCACCCTCACCCTCTCGGTCTCCGGCGGCGCCGTCGGTCGCCGCAAGGAGGCCATCGCGCGCGTGCGCCTGACGCCGGGCACCGGCGCGGCGAAGGTCAACGGCCGCGAGCTCGCCGAGTACTTCCCGAACAAGCTGCACCAGCAGCTCGTCAACGCGCCGTTCACGGTGCTCGACCTCGTCGGCGCCTACGACGTCACCGCGCGCATCACCGGTGGTGGCCCCTCGGGCCAGGCCGGTGCGCTGCGGCTCGCGATCGCGCGTGCGCTCAACGAGATCGACCGCGAGAACAACCGCCCGGCGCTGAAGAAGGCCGGCTTCCTCACTCGTGACGCGCGCGTCATCGAGCGCAAGAAGGCGGGTCTCAAGAAGGCGCGCAAGGCCTCGCAGTACTCGAAGCGCTGACCCCGGCGCATCCGCGCGCTCGGATCTCATGACACGGCTCTTCGGCACCGACGGTGTCCGCGGCCTCGCCAACGGCGAGCTGACGGTCGATCTCGCGCTGCGCCTGGCCCAGGCGGCCGCGGTCGTCCTCGGCAAGGGACGGGTCGCGGACGGTCGGCGCGCCTCGGGGCGCCGACCGGTCGCCGTGATCGCGAGGGACCCGCGGGTCTCCGGCGAGTTCCTCGGCGCGGCGGTCGCCGCCGGGCTCGCGAGCTCGGGCATGGACGTCTACGACGCCGGGGTGCTGCCGACCCCGGCCCTCGCGTTCCTCGTCGCCGACCTGCCCGCCGACATCGGCGTCATGATCTCTGCCTCGCACAACCCGGCGCCGGACAACGGGATCAAGCTCTTCGCCAGCGGCGGCACGAAGCTGCCGGACGAGGTCGAGGACCGCATCGAGGCCGCGATGTCCGGCGAGATCCTGGCGCCGACCGGCGAGCACGTCGGCAGGATCCGCCGCTTCGCCGACGCCGAGGACCGATACCTCGTCCACCTGCTCGGCTCGCTGCCGAATCGGCTCGACGGGCTCCACGTCGTCATCGACTGCGCGAACGGCGCGGCCGCCGGGGTCTCGCCCCAGGCCTTCGCGGATGCGGGAGCCCGCGTCACCGTGATCGGCGCGGAGCCGGACGGCCTCAACATCAACGACGGCGTCGGGTCGACCCACCTCGGCCCCCTCGTCGCCGCGGTGCTCGAGCACGGCGCCGACCTCGGCATCGCCCACGACGGCGACGCGGACCGCTGCCTCGCGGTCGCCGCGGACGGCTCGATCATCGACGGCGACCGGATCATGGCGATCCTCGCCATCGCGATGGCGCAGCGCGGGGCGCTCGCCGATCGCACGCTCGTCGCGACCGTGATGAGCAACCTCGGCCTGCGCCGCGCGATGGCGGCGCACGGGATCCGCATCGAGTCGACCGCCGTCGGCGACCGCTACGTGCTCGAGGCGATGGGCGCCGGCGGCTACAGCCTCGGCGGCGAGCAGTCCGGCCACCTCATCATGGCCGCGCACGCGACGACCGGCGACGGCGTGCTCACCGGCCTGCACCTCGCGGCCGAGGTCGCGCGCACGGGCCGCTCGCTCGCGGATCTCGCCTCCGTCATGACCGTCTACCCGCAGGTGCTCGTCAACGTCCGCGGTGTCGATCGCACGCGCCTCGCCGGCGACGAGGCGATCGCGGCAGCGGTCGCCGAGGCCGAGGCCGAGCTCGGCGAGGACGGCCGCGTGCTCCTGCGCCCGTCCGGCACCGAGCCGATGGTCCGCGTCATGGTCGAGGCCGCGAGCGAGTCGCACGCGCAGGCGATCGCGGATCGGCTCGCGGCGCTCGTCGCGCTCAGGCTCGCGGCCTGAGCGGACGGCCCGCGGCTCAGAGCTTGCGCAGGAGCACCGTCGACACGGAGTGATCGGCGGCCTTGCGCAGCACGAGCCGCGCGCGGGCGCGCGTCGGTAGGATGTTCTCGATGAGGTTGCGCCCGTTGATCCGCGACCAGATGTCGCGCGCCGTCGCGATCGCCTCGTCCTCGCTCAGGCTCGCGTACCGGTGGAAGTAGGACTCGGGGTTGGAGAACGCCCCGCGCTGCAGGCGCAGGAACCGCTCGACGTACCAGCCGGCGATGTCCTCGGTCCGCGCGTCGACGTAGATCGAGAAGTCGAAGAGGTCCGAGAGCGCGAGGGCGTGACCGGTCGGGGCCGGCTGCAGCACGTTGAGGCCCTCGACGATGAGCACGTCCGGTCGGCGCACGATCACCTCCGCGGACGGCACGATGTCGTAGGCGAGGTGGGAGTAGTAGGGGGCGCGGACCTCGCGCTCGCCGGCCTTGATCCTGCTGACGAAGCGCAGCAGCGCCCGCCGATCGTAGGACTCGGGGAAGCCCTTGCGCTCCATGATCCCGCGGCGGTGCAGCTCGGCGTTCGGCAGCAGGAAGCCGTCGGTGGTGACAAGCTCGACGCGGGGGGTGCCCTCCCAGCGGGTCATGAGCTCGCGCAGCAGTCGCGCCACCGTCGACTTGCCGACCGCCACGGAGCCGGCGATCCCGATCACGAACGGCGTCCTGCGGGGCTCGGCCTGGAGGAATCGGCTCGTGTCGTCGGAGAGCCGGTGGGTCCCGGCGGCGTAGAGCGAGAGGAGGCGGCTCACGGGCAGATAGACCTGCTCGACCTCGGTGAGATCGAGCTGATCGCCGACGCCGCGGAGCTCGACGAGCTCGCGCTGGCTCAGCGGCGACTCCATCGTGGGCGCCAGCACCGACCACTCGTCGCGGTCCACCTCGACGAAGAGGGAGGACCGCTCCTCGCCCAGGCCGCGATCGCGCATCGGCGATCAGCCTAGCGCCGTCGGCGCCGCCGGTTCGCCGCCCCGGACCGCCGCCCCGGACTGCCGCCCGGGTCGCTGCCAGCGCCACGACCGTAGGATTGACGCCGTGTGCGGAATCATTGGATACGTCGGACCGCGGGACAGCGCCGCCATCCTCATCGGCGGGCTGCGCCGCCTCGAGTACCGCGGGTACGACTCCGCGGGGATCGCGGTCATCGGCGGCGAGGACGGCCGGCTCAGGATGCGCAAGCGCGCCGGCAAGCTCAAGGTCCTCGTCGACGAGCTCGACGTGGCGCCGATCGTCGACGGCGGCACCGGGATCGGGCACACGCGGTGGGCCACCCACGGCGGTCCGACGGATGCGAACGCGCACCCGCACCTCAGCGAGGACGGGCGTCTCGCCGTCATCCACAACGGGATCATCGAGAACTTCGCCGAGCTCAAGGCCGAGCTCGAGGCCGACGGCGTTGGCTTCCGCAGCGAGACCGACACCGAGGTGGCGGCGCACCTGCTCGCGCGGGCGTATGCGACCACCGGCGACCTGACCGAGGCCATGCGCCTCGTCGTCAACCGGCTCGACGGCGCCTTCACGCTGCTCACCGTCCACGAGGACGCCCCAGGCGTCGTCGTCGGGGCGCGGCGCAACTCGCCGCTCGTGATCGGTCTCGGCGACGGCGAGAACTACCTCGGCAGCGACGTCGCGGCCTTCGTCGAGCACACGAGGCGCGCCATGGCGATCGGGCAGGACCAGATCGTCACGATCCGCGCCGACGCGGTCGACGTCGTCGACTTCAGCGGCGCCCCCGTCTCGCCGGACCCGTATGAGGTCGAGTGGGACGCGTCCGCCGCCGACAAGGGCGGCTGGTCGACCTTCATGGCGAAGGAGATCACCGAGGAGCCGGACGCCGTCGCGAACACGCTCATCGGGCGCAGCGCCGACGGCATCGTCCGGTTGCCGGAGCTCGACGCGCTCGGCGACGACGCGCTCCGCGAGATCGATCGCATCGTCATCATCGCCTGCGGCACGGCGAGCTACGCGGGTCTGCTCGGCAAGTACGCGATCGAGGCGTGGGCCAGGGTCCCGGTCGACGTCGAGCTCTCGCACGAGTTCCGCTACCGCGACCCCGTGCTCACCTCGCGCACGCTCGTCGTCTCGATCAGCCAGTCTGGCGAGACGATGGACACGCTCATGGCGGTGAAGTACGCGGTCGACGCCGGGGCGCGCACCGTCTCCATCTGCAACACCCAGGGGGCGACGATCCCCCGGGAGTCGGAGGCGGTCGTCTACACGCACGCCGGGCCCGAGGTCGCGGTCGCCTCCACGAAGGCGTTCGTCGCCCAGGCGGCGGCGCTGCAGCTGCTCGCGCTCCACCTCGCGCGCGTGCGCGGTGCGCTCGACGACGGCACTCACCGCGAGCTGCTCGCCGAGCTCCAGGCGCTGCCGGCGAAGCTCGCCTCGGTGATCGCCTCGTCGCAGCCGAAGGTCGAGCAGCTCGCCCACTGGATGGCCGACACGCAGTCGGTGCTCTTCCTCGGCAGGCACGTCGGCTACCCGGTCGCGCTCGAGGGCGCGCTCAAGCTCAAGGAGCTCGCCTACATCCACGCGGAGGGCTTCGCCGCCGGCGAGCTCAAGCACGGGCCGATCGCGCTCATCGAGCCCGGGCAGGTCGTCTTCGTCGTCGTGCCGAGCCCGCGCGACCCCGCCTCCCTGCACGCGAAGGTGGTCTCGAACATCCAGGAGATCCGCGCGCGCGGCGCGCGCGTCATCGCGATCGCCGAGCAGGGCGACTCGGCGGTGCTCCCGTTCGCCGACGAGGTCATCCCGGTGCCGCTCGCGAACCGCTGGTGCGAGCCGATCCTCTCGGTCGCGCCGCTGCACGAGTTCGCGCTCGCCCTCGCCGCCGCGAAGGGTCTCGACGTCGATCAGCCCCGCAACCTTGCGAAGTCCGTGACGGTGGAGTGAGATGCCCGTCGTCGGGATCGGTGTCGACCTCGTCGACGTCGCGCGCTTCGAGCGCGCGCTCGACCGGACCCCGCGGCTGCGCGAGCGACTGTTCACCCCCGACGAGCGCGCGACGGGCGGCCGCGATCGACCGTCGCGCTCCCTCGCGGGCCGTTTCGCGGCGAAGGAGGCGCTCATCAAGGCGCTCGGCGACTCGTGGGCGATGGGCTGGCACGACATGGTCGTCGTCGGCGACGAGCGCGGCAAGCCGTCGATGCGTCTGCTCGGCGCCGCCGAGCGTGCGGCGGCCGAGCTCGGGGTGCGCCGCGTGCAGGTCTCGATGAGCCACGACGCGGGGATGGCGATCGCGGTCGTCGTCGCCGAGGATTGAGCGCGCGATGCGCGAGGCGGTGATCGATCTCGGGGCGATCGCGGACAACGTCCGCTCGATCGCGGCGACCGTGGCCCCCGCCGAGGTGCTCCTCGTCGTCAAGGCCGACGCGTACGGGCACGGCGCGGTGCCGGTCGCGCGCGCCGCGGTCGATGTCGGCGTCACGCGGCTCGGGGTCGTCGACCTCGACGAGGCGAGGGCGCTGCGCGATGCGGGGATCGCCGCGCCGATCCTTGCGTGGATCCATCCGATCGGGGCGGACTTCGGCTGGGCCGCCGAGTCGGGTGTGGAGCTCGGGGTCGGCTCGGCCGACCTCCTCGAGGCGGTCGCCGCCGCGCCGGGCCGGCCGGCGGTCCACCTCAAGGCCGACACCGGCCTCGGCCGCGGTGGTGCCCTGGGCGCCGCCTGGCTGCGGCTCGTCGAGCGCGCCGCCGAGCTCGAACGGGCCGGGCGGATCCGCGTCGTCGGCGTCTGGAGCCACCTCGCCAACGCGGGTGCCGAGGTCGACGATGCGCAGCTCGCCGCCTTCGACGACGCCATCGCATCCGCGCGCGCGGCAGGCCTCGATCCCGCGGTCGAGCACATCGCGGCGAGCGAGGCGGCGCTCGCGAGCGGTGGCGCCAGACGCGACCTCGTGCGCATCGGCCTCGCCGCCTACGGCCTCTCCCCGATCGAGGGCCGCACGGGCGCCGAGCTCGGCCTGCGCCCGGCGATGACCCTCGCGGCCGAGGTCGTCGGGGTCAAGCGCGTGCCGGCGGGCCACGGCGTCTCATACGGGTCGACGTATCGCACCGAGCGGGAGACCACGCTCGCGCTCATCCCGCTCGGCTACGGCGACGGGGTGCCGCGGCACGCCTCCGGGCGGGGGCCGGTCGTGATCGGCGGTCGGCGCTTCACCGTGGCGGGCCGCATCGCGATGGATCAGTTCGTCGTCGACGTCGGCGACGCGCCGGTCGAGGTCGGCGACCGCGCGGTGCTCTTCGGCGACGCTGCCGACGGGGTGCCGAGCGCCGACGAGTGGGCGGCAGCGGCCGACACGATCAGCTACGAGATCGTCACGAGGATCGGGCCGAGGGTGCCGAGGCGGTACGTCTCGTGAGCGCGGCGACGATCGAGACGGTGGTGCCCGACGCCGACGCCATGGAGGCGCTCGGCGCGGCGCTCGGCGCCCGGCTGCGCGCCGGCGACCTCGTCGTCCTCAGCGGCGAGCTCGGTGCCGGCAAGACGACGCTCACCCGGGGCATCGGGGCGGCGCTCGGCGTGCGCGGCGCGGTCACGAGCCCCACCTTCGTGCTCGCGCGGACGCACCCGAGGGCGGACGGCGCCGGCGCGCCGCTCGTCCACGTCGACGCCTACCGGCTGTCGGACGCGCGCGAGCTCGACGACCTCGACATCGACTGGCCGTCGTCGATCGCGGTGGTCGAGTGGGGCGACGGCCTGCTCGACGGCGTCGCGGAGTCCTGGCTCCGCGTCGCGATCGACCGCCCGCGCGGCGCGGCCGCCGCCGATGAGGACCTCGATGCGCCAGCGCCCCGGCGGGTGCGGATCGAGCCCACCGGTGCCCGCTGGTCGGCGCCCGGCGCGCTCGACGGGCTCATCCCGGCGCTCGCCGCCGACCGCGCGCTCGCGGATGGCGCGGCCGACCCCGACGGGCGGGCGCGATGATCCTCGCCATCGACAGCGCCATCGGCACCGCGGTCGCGGTGGTCGACGCCCGTGGGACGGTGCTCGCCGAGTGCTCGAGCGCGGACACCCGCGGGCACGCCGAGGCCGTCGGCCGGCTCATCGTCGAGGCCCTCGCCGCCGCGGGCACGAGCGCCGACCGGGTCGGCGCCGTGGCCGTCGGCATGGGCCCAGGGCCGTTCACGGGCCTCCGCGTCGGCATCGCCGCGGCGCGCGTGTTCGCGCTCGCCCGCGCCGTGCCACTGCTGCCGGTGCGCAGCCACGACGCCGTCGCGCTCGCGGCCGGCGGCGGCCCGCTCGTCGTCACCTCGGATGCGCGCCGCCGCGAGCACTACTGGACGGCCTACTCCGGTCTCGACGCCGACGGGCTCCCGGCCGTCGCGGCCGGTCCCGGCCTGTCGCGGCTCGACGAGCTCGACGACGAGCTCGGCGCCCTCGCGGGCCTGCCGAGGCTCGCGGCCGAGGCGGTGCCCGCGGCCGACCTCGGCCGGATCGCCGCGCGCCGCCTCGCCGCCGGCCTCGCCTCGCCGCCGCTCGAGGCGCTCTACCTGCGCTCGCCAGACGTCACCCCGTCGTCCGGACCGAAGCGGGTGACGGCGTGAGCGCCCCGCGGGCGTCGGCCATCCCGGCCGAGCCCGTCGTGATCCGGGACGCCACGACCGACGACCTCGCGGCGATCATGGCCATCGAGCACGCGTCGTTCCCCACCGACGCGTGGAGCGAGTCGACGATGGGGGCGGAGCTCGCGGATCCGAACGGCCGCTACGTCGTCGCCGTCGTGGCGCGGCACGGCGGCGACCGGGTCGTCGGCTACGCCGGGCTGCGCGCGCCGCGGGGCGCCGAGCAGGGGGACGTGCAGACGATCGCCGTCCACGCCGAGCACCGCGGCGGCGGGATCGGCCGGACGCTCCTGGGCACGCTCCTGACCGAGGCGGCCGCGCGCGGCGTCGGCGAGGTGCTCCTCGAGGTCCGCGCCGACAACCCCGTCGCGCGTGCGCTCTATGCGGCGCACGGCTTCACCGAGATCGCGGTTCGGCCGCGCTACTACCAGCCCGACGGGGTCGACGCCGTGGTCATGCGCGCGGCGGCGCCGTTCGAGCGGGTCGGCGCGCCGATCGTGCTCGGGATCGAGACGAGCTGCGACGAGACCGGGATCGGCATCGTCCGCGGGCGCGAGCTGCTCGCGAACGTCATCGCGAGCTCGATGGACGAGCACGCGCGCTACGGCGGCGTCGTCCCCGAGGTCGCCGCCAGGGCGCACCTCGAGGCGCTCACGCCGGCCCTCGAACGCGCCGTGGCCGAGGCGGGCATCCGCCTCGACGACATCGACGCCGTCGCGGTCACGAACGGCCCTGGGCTCGCTGGCGCGCTCATGGTCGGCGTCGGCGCGGCGAAGGCGCTCGCGATCGCCCTCGATCGCCCCCTCTACGCGGTGAACCACCTCGTCGGGCACGTCGGTGCCGACGTCCTCTCCGAGGAGGGCGCGCTCGAGATGCCGACGGTCGCCCTCCTCGTCTCCGGCGGGCACACGTCACTCCTGCTCGTGCGCGACCTCATCGACGACGTCGAGCTCCTCGGCGAGACGATCGACGACGCCGCAGGCGAGGCCTTCGACAAGGTGGCAAGGCTGCTCGGGCTGCCGTATCCGGGTGGACCGTGGATCGACCGGGCCGCGGCCGACGGCGACCCGACGGCGATCCGGTTCCCGCGGGGGCTCACCGCGCCGAAGGACCGCGAGCGGCATCGGTGGGACTTCTCGTTCTCCGGACTCAAGACGGCCGTCGCCAGGCGGGTGGAGCAGGACGCGGATGCCGGTCGCGAGATCCCGGTCGCCGACATCGCGGCCGGGTTCCGTGAGGCCGTCGTCGACGTCCTCACGGCGAAGGCCGTCGACGCGTGTCTCGAGCTCGGCGTGCCGCGGCTGCTCCTCGGCGGCGGCGTCGTCGCGAACGCGCGGCTGCGCGAGGTCGCGGCGCAGCGCTGCGCGGCGGCGGGCATCGCGCTGCGGATCCCGCCCCTCTCGCTGTGCACCGACAACGGCGCGATGATCGCCGCGCTCGGCGCGCAGCTCGTCGCCGCCGGGCGGGTGCCGAGCGGCCTCGACTTCGGCGCCGACTCGACGCTGCCGGTCACCGTCGTCCAGACCCTGTGAGGCGTCCCGCCGTCGGACTAGGGTGGGTGGCGATCGAAGGAGCCTCGATGTCCGACGTCGACGAGACCACCCCGAACCCGAGCGAGCCGGCCGCGGCGCCCGCGACCGGTGCCGCGAGCGACGTGCCCGTCGCGCCGGCCGTGCCCGCGGTGCCCGCGTGGGCGGCACCCGCCGCCACGGGGGCCCCGAGCGGGGCCGCGCCGAGCTGGACCCCGACCCCCGTGCCCGGCGCCGACGCGGCATCCGAGACCGTCGTCCCGAGCTCGGCCCCCGCCCAGCCGACCCCGCCCCAGGTGCCCGTGCCGCCGGTGGCCGGCCAGGACGCGGCCGCCGAGGCCACCCCGTACGCGCAGCCCAACCCGTACGCGCAGCCCAACCCGTATGCCCAGTCCACCTCATACGCGCAGCCCAACCCGTACGCCCAGCCGCAGCCCTACGCGGGGTACCCGGTGGCCCCCGTCGAGCCGAGGGCGCTGAGCATCACCTCGATGGCGCTCGGCATCGCGGGTCTCGTGATCGGCATCGTCTTCGTCGGACTCCTGTCGGTCGCGGCCGTCATCACGGGCCACATCGCGCAGCGGCGCGAGCGCGCCGCGAAGCCGTTCTGGCTCACCGGGCTCATCACCGGCTACGTCGGCATCGGCCTCGGGGTGCTCACGGTCGCGTTCTACGTCGTGGTCGTGCTCATCGCGATCGCGACGCCGTACAGCACCTACTGAGCGACGGGATCCGACTCGACCCGGCGAGCGAGGATCGCGCGTCGGCGCTCGCCGACGCGCGTGAGGACGAGCGTCGCGGCCGCGTCGCCGCGCAGGGCGAGCCGGCGCCGGAACTCCGCCGGATCGATGTCGACGCCTCGCTTCTTGATCTCGAGCGTTCCGATGTGCCTGGCCGCGAGCTCGCGCTTGAGCGTCTTCACGTCGAGCGGGAGGTCGGCGACGATCTCGAAGACGGCGCCGAAGGCGGTCGAGACCGGTGCTTCGGTGGTGAGGTAGGCGATCGTGGGGTGGAGCATCCGTGCGCCGAGGCTCCTCGCGAGGTCGCCGATGAGCCGAGCCCGGATGACGGCGCCGTCCGGCTCCACGAGCCACCCGCCGAGCGGTCCCGCCGGCTCGTCCTCCGCGTCGGCGGCGCCGACGAGCTCGGCGGCGCCGTCCGAGCCGAGGACGAGCGCCGAGCGGCGGATCCCGTCGCGCGCGAGCCGACCAGACCAGACGACGAGCTCGACGACCTCGCCGCGATCCGAGACCCACTGCGCCTCGACGTCGTCGGGGACGATGCCGCGGTCGGCGCCGGGGGCGAGCTTGACGCCGGTGGGTCGACGGCGCGCGATGTCGAAGGCGACGTCGAGCGACGGCGACCAGTCCGCGGGATCGCGCAGTCGGGTCGCGCCGTCGCGCCGCGCCGGGTCGAGCCAGACCCCGTCGACGTCGTCGAGCGCGGCCTCCTCCGCCGTGCCGACCGTCACGGACGATGCCGGGAACGGGGCGAGGTTGTAGGCGGCGATCGCGGCCGTCGTCGGATCGCGCTCGACCGCCGCGACCGCGATCCCGAGGGCTGCGATCGCCATCGCATCGCCGCCGATGCCGCAGCCGAGGTCGGCGACCCTGGCGAGGCCGGCGGCCCGGAACCGGCCGGCGTGGTGCGCCGCGACCCCGAGGCGGGTCGCCTGCTGCAGCCCCGCGTCGGTGAAGAGCATCCGCCCGGCGAATGGACCGAACTTCGCGGCCGCCCTCGTGCGCAGCCGCGCCTGGGTGACGACGACCGAGACGAGCTCGGCGGGATGCCCGTCGCGTCGCAGTCGGGTGACGGCCGCGGCGGCGGCATCGGTCGAGTCGATCGGCCCGACCTCGTCGACGAGCCGCAGGCCCTCCGGGGTCAGCAGCGCGCGGAGCTCGTCGGGGTGCACGGCCTCGACGTTACTCGGCTCCCGCCGGCGCGGCCCCGTCGACCCGGGCGCGGCGCATCGACTCGAAGGCCGCGATGGCGGCGCGTCGGCCCTCGGCGAGATCCACGATCGGCGCGCGCGCGTGCCCGCCCGCGAACTCGGGCGCCCAGCGTCGCACGTAGTCGCCGGCTGGGTCGAACTTCTCGGCCTGGAGCACGGGGTTGAAGACCCGAGGGTAGGGAGCGGAGTCGGCGCCCGACCCGGCGACCCACTGCCATCCCGCGGGGTTATTCGCCTCGTCCGCGTCGACGAGCGTGTCCCAGAACCACGCCTCGCCGACGCGCCAGTCGATCCGCAGGTGCTTCACGAGGACGCTCGCCGCGACCATGCGCACGCGGTTGTGCATCCACCCCGTCGCCCAGAGCTCGTGCATCCCCGCGTCGACGAGCGGGATGCCGGTCCGGCCGCGACGCCAGGCCTCGGCGGCGACCGGGTCGTCGACCCACGGGAACCGGTCGAACTCGCGCCGGTGGTTGCGCACGGCGAGATCCGGCTCGTGGAAGAGCAGATGCCAGGCGAACTCGCGCCAGCCGAGCTCGGCGCGGAACCGGGGCAGGTTCGCGACCGCCCCCGGGTCGTCGACCGTCTCGAGTCGCGCCCAGATCCTCGCCGGGGAGATCTCGCCGAACCGCAGGTGCGGGCTCAGTCGGCTCGTCGCCTCGGCCGCAGGCACATCGCGCCGGTCGTAGCGGGCGAGCCCATCGGCGACGAAGGCGTCGAGTCGCGCCGCCGCGCCGAGCTCGCCGGGCGTCCAGGTCGCGCGCAGGCCGTCCGCCCAGTCGGGTCGCGTCGGCCGCAGCGCCCAGTCGTCGAGGCGATCGGAGGCGAGGTCGACCCACCCGGCGTCGCCGAGCCCCGGTGGCACCGGCAGCGGTACCCGGACGGGGCGCGCCAGGCACGCCCGCCAGTACGGGGTGAACACGCGGTACGGTCCGCCCTGGCCGGTGCGCACCGTCCACGGCTCGTGCAGCAGCGCACCGGGATGGCTCGTCGCCTCGACCCCGGCGCCCACGAGCGCGGCCTTGAGCCTCGCGTCCACCTCGCGCGCGGCGCTCGCGCGCCGGCTCCAGTGCACCGCGCCCGCGCCGGCCTCCGCGACGAGCGCCGGGATGACGCGCTCCGCGGGGCCGCGCCGGAGCACGAGTCGTCCGCCGGCCTCCCGCAGCCGGGCGTCGAGCGCGGCGAGGCTGTGGTGCAGCCACCAGCGCGCGGCGGCGCCGAGGGGGCGCACCTGCGGCGAGACGTCGTCGAGCAGGTAGGCGACCACGAGTGGTCCGCCGCGGTCCACCGCCGCGGTCAGCGCCGGGTGGTCGTCGAGGCGCAGGTCGTCGCGGAGCCAGACGATCGTGGGGGCGCTCACGCCCGGTCGGTCGGTCCCGCGCGGAGCCGGTCGCTCAGCCGCTCGAGCACCGCCAGCTCGTCGTCGTCGAGGGCATCGCCCACCCGCCGGTGGATCGCGTCGGCATGCCGCACCGCGACGCTGCGGAAGAGGTCGTAGCCGGCGTCCGTCAGCGTGACGACCGTGCCTCGGCCGTCGTCCTTGGCGCCGCACTTGGCGACGAGGCCCCTCGCGAGGAGCCGGTCGACGAGCCGGGACAGGCTCGGCTGGCTCAGCAGGAGCAGCTGGTTGAGGTCGCGCAGGCGCGCGCTGCGCTCGGGCAGGCGGGAGAGGTTGAAGAGCACGTCGTACTCGGTGATCGACAGCAGCTCGGTCGGGAACTCGCGGTTGATGTCGCGCAGCACCGCCACCTGCGCCCGGAACAGCGCCTCCCACGCATCGATCGCGGCGCGTTTCGAGCTCACGGGCTCAACGGTAGCCCAGCGTCGGCTATGGATCACCAGTGTGTGCCGGATTCTTGGCGGCGTCTTGGGAACCCGGCGGGATGGTGATGTCATGACCGCGACGACCACCTCAGCCCCGGCATCCCGTGCCGCCCGCCCCGCCGCAGCGGCGGCGGCCGCACCCGGCTCGGCACGACGCGGCGTGCGCCGCACGCCGACGTGGCGCGCCGCGCGACGCCGCGGCGACGCGCTCGCCTGGGGCATCGGCGTCGCCGTCGTCTGGTCGGTCACGCTCGCGCTCGTCGCGACCTGGCTCGCCGACGGCGGCATCCAGTCCCTGCTCGCCGGCGGTGCGGAGAGCGTGACCGCGCTCGGCCGCGTGACCGGGCTCGCCGCCGCGAACCTCCTGCTCGTGCAGGTGCTGCTCATGGCGCGGGTGCCGGTGCTCGAGCGGGCCTTCGGCCGCGACCGGATCATCCGCGGCCACCGGCTCACGGGCTTCTGGTCGTTCTGGCTCATGCTCGCGCACCTCGTGCTCATCACCGTCGGCTACGCGGCCGCGTCGGGGATGGACGTGCTCGGCCAGTTCTGGGACCTCGTCTGGAACTCGCCAGGCATGCTCCTCGCGGCCGTCGGCACCCTCCTGCTCGTCATGGTCGTCGTGCTCTCGCTCGCCCGACTGCGCCGCCGAACGCGGTACGAGTCGTGGCACCTGCTCCACCTCTACGCCTACGTCGGCGTCTTCCTCGCGCTCCCGCACCAGCTCTGGACGGGCGCGGACTTCCTCGCCTCGCCCCTGGCGACCGCGTACTGGTGGTCGGCATGGGTCGCCGCGGTGGCCGCGGTGCTCATCTGGCGCATCGGCGTGCCGATCGTGCGCTCGCTGCGGCACGACCTCCGGGTCGCCTCCGTCGAGCCGGACGGCACCGGCGCGGTGACGATCACGATCACGGGCCGTCGGCTCGACCGGATGCGCGCGGTCGCCGGGCAGTTCTTCGTGTGGCGGTTCCTCGGCTCGCCTGGCGCCACCCGGGGCCACCCGCTCTCGCTCTCGGCCGCACCCGATGGGCAGCAGCTGCAGATCACCGCGTCGGTCGTCGGCGACGGCACGCGACGGATGGCGAGGCTGCGACCGGGGACGCGCGTGCTCGCCGAGGGCCCGTACGGCGGCTTCGTCGGCTCGCGCCGACGCGGGCGCGGACTGCTCATGATCGGCGCGGGCGCGGGGATCGCCCCGCTCGTCGCCCTCCTCGAGGAGCAGGACTACGCCGACGGGGAGGCCACGCTCATCACGAGGGAGCACTCGGCGGCGGCCGGCGTGCTCGCCCAGCCCATCGCGCGCCTCGTCGCCCAGCGCCGAGTGCATCGGATCTCGCTCAACGGCCCCCGCGCGAGAAGCGGCTCGCGGTGGCTCCCCGCCGGGCAGGAGGGCGTCGACGCCGTCGCCGGGCTCCGGGCCGCGGCGCCGCGGCTGCGCGAGCGCGACGTGTTCCTCTGCGGGCCGACCGCGTGGATGCGCGAGGTCGAGCGCGACCTGCGCGCCGCCGGCGTGCCGACCGAGCGCATCCACCACGAGCGATTCGCGATCTGACGACGGATCGGAAGGAGACCACCATGAAGCGCATCCTCATCGCCGTCCTGGCGACCGTCAGCGGGCTCGTCGCCCTCATGAGCTATCGGACCTCGCTCGAGGTCGTGCTGCCGTCGGCGGCCGCCGAGACGCCGGCGGGCACGACCACGACCAGCTCGCCGAGTCCGTCGGTCTCCGCGAGCTCCGGCTCGAGCACGGGCGCTAACTCCAGCTCGAGCACCGGCTCCAGCTCGAGCTCCGGCTCGAGCTCGAGCTCGAGCGCCGCCGCGACGACGGGGGCCGGCTACACCGACGGCACCTACGTCGGCGGCGCCGCGAACACGCGCTACGGCGCCGTCCAGGTGCAGGTGACGATCTCGGGCGGATCGATCGTCGACGTCACCCCGCTGCAGTACCCGAACTCGGACCACCGCGACCAGCAGATCAACGAGCGGGCGATGCCGATCCTCACCTCGGAGGCGATCCAGGCGCAGAGCGCGCAGATCTCGATGGTCTCCGGCGCGACGTACTCGAGCCGCGGCTACATCGCCTCGCTGCAGAGCGCGCTCGACCAGGCCACCGCATGAGCACCGACCCGGGTGCGCTCGCGGGCGTCGGCCTCCCTCGCGTGACCACCGCGCCCGTCATGGGCACGGTCGCGAGCGTGCACGTCTATGGTGCCGTCGACCCGGTGATCGAGGCCGAGGCGGTCCGCGCGTGCCTCGCCGAGCTGCGGGATGCCGACCGGATCTTCTCGACCTATCGCGATGACTCGGCCGTGTGCCGGATCGCGCGGGGGGAGCTCGCGCTCGCCGACGCCCCCGAGGTGGTCCGCGAGGTGCACGACCGCGGGGTGGCGTGGGTCGCGCGCACCGGCGGGCGCTTCTCGACGGCGTGGCGCGGCGACGCGGATCCGACCGCGCCGCGGTGGGATCCGACGGGGATCGTGAAGGGCTGGGCCGCGGATCGCGCCCACGCGCGCCTTCGCCCGCTCCTCGCCGCGGGGGCGAGCGCCGTCGGCCTCGGCGTCGGCGGCGACCTCGTCGTCGCGACCGCGCCCGCCAGCGACCACGAGTGGCGCATCGGGATCGCCGACCCCCATCGGCCCGGCGCGGTGCTCGCGACCCTCCTGCTGCGCGACGGGGCCGTCGCGACCTCGGGGACGGCCGAGCGCGGCGCGCACATCATCGACCCGCGCACGGGCGCGCCGGCGTCCGGCCGCGTGGCCTCGGCGACCGTCGTCGCTGAGGACCTCGAGTCGGCCGACGTGCTCGCGACCGCGGCCGTCGTCGCCGGGTGGGACGACCTCGGATGGGTCGCGGACGCCGGCACGCGGTCCGGGATGCTCGTCGGCGACGACGGCCGGGTGCGGCGCTGGGTCGGCCCGGCCGAGGTCGTGGTCGGGGCGCTCCGCGACGCCGACGCGCTCAGTCCTCGACGGGCAGCCTGAGGCGCATCACGGTCCCGTCGGCGGAGGTCGACTCGACCGCGACGTCGCCGCCGTAGCGCTGGGCGAGGTCGCGCACGAGCGCGAGCCCGATGCCGAAGCCGCGCCGACGGCCGCGCTCGGGGCCGTGGGCGAAGCGGTCGAACACCGCGTCGGGCTCGAGCCCCTGGATGCCGGCGCCGCGGTCGCGCACGCGGAGCACCGCGGCGGTGCGCTCGACGTCGACCTCGACGTCGACCTCGCCGCCGGCCGGACTGTGGGCGACGGCGTTGTCGAGCAGCGCGACGAGGCAGCGGACCAGGCCGGTCTCCGGCATCCGCACGGCCGGGGTCGCGCGGACGTCGAGCGCGATGCGCACGCCGGCGTCGGCCGCGATGACCTGGACGTTGCCGGTCGCGCGAGCCGCCGCCGCGGCGACGTCGGTGCGCTCGCCGCCGTCGACCGCGGCGCTCTCGGCGGCGAGGAGGAGGTCGTCGAGCACCTCGGCCATCGCCGCGGTGTCGCGGCGCAGCTCGGCGAGCGGCTCGTCGACGGGCTCACCGCGCGCGAGCCGGCGCTCGACGAGCTGCGCCCGCGCGGAGAGCACGGCGAGCGGCGTGCGGAGCTCGTGGCTCGCGTCCGCGACGAAGCGGCGCTGCAGCCGGAGCGCGTCGGCGAGCGGCCGCACCGCGCGGCGGGCCGCGATCCAGCCGACGACCGTGAGGACGGTGATCGCGAGGATCGCGCCGATGACGACGAGCCAGATCACGGTGTCGCGCTCGATGACCCACTCGGCGTCGGGCTTGGGCGTGATGACGCCCGCGCCGCCGTGCTCGTGCTCGGCGCCCTCGTGCCTGGCCTGGAGGGCGACGATGGTCGCGATGGCGGCGGCCCCGACGGCCGTCACGGCGGCGGTCGCACCGGCGATCCAGATGGCGACCGCGCGGGCGGCCGCGCGGACCCTCGCGCGATCGATCGCCTCGGCGTCGTCGTGCCGCACGCCGCCGGCGACCCCCCGCGCCGCTCGGCCGCTCATGCCGCGCCGCCGAGCCGGTAGCCGCGCGCGCGGATGGTCTCGATGAGCCCGTGGTGGGTCTTGCGTCGCAGGTAGTGCACGTAGGTGTCGACGACGTTCGTCGTCTCGCCGGCGGCGAAGGCGGCGTCGAGCAGTTCCTCGCGGCTGAAGACGCGGTCGGGGCTGCCGGCGAGGACCGCGAGCAGCGCCGCCTCGGTGTCGGTGAGCACGACGCGCGCGCCCGTGGGGCCGTAGACGGCGCCGTCGCCCGGCACGAACGTCCAGTCGCCGATCTCGACGCGCTCGGTCTCGGCCGCGAACCCGCGGCGCAGGGCGCGCAGTCGCGCGAGGAGCTCGTCGGCGTCGTATGGCTTCACGAGGTAGTCGTTCGCGCCGCCGTCGAGGCCGCTCACGCGATCGTCGACGGTGCCGAGGGCGGTGAGCATGAGCACCGGGGTGCGGATGCGCGCGCGGCGGATCGCCGCGACGACCCCGAGGCCGTCGATGCCGGGCAGCCGCCGGTCGACCACGATCGCGTCGTAGTGTCGCCGCAACGCGAGCTCGATGCCGCGCTCGCCGTCCTCGGCGACGTCGACCTCGTAGTCGTCCCCGAGGAGCTCGGCGGTGAGCTCGGCCAGCTGCGGTTCGTCCTCGACGAGCAGGAGCCTCGCGGGCCGCCGCTCGGGGTCGTGCTGGCGATGCATGCGATCAGTCTGGCCCTGCCGCGCCAAGACGGCACTCAGAATCTCGGCGCGGGACCGCGACGCGGAGGGCGGGTCGATGGCACCGGAGACAGAGCGAGGGCCGACGTCAGAGGCGAGACGTCGGCCCTCTTCCCTTGCACCAAGAGTGTCCTGCAATCACATTCCGCGGAAGCTGCCACAGCAAACAACTTCAGCTAGGAGAGACTGTATAACGGAACGGTAACGCTCGCAAGTGACCGAATCGTTATCGAAACGATTCCCAGCGGAGACATAAGTTCAGCCGTCGGGCGGCGCATCCTCGCGCACGGCCTCCCGGCGACGCGGGGATGCCCCGCCATCCCGCCGTGTCCGAGCCCGCTCGGGCGACGGGCCGCCCACCCCGTTCGGGCGGGCGGTCGTCGAGGGGCTATCGTTGGCCTGACCGCGGGCCAGGGGGCGTTCGGCACCGAGTGCAGAGGAGCTGAGATGGCGGCCGAGCCGACGTCCGAGTCGATCCCCGAGCGGCAGGACGGCGCGCAGCCGGACCCGGCCCCAGACGGATCGGCGCCGCACGCCAGGAGGCGGCGCCGGTGGCCGTTGGTGACGTTCGCGATCGTCGGCGCCGTCGCGCTCGTCGGTGTCGGC
>Ga0209066_10002758_pt1 | contig 20882 bp, 16 predicted proteins | sample All_14_2_FD_187198 | JGI IMG/M metagenome (GOLD analysis project Ga0209066, IMG submission 187198) | Freshwater microbial communities in response to fracking from Pennsylvania, USA - Allegheny Zone_MetaG_DW_15 (SPAdes) (version 2) ... | reverse complement strand
CACGATGTTCTCACCCGAGGCGGCGACTACCTGCGGGTCTGGCGCCTGGCCGGCATTCCGTTTGAATGCGCCGATCCGGACACCATCGCCATGCGCCACGAGGCCAAGTGCAACCTGCTGGCCTCGCTGTCCGGCGGGCAGTTTGCCCTGTGGGAGCACCGCATTCAGCGCTTTGTGCACGACCGCCTGTCGGTGATTGGTGATCCGAGAGATGGACAAGGCAGTGACTACCCTGCGCAGTTTGATGCTGCCTACGCCGCCCAGGCCAGTGCTAAACCGTTTCTGGCCAACGAGCTCTACCTCACCTTGTTGTTCCGGCCCGAGCGACCCAAGCTGCGCGGCCTGTTCGGCGGGCGCGAACGCAGTGTCGAGCAGATCCGCGCAGAACAAGCCGCCGCGCTGGAGGTGATGGAAGAGCGCAGCGTGAGCGTGCGGCGCATGTTGCGTGACCTGGCGCCGGAGCTGCTGGGTTCGTACTGGCACCAAGGCCGCGAGTTCTCTGAAGTGGCGGAATTCTTGGGCTATCTGGTCAATGGCCGCTGGCAGCGGGTCGCAGCCAGGTCGGGTCCGCTGTACCGCACGTTGCCAACCGCCCGGGTTTCTGCGGGCGCGGGGGTGCTGGAGCTGCGCAACCCCAGTGGGAGCCGTTACGCCGCGGTGGTCGATGTGCAGGACTATGCCGAGGTGGTTGAGCCCGGCAGCCTGAACGCGCCGCTGTATGAGCGGGTGGAGTACATCGAGACCCACAGCTTCGCCCCCTATGCGCGCCTGGATGCGATGGAGGCCTTGAAGAAGCAGAAGCGGCAGCTGATCGCCTCCGAAGACGTGGTGGCCTCCCAGGTCGATGCGATGGACCAGGCCATGAACGATCTGGGGGACGGCAAGTTCTCGATGGGGCAGTACCACTACAGCTTGGCCGTCTTCGGCGAGAGCCCCCAGGAGGCCTCGCGCAATGCGGCCCGCGCGGCCTCCGCCATCAGTGAGCTCACTGGGATCGCCTTGGCCAAGGTGGACCTGATCCCCGATGCCGCCTGGTTCGCGCAGAGCCCCGGCAACTTCAAGTGGCGCCCGAGAGAGGCTGTGATCTCCTCGCGCGCCTACGCTGCACTGGCAGCGAACCACGGCTTTGCACGTGGCAAGCGTGACGGCAACCCCTGGGGTGAGGCCGTGATGCTGCTGCGCACCCCGAGCGGCCAGCCGTTCTATCTGAACCTGCACGCCTCGCCCGATGCTGAGGACTCGCAGGACAAGAAGTTGCCGGGCAACACCATGGTGTTTGGTGTGACCGGTACTGGCAAGACCACCCTGGAGATGGCCATCATGATGCAGGCCCGGCGCTTCGATCCGGCGCCGCGCCTGGTGGTGTTCGACAAGGACCGCGGCTGCGAGATCGCGATCCGTGCCATGGGCGGGCGGTATTTCCGGCTGCAGATGGGCCAGCCCACGGGCTGCAATCCGTTCCAGCGCGAGCCCAGCCCCAAGCGCATCAAGTTCTGGTGTGACTTGGTGGCGGCCTGCGTGCGTAATGATGCCCTGCCCTTGCTGCCCGCTGAAGAGGCGCAGATCGCCCGAGCCGTGCAGACGGTGGCCAAGATGCCAGCCCACCTTCGAGGGCTCACCACCATCCGCCAGAACTTGCCCCGTGCCGGGGTTTGCGGTGTCGGTGGTGCTGGTGGTGCCGGTGGGGGTGCTGTAGGAGCACGCGATGAAGGCAACAGCTTGCACGATCGCCTGGGCCGCTGGTGCCGGGGCGGGGCATTGGGCTGGGTCTTTGATGAAGCTGCCGACCAGCTGACCGACCTGGACGCGGCGGATGTGATCGGCTTTGATTACACCGAGTTTCTGGACGACGCCGAGATCCGCACGCCCTTGATGATGGTGCTGCTGGACGTGATGGACGAGCTGATCGATGGGCGCCGCATCATCTACGTGATGACCGAGTTCTGGAAGGCGCTCGGCGATGCGCAGTTCGCCGACTTTGCGCTGAACAAGCAAAAGACCATTCGCAAGCAGAATGGCCTGGGCTTCTTCGATACACAGTCACCCAGCGACGTGCTGCGCTCACCGCTCGGCCCCACCATGGTGTCGCAGTCCGTCACCAAGATCTTCCTGCCCGATGAGGCGGCCACGCGCGAGGACTATGTTGACGGCTTCGGTCTGAGCGAAGCGGAGCTGGAGATCGTGCGCACCTTGCGCAGCCAGGGCGGCTATCGCTTCCTGGTCAAGCAGAACCAGCAATCGGCCGTGTGCGAATTCGATCTGTCGGGCATGGATGAGCACATCCTGGTGCTGTCGGGTTCGCAGGACAACGTGGAGCTGCTCGACGACATCAGGGCCGGCCTGGAAGAGGCCCAGCGCGACGACCCGGCGGTGTGGCTGCCGTTGCTGCGTGCGCAGGTCGCGGATCGCAAGCGGGGGATCAAACCGGCCTCCAGATCTGCCGCACGGCCGGTCTCCTCTGCTGCCATCCCTGCGATCCCTGCCGAACCTGTACACAGGCATGACCATGCTGCTCCGGTTGGTGCCGCCGACGCCTCAGTTCACGCGCGAGCGTCGGGGAGCCTCTGATGTTTTCCTGGCTCGGCGCTCAGATCGACAGCGTTTTGAACGGCTACATCACCACGGTGGTGGCGGCCTTGATGGCCTACCTCGGCCCCATTGCCTTGGCGGCATTGACGCTGTGGATCCTCATCTACGGTTTCGCGGTGATGCGTGGCGAGGTCAGCGAGCCCGTGACCACCTTTGCCTGGAAGATGATCAAGAACGCGCTGATCATCAGCTTTGCCACCGGCATCGGTGTGTATCAGGCCAATGTGGTGGACGGCGCCAATGGTTTGTTGGCCGGCTTGGTGTCTTCCTTCTCACCGGCGAGTTCGCCCATCGCCTCGCTGAATTCGGTCTGGGCGGTGCTGGATGCCTTCAACGATCAGGCCTCGAACCTGGTCACCGAGGTGCTCAAGGAAGGTGTGCTGTCGCTGGACGCGCTGGTGGGGGTCTTCGCCGGGGTCATCTTTTCGGTGGGCAACACGGTTTTCGAGGCGGTGGCCTTGTACGTGGTGATCGTGGCCAAGGTGATCATGACCTTCGTGCTGGCGGTGGGCCCGATCTTCATCCTGTGTCTGCTGTTCAGGCCGACCACGCAGTTCTTCTTCTCCTGGTTGGGGATGCTGGCCAACACCCTGGTGCTGGTGTGCCTGGCTTTTTTTGTGTTGGGCTTCAGCTTGTACCTGAGTGACCGGATCGTGGCCACGGCCCTGGCCAACCTGGGGGCGATCAACCTGATCGGGGAGTCCTTGCGCTACCTGGTGATCTGCCTGGTGCTGGCCTTGGTTTTGTTCCAGGCCCCTAGCTTTGCGGCGGGCTTGACCGGCGGCTCGCCCGCGCAGATGGGGGCTCAGATGGCCTCGCAGACGGTGATGGCTTGGCGTGCGCTGCGTGGCAACCAGGACAACGCGGTGCCCACGAACAGCATGGAGCGCGGCACGGGTATGGCCTACCGGGCGGGCATGGCCTTGGGGGCCACCGGAATGCGCGCTGGGCACACCGGCATGCGCTGGGCGGCCTACCGTTTGGCTGCCTTGCGTGGGCGCATGCAGTAGTTCTGGCCCGCGGGACCTGTCCACGACTTTGTACCTCTCTTCAAGGACCCTTCATGACCCTCCATCAGTGCCCTGACAGGCTCACCCCACGCCCACCTTGCGGGTTGTTCATCCGATCGTTCTTCCGAGTGTTTGCCAGGTCGCTTCTTCGCTGGCTCTCCCAGGGCACGTTGCAGCTGCTGCTGGCCTGCACGCTGATGTTTGCCAGTACCGGCGCGCGTGCCGGCATCCCGGTGCTGGACGTCAGCAACCTGATCCAGTCGGTTCAGGAGGTGCTCAACACCATCACCCAGATAGAAAACCAGATCGCCCAGATCGAGCAGTTCGGCAAGCAGCTGGAAAGCCTCAACGGTGTGCGTGGCCTGGGCGCGCTCCTGCGCAACCCGATGTTTGCCAACTACATCCCGAGCAACGTGACCTCTCTGGTCAACAGCGTGGAGCGGGGTGGGTACGGCGGCCTGACCGGCGCGGCCAAGGCCCTGCGCGATGTCGACATGCTCTACAACTGCTTGGACAAAAGCGGCGATGCGCAGACCATGTGTCAGTCCTCCTTGTCCCGGCCTTACCAGACCAAGGCGGTGCTGCAGCAAGCCATGCAGACGGCCGGCGCGCGTCTGACCCAGGTCAGCGGCTTGATCGACCGCATCAACGCGACCACTGACCAGAAGTCCATCCAAGAGCTGCAGGCGCGGTTGTCCGGCGAGAACGCGATGCTCATGCACGAGGTCAGCCAAATCCAGTTGATGGCTGGCATGGCAGAAAACGACGAGCGTGTGGCCGGCTCCAAACGCCGAGAGGCCACGGCAGACAACCTCAGTCGCAATGCACGCCTGAGCACCTTGCTGCCTTGACGACTGCTGCGACCCAACACAGGGAGAACATCAAGATGAACACTACTGCATCGGCCACCTTGCCCGACGCCGGGCGCAGCGCTGTGCGGGGTGAAACCGCTCACCAACCTGCTCGCCGTGTCGCCGGCCAAGCCCGCAGGTCTGCGGGGGAGAGCAGCACTCCGATGACGGTACCCGGAGAACGTCGCAATGTGGACTGGGAGCTGGATCACCAGGCGCGCTTGGAGGGCTCCGAGCGACGCGCCTGGCGCGTCGCTCAGGGCAGCTTGTTGGTCACCGTGTTGGCCATCGGTGCGGTGTTCGCCCAAGGCGCGCTGCGTCAGGTGGTGCCTCTGCCGGTGGTCGTGGATCGCAGCACCGGGGAGGTCACCGTTCAGCAGCGCCTGAGCGTGGAGACCGTGCCGCTCAACGAAGCCCTGGACAAGCACCACGTGGCGCGCTTTGTGCGCGCTCGGCAAGCCTACGTGTGGAACTTCTTGCAGCAGGACTACAACGCCGTGGCCCGCATGAGCATCCCCGAGGTTTTTGATCCGTATGGCAAGCAGTTCGAGGGCAAGGACGGCTTGGACCAGAAGTGGAAGGCGACCCAGGAGCACCGCATTCACATCGTCAATGTGCGCCTGAGCAAGCCGGCCGCGCCGGGGCAGGCGGGCGAAGCGGTGGTGACCTATGACAAGGAGAGCCTGTACCTGGACCACAGCCTGGCCGATGCGATGAGCCGGCACGTGGCGACGGTGCGCTTTGAATACCGGCCCGCGGTGCTGCTCAAGGAGGGTGACCGCCTGGACAACCCACTGGGCTTTGTGGTGACCGCTTATCGCAGCGATCCGGAGATCAACCGTCCGAACAAGCCGGGGCCGTCGTTGGAGGCCGGTGCCAAAGCCGGCGCGGCAGAGACCGCCGGCACGATCGCGCAAGGAGAGGCGCCATGAACGTCCGTCGATCTGCGCTGGCCAGCGCAGCCATGTTGCTCCTTGGCGTCCCATGTGCTGGGGTGGTCACAGCCGCGGCGCAGGACCGTGGCTCTTTCGCTGGTGAAGCACACCTTGCTGAAGTACGTGTCACTGAAGCGCGTCGCCTTGAATCTCGTATCCGCGAGGTGGTCTACGACCCGGCCGAGGTCATTGTCGTGCCCGTCAAACGGGGCGTGTCCACCCACATCCAGCTCGAAGCCGGCGAGACGATTCGCTTTGCAGCGGCGGGGGTGGGCTCGAACTGCGCCAAGCCCGAGCACCCCTGGTGTGTGGTTGCGGATGAAGGCAGTGGCCACCTTTTCGTCAAGCCCAGGGAGCTGGCGAGCGGCCCCAATACCCTCGCGCTGGTGACCGAGCGGCGCAGCTACAGCTTCGAGTTCAAGCTGGTCAGTGGCAAACAAGAGCCGGTGCTGCGCCTGGTCGTTCGCCCTGCTCGGTTGAGTCCGCCAGACCCGCAGGCTCTGCGCACCGCCTATGCGGCCCAGGCGGCTGCGGCTGCCCTGGCCAGCGCGCCCAGCGCGGGTGAGATTCTGCAGCAGCGGCTGATTGCGCCCGCGCCGGTACGCAATGCCAGCTACAGCGTGGCCACGGGGGCCGCGAGCAAGGACATCGTGCCGACGGTGGTCTTTGATGACGGTCGGTTCACGTACCTGCAGTTCCCGAACAACCGAGAAATCCCGGCGGCGTTTCAAGTCAACGCGGATGGCAGCGAGTCGCTGGTCAACATGCGTATGGAGCGGGACTTCCTGGTCATCGACCGCGTCAGCCGCAGCCTGATGCTGCGGCTCGGTCCCGCCGTGGTGTCGGTGCGCAACGAGGCCTATGACCTCGATGGGCAGCCGCCGGTGGCGGGAACAACTGCCCCGGGCGTAGAGCGCTTGCTGCCATCGTCGACCTTGATGCTCGATGAGCGGAGGGTGCCGTGATGTCTCGTCAAGTACGGTCGGAACGCTCAGAGCGCTCGATGAGCTCAGTGAGTTCATTGCAGCTAGGACAAGCTGAGCAACCACTTCAACCCGACCCTGCCCCACAACATGGCCCTGCGGCCGAGCCCCAATTTGATGAGAGCGCGATGGAACAGGATGCACCAGCAGAGCAGGGCGGCTTCCAGCCCAGCACCCTCGACAGCACCCTGGAGATTCCCAACGTCGCTGCGGTCAAGGCTGGCGGTGTTTCTCGCAAGACCGTGGCGTTGGCGGTCATCGCCTTGGGGGTTGTGGTGCTGGGCGGTGCTGCAGCAACCTACAAACTCTCGCTCAAGTCTGATCAACAAGCGCAGTCCAAGCAGGACAGTGGCCCCAAGCCCATGGCGGCGCTGGGCCCCTTGAAGAAGAGTTTTGTGGAGGCTGGCGCGCCTGCAGCGGCGATGCCTGGCGCTGCTGCAGGCCCGTTGGCCGGAGCTTCTGGCCCAGTCCAGGGGCAGCCTCGTTACGCGGTGCCCGGCATCGAGACGGACGGCCAGGGGCAGGAGCCGGTGCCGCCCATTCCGTTGGCCGGGCAGGGTGACGCCGCGCGGCCGACTGGTGGCGGTGCGGGGCGACAAGTGGCCGGGACCAGCGCCGGCGTAGGCGGCGTTGGCGTTGGTGGTGGTGGTGGTGGTGCACGCCAGTTGTCTGCAGACGACGCTCCGATGATGTTGGCTTCCACGCGCCAGCCAGCCAAAGCCTATGAGGGCGCAGGGCAGGGGAGCGGGAGTGAGGGCCGCTCTGAGGCTGGCAACACCGGTGGGGGCTTTGGGGGCGCTGACGGTGCCGGCGGCGGGGACGAAGTGGCTCAGGCCAGGCAGCGGCTGCGCAACTACCAACAGCAGCTTGGTACCTTGGTGGGCAACCTGACCAAGGTGGCCGGTCAGGCCGGTAGCGCAGGCAATCCAGGCCCTTCGCAAACGGGGCCTGCCCCCACTGGATACAGCCCTGCTGGCATCGGGTACGGCTACGGTGCAGGGGGTACTCCTGGAAGTGCTGCCGGGGCAGCAGGTGGCGGGGGTGATCGTGTGCTGGGCTTGGAGAAGTCCAACACGCCCACCGTGCGGGCCAGCCGCCTGAGTGATCGCAGCATGCTCATGCCCAAGGGCACGGCCTTCACCTGTTCACTCAAGACCCGAGTGATCTCTGCCGTCTCTGGCATGGTGTCGTGCATCACCGCGCGCAACGTCTACAGCGACGACGGCCGCGTGCTGTTGGTTGAGCGGGGATCGCACATGGACGGCGAGTACCGCATCACGGCCGTCAAGCCCGGCATGACGCGCATCCCAGTGCTGTGGACGCGCATTCGCACCCCCAACGGCATCGTCGTGGACCTGGATTCTCCGGGCACTGGCGCGTTGGGGGAGGGGGGCATTGACGGTCATGTGGACAACCGTTGGGGCGAACGCATCGGCGCTGCCTTGCTGCTGTCCTTCATCGATGACCTGGTGCGCATCCAGGTGGCTGAATCCCAGTCAGGCACCACCGTCTACGGCGGCACCATGAAAGAAGGCTCCAAGCTGGCGGAGAAGGTGCTGGAGAGCACGATCAACATTCCACCGCTGATCTACCAGAACCAGGGCGCGACGGTGGGCGTGTACGTCGCGCGCGATGTGGATTTCAGCGCGGTGTATGCGCTGCGGCCGACGGAGCTGCGGTGATGAGCCGGCCGGTGAACATGGCTGCGGCAGCAACCCCGGGCCGGGACGCGGAGCCTTCAGCGACGCCTTACTCGGGGGTGGCCAGCACCGCTTCGGTGGACTTCCTGATGCAGCCGCTGGCGGCTTTCCTGGCTGAGCCCGGGGTGATGGAGGTCGTTGTGAACCGCCCCGGGGAGGTGTTTACCGAGACCGCGCGGGGCTGGCAGCGGCATGCCTGCGAGGCGGTTTCGGTCGCACACTGCCTGGCCTTGGCGCAAGCGGTGGCCACCTACAGCGCGCAGCAGGTGGATGCCTCTCGGCCCGTGATGTCGGCCACCTTGCCGGGGGGCGAGCGGATTCAGTTTGTGGTGCCACCGGCGGTGCCGATGGACAGCGTGTCCATCACCATCCGCAAGCCTTCCCAGGTGGTCAGAAGGCTGGCGGACTTTGAAGCCTCGGGGTTGTTCGAGCGGGTGGTGCCGCAGCGCCGTGAGCTGCTCCCGCATGAAGAGCAACTGGAGCAGCTGCTGCAGCAAAGGCGCTACGCGGACTTTTTCAGGCAAGCCGTGCGCACCCGGCAGACCATCATCGTCAGTGGCCAGACGGGTTCGGGCAAGACCACGTTCATGAAGGGCCTGGTCGAAGAAATCGCCACCAGCGAGCGGCTGATCACGATCGAAGACGCCGCGGAGCTGGATCTGCCTCATCACCCCAACAGCGTGCACCTGTTCTACAGCAAGGGGGGACAAGGCGTGGCTCAGGTGTCGGCCAAGCAGCTGCTGGAGAGCTGCCTGCGCATGAAGCCCGATCGCATCTTGCTGGCCGAGGTGCGCGGAGAGGAGTGCTTCTATTTTGTGCGGGTGGCTGCGTCAGGCCATCCCGGCAGCATCACTAGCTTGCATGCGGGATCCTGCGCCCTGGCGTTCGAACAGATGGCGTTGATGATTCGGGAGTCCGCTGGAGGCGCCGGCCTGGAGCTGCCGGAGATCAAGCGCTTACTCACGCTGGTGGTGGACGTGGTGGTGCAGTTCGGGCATGACGATCAGGGCCGTTACATCCAGGAGGTGTACTACGACCCGGCGCGCAAGCAGCGGGTGGCCTGTGGTGAGGAGCTGGCGTGAGTACCCCAGCGAGTACCGCGGCAAGTAGTGGTGCCACCACCCTGCCGGGTGTCTATCCCGGCACCCATACCCCGGCGCGCTGGGCCGCCATCGGTGGCTTCATCCTGCTCAGCGCGTTGTTGTTGACGGCCGCTGCGTCGTACCTGGCTTCCGCGCTCTTCTTGCTGATCAACAAGGTGAACCCGGCGCAGGCCACGCTGACCAGCTTGCTCGATTACTGGCGGTGGTACGGCGATGAGGTCTTGCAGCACAAGCGTCTGATGGGTGCCACCACGGTTGCCTTCGGGCTGGCCTATGTCGGCGTGCCCGCGGCCTTGGTGCTCGGGGCGCGGCGCCAGCGTCCCCTGTACGGTGAGGCGCGTTTTGCCAATGCCCAGGAGATCGCCAAAGCCGGCTTGCTGGAAGGCCGCGGCATCATCGTAGGACGTTGGCGTGGGCGCTACCTGACGCTGCCAGGGCAGCAATACGTGATGGTGTCGGCCCCCACCCGCTCGGGCAAGGGCACGTCCATCGCCATTCCAAACCTGTTGAACTGGCCGGGCTCCGCCGTGGTGCTTGACATCAAGGGCGAGGCCTGGACGGTGACCTCAGGCTTCAGGGCCGCACACGGCCAGGCGGTCTACGTCTTTGCGCCCTTTGACGAGGGTGGATGCACCCATCGCTACAACCCGCTGGGCTATGTGCGCACCGACGAGACGCTGCGCGTGGGGGACCTGCTGGAGGTGGGCCAGATCATCTACCCCTACGACGGCGCTCGCTCGGTCTCCAGCGAGAACTTCTTCAACGACCAGGCCCGCAACCTGTTTCTCGCGCTGGGCTTGTACTTGCTGGAAACGCCGACGCTGCCGCGCACGATCGGGGAGTTGTTGCGCCAGGCCTCGGGCAACGGCAAACCGCTGCGCGACTACCTCGCCGGGCTGATCAAGCAGCGGGAGGAAGCCGGCAACCCTTTGTCCGACGTGTGCGTGGCCGCTTTCAATCGCTTCCTGTCCAACCCAGAAAACACCTTTGGGTCGATTCTCTCCACCTTCAATGCACCGTTGACCATCTTTGCAGATCCGATCACGGACGCGGCGACCAGTGCGAACGACTTCAGGCTGGACGAGGTGCGCAAGCGCCGCATGAGCATCTACCTGGTCGTTCCGTTCAACAAGCTCGGGCCGGCCAGGCTGCTGATGAACCTGTTCTTCACACAGACGGTGAACCTCAATGTGCGCGAGCTGCCGGAACACAACCCGGCGCTCAAACACGAGTGTTTACTGTTGCTGGACGAGTTCACCGCGCCTGGGCGCATCGACATCATCGCGCGCAGCGTGGGCTTCATGCCGGGCTACAACCTGCGCCTGCTCACCATCTGCCAGTCGCTGGCCCAGCTCAGTGGCGAATATGGGGACCACACGGCTCGGGCGATCTCTACCAACCATGCCCTGCAGGTGCTGTTCGCGCCTAAGGAACAAGCTGATGCGCAGGCCTATTCGGACATGCTCGGCACGCTCACCGAGCGCGTCACGAACCACAGCCGCAGCGTTTCTCAATCAGCGCGCGGGGGCGGCTCTTCGCGCTCGGAGTCTCAGAGCCAGCAACGCCGTCCCCTCTTGCTGCCGCAGGAGTTCAAGGAGCTGGGCAGTGATTATGAGGTGATCGTGCTCGAAGGCCACCGGCCCGTTTTGGCCCAGAAGGCGCGGTACCACGCTGACCCGGCGCTACAGCGGCGCGTGCTGCCGCCCGTGCACCCGCCGGCACTCGATCTAACGCTTCACCTGGCCAAGGTCCAGCGCCGCCACCGGCCGATGTGCGCACAGGACCTCACCAACCCACAGCTTGTTGATCTCGAAGGAGGGCTGAACTTGGACCACATTGCTCATGACATGACCGGGTTGCCGCCTTTGGCTGCCGGGGCGTCCAAAGAAGACGAGGCGCAGTTCCTGGAGGTGTTTTTCTCCAGGCTTGAACCGTCCAGGCCAGGCGGCGCCGGTGAAGCTGGGCATGCCGATCCGGAGATTGATGCGGAGGTTGAACTGAGCGACGGGGGCTCGCTCGAAGCGGGCGCGATCAACGACGCAGGTGTCTGTCTTGGTACCGAGAACCTCGATCTCACTTGGCTCGGTGATGAGCCCCGGAACGACCTTCAGGACGGTAGCCACGCTGTGGCCAGCGGGGGTTCAACCGGTGATTCCAGCATTGAGCCCGTCGATGCGCCTCACAGGCAACCCGGTCGGGTTGCGGGCGAGCGACCTTGACGCAGCACAGACGCCTCATTTTCCTGCTACTTCCCAGCTGCTCCCACTGGCACTTCCGCGGCACTGCCAAGGCAACGTGCCTTCCTTCTCTTATGTTTAATCCCTATGCTGAACTTCAAAGTTGAATTGCCGCGGTCGTTACGCTCGTCACCAGGATGGGTGCCTGGGCTGTTGCTTTGCGTGAGCTTGAGCGCTTGCCTGGGAGCCTGCACCAGTGCGCCCAAGCCGTCGACGGTGGACGAATCCACACGACGCCCCGCCAACGATCCCGCGCGCATTGAACAGCTGCGCGAGCAGATGGACGGTGAGCGCACAAACATGGAGTCGGATCTACTGCGGCGCCAACGCACTGCGTACCAAACCGCGCAGGAGATCCGCGCCGAGGCCTTGCGGCCACCGGTGCGTGTGCAACGAGTGAGCCGCGCCGCGCCGGGCGTGGCCGCATCGTCGGCGAACACGGTGTACACCGCGCGTTTTGCGAGTGGTAGCGCCCAGCTCGCGATCGGTGCGGAAGATGCCAAGGCGCTGTTGCAAGCGGCGCAGCTTGCGTCGGCCATCGTTGTGCGTGGCCGTACCGATGCCGAGCAGGAGAGCCTCACCGACAGCCGCCTTGCGCGCGAACGGGCTGAGGCCATGCGGAAGTTTCTGGTGGGCGGTGGCATCAGTGCCCAGCGCATCCGGGTTCAGTATCAAGGGGCGGGGGACTTCGTGGCGGATAACGGTGATGCCGAGGGCCGTGCCTTGAACCGTCGGGTGGAGGTGGAGCTGTATGGCGCGGCGCCGGGCGTGACGGCGTTGGAGCCATCGACGTTGAGCGAGGCGTTGAGTTCTTCCGGGTCCCGGAACTCGTCCGAGAAGTTGCCTCAGAAGACGGCCCGGAATCTGTCCATGCAAAAGCAATCGAAGGCTGGTGCGGTTTCCCCTCTGAGCAAGCCCGTGGCATCCGCAACGAATCGACCTGTCGAGGTCGGGGCTACGCGAGCCCAGGTTCATGCGCAAAGCAGAGCTCAGGACAGCGAGCCGGCTTCGCATCTGACCGCAAAGCCGTCCTCTGACGAGTAGGACGTCTTATGGGAATCGACTCATCACGCGAAGCATCTCCGCCGGGGCGTGGCGACGGGCCAGGGAAGGCTGCGGGCACGCTGGCAGGTAACTCCTTGGAACCGGTGGCAGCAACATTGAGTGAGCCGTCACCTGCGCTGACTAAGCAGCCAGCACCATCGCAGCATGGTGAGCCACGCCGGTTGAACATCGACGGGCAGATCATCGAGCGACTGACGTTTTCCAAACGGAGATCCGGCCAGCAGGCGGAGTTGACGGTGGATGTTCGAGCCCGTGTCGAGGGCAGCAAGACCGTGCTGGTGCGTCGCGGGTTGCACCATGAGTCCCTGGCGACGCTGATAGGCGCCGACAACGCACAGCGCATCGTGATGAGCAAGCATCGGGGTGGAACGCTTGACGCACCCCAGGTGTATGTCCCGGCTTCGACGATGGAAGAGAAATCGCTTTCCCAGCCTTCGCGAACGACGGCTGCCACTCCGGTCGCCTCAGGGCTTGCAAAGCAGGCGCGACGGGAGCCTACGTTTGATCTGCAAGAGCATCCGAACGCACGACTGACAGAGCGTCCGACCGAGCAACCACGCGGGCCGAACCCCGAAGATCTCAAAGCCTTGCAAGAACAGGCCCGACAAGCGCGATTGGCGTTCGCCGCGATGGTGGTGGGCCACGGTCGCCAAGGGGCGGGGCGCGACGAGTCGGAGGAGGCCTCGTTGCAGCGCATCGATCTGCGCTGGACCAAGTACCGCGCGAGCGCCGAGCTTGAACGACAGGCGTTGGGTGATCTGGTGGGCATGGCCGCTGAGGCGATGGATGCTGGCCAACGGCGCCCCGGTACCGGAACGGTGGGCATCGCCAGTGGTATGGCCAGTGGCATTGCCAGTCAATGGGCCGACCAGGACGCCAAGGATTTCGCGCGGTTGCGCGATCCTGGCCTGCAGGCACTGGCTGCACAGTCGATCGGGGAGGTGATGCGCGAGCAGCCCGCTTACCGAGCGAGGCTGGAGGCCAAAGCGTTGTCGGTCTACCGAGAGGTCCGCGATCTCGATGCGGCTGCGGCGCGCCAGGCGGCACCCCTGCAGCCTCAAGGTCCGACGAAGGGCGGTGACAGCGGCGCCCGGCCCGTACCCGCCAGCAAGGAGGCGGACGGGGTAGCCACCAGCCGCGTCCACGAGCAAGCCGGTGGAAGTTCACCGCCTTCCTCTGCGCGCGCGCCGACGGTTGGCCCAGCCACGCCTGACCCAACCACGCCCGATCCAGCCAGTCAGGTGGAGCTGGATCGCCGCGCGGCTCAGGCGCTGCGAGAAGCGACCCTTCGGGCCGAGTTGGCTGAGCGCTATGTCCAGCGCGATAACGAGTACCGCTTTCGGGGGGAGCCGGCCAAGGTGGCCTTTGTGGACCGTGGTGCCAAGCTCACCACCCAGCTGGCGACGCCCTCGATCGCGCGGTCGATGCTGGATCTGGCTGAGGCCAAGGGCTGGGACAGCCTGCGCGTGCGGGGTGACGAGAGCTTTAGGCGCCAGGTGTGGCTGGAGGCTGGTCTGCGAGATGTGAAGGTGCTGGGGTACGAGGCCACCGCGGAGGACCGAGACCTGCTGCAGCGCGAACGCTCGGCGCGCCAGATCAACACCATTGAGCCGCAGGTAGAACGTGAGGCACGGCCCGAACGCACCCGTCACCTTCAACGCGATCCGTCGGGTACGAGGGACGTTGCGCGATCGTCGGAGCCCGAAGCACGCGGTGAGCCCCAAGAACAAACCGCCCGGCGCCCCGTCCTTCAATCTGCGTCCCGAGCTCCGGCTGATCGAGGACAACCCGATTCAGCCCATCCGAAACCACAAGATGACGACGCCAAGCGTCAGGTGATGGCGGTTCTCCAGGCCGCGCTCAAAGCTCAGAAGGTCGATCAGCGCACGGCGGTGGGGGTGCTTCGCACCGCCGAGGAACGCCTCGACCGGATGACAACGAAAGGGCAAGCCCTGCCGCAGGTTCGCATCTATGACCGAGCTGCGCCGCGGGAGAAGCCTGTTCAGGTGCAGATGCCCCGTGAGGTGCGTGAGCGAGCCGCCCGTGGCCGCTGAACGTGTTGAAGGTCCGGAGGTCCTGTGATGTTGCTGAACCCGCCTGAATTTAACCGGCATGAGGGCGATCCGCCGGCATCGGCCGCGGAGGTCTCCGGCGCTCGGCCGGTGATCTCCGATGGCAGCCTCGAAGGTCTGAAGTGGCTCGCCTTGGTGCTCATGACGCTGGACCACATCAACAAGTATCTGTTGCATGGGCAGGTGGGGTGGATGTTTGCCGCCGGTCGCGTGGTGATGCCGATTTTCTCGTTTGTGCTGGCCTATAACCTGGCCAGACCGGAGCGTCGTGCAACGGTGGTCAGTGGCGATGGCATGGCCGACGGGCAGGTCGGTCAGTCGACTGTGTACGCAGGAGCAGCTCGCCGTACCGCATGGCGGTTGGCGCTGTTTGGACTCTGTGCGACACCGATATCCTGGGCGTTGATGGGGCCTTGGCCCTTGAATGTGCTCTTCATGCTGGCCATTGCCGCAGGGGTGATCGCGCTGCTGCAGCGTGGAGCTAGAAAGACGGCCTGGGCGCTGGGCCTGTTCAGCGGCTTCTGGGTCGAGTTCTGGTGGCCGGCCATCGGCGCCACCGTGGCGGCCTGGCACTTTTGCAGGACGGGCTCAAGAAGATCGGCGATGGTTTGGCTGGCGTGTCTGTGGTCGCTCACGCTGATCAACGGCAACCTGTGGGCCCTGGCTGCGGTGCCGTTGATTGCGATGGCCAGCCGCTTGTCTATGTCGATGCCACGCGCGAAGTGGTGGTTCTACGCGTACTACCCAGCGCATTTGCTGGTGTTACTGCTGGCGATGTGGGTGGCACCACGGGTAGAAGGCATGCTGGGCTGACCAAGCCGTTGGCGCGAGGGCACAAAGAAAATGCCCACAAGCCGTGGCTCGTGGGCATCTCTGTTTTTGGGTCTATGAATCTCAAAATCACCTTCGAAGATCTTGTCTCGAGGGCGGGTGAGCAGTTGCCATACTTAGATGAGATTGTGCCTGGATCGCCAGGCAATCAGGCGGCGTGTTCATCGGAGATTGGCAGCGCGTCGTCTGCGCGTTGTCCCAGCACCACCGCTGCCCTGCGACAGGGCGGGTCAGCCGGGGATGCCGCTTCACACCTTGAATTCTTCGACGGTCCTGCCTTGGGCAATGAAGTCCTTGAGCCATTTAGGCCGCGGACCGCGTCCCGACCACACGTTGCCGTTGCCGTCAGAGAACTTCGGCTGTGCAGCAGTGGCGTCTTGCTTGCCGGCGGAGGCTTTGCGGGAGGCCTTCTTTGAGGCGGCCTTTTTAGGGGTGGCCGCCTTCGCTGCTTTTTTGGCTGCCTTCTTGGCCGTCCGAGTCACTTTCTTGGCGGGCGTGTCAGCCGACGGCTCCTTGGACACCGTTGAGCTTGCACGCTTGCGGCCCTTGCTCGTCGATGTAAAACCAAGGTCTTCAGCGCTGAGGCCGTATGTTGCGATGGCTTCCTTGATTTCGCGGATAGCGCTTTGGACTTGCTTGGACCGGATCGATTCGGCTTCCTTTTGAAGCGCAGCAATTTGCTTTTGGATCTGTTCGTATGACTTGGCCATTGAGGCGACTCCGTGCGATGGGCAGACCTCGATTATGCGTAACCCCGCAGACTCGTTCATCGCAAACGGTGTCGATGGATATGGCCAATATCAACAGGACCAACTCCATGACCTCTGGTGGTGAAACCTCAGATCACGTCTTTGGGTGTTTCCAGGACGCGGAGGTATCGCTCCATGACGGATGGATCGGAAACCCCGATCCATTTGGCGACATCCAAAGGGGAGGCGTTTCGTCGGAGTTGACGCAAGACGAAGGTGTGTCGCAGCCTGTAAGTCCCACCCTCGACTTCCGAGATTCCTGCAGCGCGCAGAACCTCCTTGGTGGTCTTGTAGTGGCTGTTCTTGCTCCAGGGCTTGCCGGTGCGTGTGGACGGCAGCGCCATGGCACCTGGGATGTCGAGGCTCGCCCGCACCTCAAGCCAATACTTGAGCAGTTGACCGGCCCAGGCGGCGACGGGGGTTTCTCGGCCAGGCGAGTTGCCGTTGCCTGGCAGGAGTAGTTTGCGGGGAGTGCTCTTCGAAGGTCCTGTGTCGAACACGATGTGGGTTAGCAGCAGTGCTCGAACGTCGCCGGGCGTCAGCCCGGCGCCCAACATGAGTGCCACTGCTGTGCGGTTTCTGATCTCCTGCCATTCGGGGTCGGAGCTGCCGCGCCCGGGCCGAACCCCCGACAGGTAAGTGATCAGCTGCTTTGCCTCGTGCGGTGGCAGGTATTCAGGAGGCGGGTCGTTTCTGGCGGCCTGAGCGAACCGGATATCGGGGCGCTGATCCAACAGGTCAGTTGCAGCGGGGTTGCGGGGGAGGTGCTGTTCGCGCGCGTGATGCCCCAAGATCCAGTCGATCAGATGCAGCAGGCGCCAGGCATAGCGGTCGGAGAGTTGCTCCTCGGTCGCCCGGGAGGCAAGGTAGGCGGCCAGGTCTTGCGCCCTCAGGTCTTGCAGGTCCAGATGCTTGCCATCGCACCAGGCGGAGAAGGCGGCCCACATGTGTGAGTAGGTCTCTTTGGACGATTCTTGCTGCATGGTCCCGTTGCTTTGACGCGCGCGCAACCAGTCCTCGAAGGCCTGCAGGTATTGCTTGGCCCGGGTGGGGGCAGGATCGTCAAACAGATCGAGATTCATAAAATAAACTAACGGCAAACCTTTTGTTTCAAGGCCACAAACACAGATCAAGCCGGTGCAGTGCCGTTAGTTTATTTCCTTGGCGGCGATCCTCCAACGACGGGAAACGCCGCAGCCGAAAGACAGCCGCCTGACGTCGCGTTGAAGATGCTCGTCAGCGTTCCGCTGATCGGTCGCGGTGGGCTTGTTGGCTTGGCAGGGAGTCGGTGCGGTCTGCTCGCTTTCGCCGATCAGTGGTTCTCTGTTGGTCGGCGCGTTCGCGCTCCATCAGCACTCTGACCGAGGGCGCGTCCTTCAGATACGACTTCACATGACGAGCCAGCTCGCGATCGGAAGGGTCGGAAGATGCGGCCAACGCATTGTGAACGTGTCCCCAGGCAATCAGAGCGTCACGCAAGGTCGCAGTCGGGGGATCGACACGCTGCTGGCCAAGAACGCCTTTGCGTTGGCGACCAAGGGCAGGAGAGGCTCGCCAAATCGGTTGGTCGGCCCTCACCGCACCATGTGTCGGCTGCCGTGTGGCCTGGGCATCAATGCCTCGCTCTCGCAGGGCCTGAGCGAAACCCTCCCGCCATCGCTGCAAATCTGCCTTGCGCGGATTCAAACGTCGACCGAAGCGGTTCTGGACTTTGACGGCCAGATGCACGTGGGGGTTGGCCTGGTGGCCATGGAACACGCCAACATACTTATGGTCAGCGAATTCCCTGGCCGCGAAAGCCCACACCGCGTCCTGCAAACCCTGTTCATTCGTGCCCGCAGGCATAGACAACGTGATGTGCAAAGCCTCTTTGCGATGGGACGTTTCCGGCACGTAGGCTCCTGAGATCTGCCAATCGTCCCCAAGCTCCCGCACCGCGTCTTTACCGCTGGTGACCTGGCCTTGCTCGTCGGTGATTTCCAGCTTCCCGCGCTTGCTGATGTAGTTGAAATGCGCTCGCAGCGCCTTCATGCCCTTGGCACCACCAGTGATCTTGACCATGACCTGCGGAGCTCGACGTACGGTGGCCATGATGCGCGACCGGATCTCCGCGGCGCCTACCGCAGCGGCAGGCTTTGGGCTGCGTGCTCCGAGCAGTCGGATCAGGCCGCCGTCGTCGCCAGCCTTCACCCTTTTAGGCCGGGGATAGTAGAGCTGGGAACCCCATTCGAGGAGCACCCCATCAAGGTTGGGCTGAGCCATGGTTTCCTAAACCAAGAGGGGGAGCTGATGATTCGCAGGCTGTGTTCCGTCACCTGGCGCACGGCAACCGGTGCTAGCTGACTGTGGCCGAGCCAGACGTTCACTCCTCACGGCTGCTCACTGTGCCGTCGTTGGCACGGCCGGTGGTGCGGCGAGAAGATTGAAGGTCTGCGAGCTGTTTGGCCACCATCGTCACGTGCTCACGAACCAGCTTGGTCACAGCAAGGATGTGTTGGACGTCGGAGGAGCGCAGCACCCCAGATGTGTTTGCCGCACGCGCAAGCTGGTTCAGGTTGCGCGAAGCACCTACCAACTGATGGTTGGAGTCGCAGAGGGCGCGTATCCATGCAGCGTTCATGGGCCCGGTTCGCGCCGAATCATCCAGGAGCAGCCGGCCCACGAACTCCGATTGAGACAACCCCGCAGCCGCGGCGCGTTTGGCCAGAGCTGCAGATTCTTCTTTGCTCAGTCGTGCGGTGAACTTGACCTGATCGCCATCGAGGTGCCTGTTCGCAGCCATCGTTGCGGCCTCGTGTGCGTCCGTCGAGCTCGGGCACCCCAGGGCATGTTCAAGCAAGCGCCGGATCCAAGGGCCAGGCCGCAGTCCTTCGGATTTAGCTTGGAGTTCTATTCGATGTTTTAGCTCACCAAAATCGATGCTGAGCACTTGACGTGTAGACGAGGTCATGAAGGCGGTTCAGTGCCCGGCTGCAAGCCTCCCCAGGCCGGCGCAAGCAAGTCGTTATGTTCAGCATTCTGGCGTTGGCATTCTGTTTTGGCGTCCCTCGGTTCAAGTGGGTTTGGCATTGCAGGTGCGGCCCTGTTCTCGATCGATCCAATGCGAGCCGGACAACGCGTCGTTCGCAACGGAAACGTTACGGCGCTATCGGGGATGGGCTGTTCAATGTGCCGCGGACACAGACGCTGCTATGCCAAGTGCGTTGACACGACAGAAACGACGAAGGCCCCTGCGATGAGGGGCCTTCGTTGCGTGCTACGACTTACTTGGGCGCGGCCGATGCGGCGGCCTCGGTGGCCTTTGCCTTGGTGTCATGGGCTTTGTGTCCGACGCCCTGCTTAACTTTATGCATGCTCTTGTGATGCGCGCCCTGTGCGTTGTCAGCAGCTGATGCTGCACCACCCTGCGCAGGTGCCACTACTGCAGGCAACGTAGCCTTCACGGGCGCGGTAGGTGCTGTTGATGCATCAGCCGCAAATACGCCGGCAGCCAGGATGGTCAGGGACATGGCAGTCATGAGCTTCTTCATCGAGATCCTCATCGGCGGTGGGTTGTGATGAGGGTTCAACGATGGCTTGTGAGATGGCGTTGACGAGCGCAAGATTTCAAGTGCAACAGAACCTTTGCGCGATTTCCTGGGCAGAATCCGACAAACAACAAGGAGGCCTGGATGTCGAATTTGCCCCGATTGGATCTTCGCAAAGGCGTTACCGATCCAGTGGTGATCTGGATCTCTCGCCAGAAGGTGGAAGAGGGTGATCTGCAGACGCTTCTGGATCGCCTGAAAACGTTCTGCATAACGCGAGAGGACGTCGCGAAGTACCAAGCACAAATGATCCTGCAGGTGGACGGGTACGACAGCGATCCACGCGAGCTGACGGACATCCCCGAGGTACGAGCCCTGTTGCGACGGTTGGCCGACGAGTGGCCGTACTGGGCTTACTTTCTCAATCAGGTGGATGACAGCCTGCCTTTGCTGGCCTCATGTGCAGTGGGCGAAGAGTTTTTGGGTGGTGGGCGGGTGGTCCCGAACCCCGCGCGACTTGACCGCTTTCTTAAGCGTGGCTTCGCAGGCATGAACGAGTTGTTCGATCGCTTTGATCTTCCGGAGCAGCAAAATGAAGAGCTCAGCCGGGGCCTGTTTGAGGCACTGGGGCTTGATTGACCATGGCGCCGAAGCGTGTTGACCAAAGTTCAGACCGACCGAGATTGGCACCTTGCGTTCGACGCTGAACCAATTCCAGCGCGCACCGCATGTTGCGATGTAACTGGACCAGCGGTGAACGCTGGTCAGGAACCGCGTGTAGTCGCTGGTGAGGACGCGGTTTCTGAACTTGGTCGCAATAGACGTGCGTGGCAGTTGCTTTCTCCCAGAAGGTCCGGGCGACGCTCATCACCACAGGAGATACGGTCGGAAACGTCACGGCGTCGACGCGGCCATCGATGTCGCACGTCACAGGCATGGCCACGTGCGGTTCCCCCGTCGCCCGGCCGCCGAACTCCTATGGAACGACCGGAGCGACATACCCGAGGGTCGGCCGTGATTCCTGAAAAATCCGCAAAAACGCCCCTAAGTTCTTATCAGGCAATCAAAATTTGATCTTGTAGTCAATTGGCTCAAATTGCCTCGACAGGTCCGTAAGCTCACCCTGGAAGTAGACAGATCGAATCTGGAGAATGCGGCCTGAAGCAAGGAGAGGCCGATGAGGAAGAGCAAGTTCAGCGAGAGCCAGATCGTGGCGATCCTGAAGGAAGG
>Ga0209066_10002756_pt1 | contig 20889 bp, 17 predicted proteins | sample All_14_2_FD_187198 | JGI IMG/M metagenome (GOLD analysis project Ga0209066, IMG submission 187198) | Freshwater microbial communities in response to fracking from Pennsylvania, USA - Allegheny Zone_MetaG_DW_15 (SPAdes) (version 2) ... | reverse complement strand
GTGGATAGCCGTTGCCGGTGGCCTTGGCCACCGAGACGATATCGGGCACCACCTGTTGCTGCGGGAAGCCCCAAAACCAGTGGCCCAGCCTGCCGTAACCCACCTGGACCTCGTCGGCGATCGCCACCCCACCGGCGGCGCGCACCGCGGTGTACACCTGGTGCAGGTAGCCGTCGGGCAGCGCCATGCCACCGGCGTTGCCATAGACCGGTTCACAGATGAACGCCGCCGGTGGACGCCCCTGCGCGGTCATCGCCTCGATCTGGGCGACGGCGTCGGTGGCGTAGCGGTGCGCATCGTCACCGCGGTACTTGCCGCGGAAGCTGTTGGGCGACCCCACGGTGTGTACCCAGTCCGGTCGGGTGGCCAGCGCGTTCGGGTTGTCCGCCGTCGACGTGGACACCGCATCGGTGGCGTAGGTCCAACCGTGGTAGGCCTCGCGCACGGCGATCACATCGCGGCGCCCGGTCGCCGCGGTGGCCAGCCGGATCGCGAGATCGCTTGCCTCCGAACCGGAATTGACCAGGAACACGGTGTCCAGCGGGTCCGGCAGGGTCGCGGCGATCCGCTCACTGAACTCCACCACCGCCGAGTAGTTGAACCGTGAGTTGGTGTTGAGCCGGCGAAGCTGCGCCGAGGCGGCATCCGCCACCCGCGGGTGGGCGTGGCCGAGCACGGTGACGTTGTTGACCATGTCGAGGTAGACCCGGCCCGCCGTGGACATCAGGTAGTGACGGTGCCCGCGCTCGATCCGCGGGGGATTGCGGTAATAGCGCTCCTGCACCTTCGCGAAGCTCTCATCGCGGCGGGCCAGCAGATCTCGCTCGTCATCGCGGGGGAGCGCGTCCAGCCCGAGCACCGCTCGCGGATCGCGCGACAGCGCCAGCCACCCCGGGGCGAGTTCGGCCGAGGTGAACTCCGGTGCCTCGACGGCGCCGGCCGGGCGGACCGACAACCCGGCCCAGCGGCCGGCGCCGATCACGCCGAGGTGTTCACCGGCGCGCACATGCCCGGGGGCGGCGCTGGACTCCACCCCGCGCAGCGTCAGTTCGAAGTCCAGTCCGCGCAACGTGAGCCGATCATCGGACCGGTCCACGACCTCCCCGTCCCACGGGGCCAGCACCCGCGTCGTGGCGCGCGGCCACAGCCCGATACCGGTCTCGATGTTGGCGGGGCTGGTCTGGGACAACAGGGGAGCGCGGTTGAGTCGCGGCCGTCCGAACCGGGTGAGCACCAGCTCGGCCCCGTCGTGGACGGCCGCCGCGGCGAGTTCGTCCTCATTGTCGAGGGTATCCGAGAGATCCAGCGTCACAACGGTTTCCGGATCCAGGCTGGAGATCAACCGATTCTCGATCTGCACCTGCGGCGCAGGGGCTGACAAGCCCAGTTCGGCGGTGATCAACGCCGACATCACCTCCATCGGTACGGAGGTGGCCTGGTCGAACATCCGCCACTCGTCATCGGACTGGTCGGTGATGTAGGCGTTGTCGGGGTCGAGTTCACCCTGCTGGGCGCCGCTGACGATGAGCACCGCAGTGCGCAGCACGAGCAGCGGCCACAACACCTTCGCCTCGGCGGGTTGCAGCGGACGCACCGCATGGAATGCCTTGACACCGGGCAGGATCGAGGTGGGTCCGTTGCCGGGGTGGCCGAGCACCGAAGACAGCGTCACGGCCAGTTCGGACACCGCCCAACTGTCGGACAGGTCACCGAAGTCGATGATGCCGTCCGGCAGACCCGACGGGCCGGACACCACGTTGGCGTCCGTCAGATCCAGGTGTACCGCCTGGCGCGGTAGCGCATCGGCGTGCGGCGCGATCAGCGACCACGCCTGCCGGGTGGCGGCCAGGATCTCCTCGCGCCGGCGCGGCGCGTGCGCGATGAGCCGGGTGACGACCTGCTCGCCGTAACGCAGGTCCCATTGCAGGATGCGGTCCAGGCCGGGATGGCTGAAGCCGTCCAGGGCCCGGCTGACCCGGCCGGCGAGATCACCCATGGCGGCGACGGTCGGCGGGGTGAGATAGCCGCGCTCGGTGAGGGTTCCGCCGGCCAGGAACGGCAGCAGCCGGACACCCTGGGGTGCTTCACCGTCGCGCGTGGGCAACGGGGTGGCCACCCGCATGTCGGGATGGGTGCGGGCGATCAGCTCGGCCGCGGCGTCCTGGGCGGCGAGTTCGGTCTCGGTGAACGCCGGGTTGGCGATCTTGAGCACCGCGACCGGGTTCCCCTGCTCGGACACCAGGAAGTTGCAGTCCTGCTGGCTGCCAAGCGATGTCACCTCGCCGCGGGAGCCGTACCGGTCGGCCAGCAGTTCGGCGGCCTGGCTCTCGGTGATCTGGGCCGCCGGCAGCGCGGGCTGCACGAGAAAATTGAACCCCGCCACGGTGCTCATTTCCCGACGAACCTGACGACGACATCGGTGAACGCGTCGTTGTCATCCCCGGCGGCGGTGTGGCCGGCCTCGGACAGCTCGACGAATTCGGCCGCGGGGACCTTGTCGAGGAAGTCCCGCACGCCCTCCTCGGAGACCACGTCGGACAACTTTCCGCGGATCAACAGGATCGGTATCGACAGGTTGGTGGCGGCCGCCTCCAGCTTGTCCACCCGGGCGAACGGATCATCGCTGGGTTTGGTGAGAAACGCCGGATCCCAGTGCCAGTACCAGCGACCGTCGCGTAGCCGCAGATTCTTCTTCAGGCCTTCGGTGCTGCGGGGTTTGGTGCGGTGCGGGAGATACGCAGCGATGGCATCGGCGGCCTGTTCCAGGGAGTCGAAGCCGTGGATGTGGTTGAACATGAAATCCCGGATCCGGGCGCTGCCGTCCTTCTCGAAGCGCGGCACCACATCGACCAGGATCAGCTTGGTCACCAGGTCCGGGCCGGCCTCGTGGGCGGCCTGGATGCCGGTCAGCCCACCCATGCTGGCGCCGACCAGGGCCACCGGCCTGCCGATCTGGTAGAGCACCTGCAGGATGTCCTCGGCGAGCGTCTCGACGTCATAGCTGGCCGTCGGGGAGCGGTCGCTGTCGCCGTGGCCGCGACTGTCCAGGGCGACGACATGCATCCCACGGTCGGCCAGGATCTGTCCGGTGTTCTTCCAGGAATGCCGGTTCTGGCCGCCGCCGTGCAACATCAGCACGGTGGGTCCCGACGCCTCGGTCACGGTGTCGCGGTTCCACTCGTCGGCCACCAACGCCAGGTCGTCGACGCCGCGGAACGTCACCGTCTGGGGTGCGCTGTTTGCCATGGTCACGGACATCCTCTCGCCAACCTGCGGCTCACGTTACTGACCGCCCCGGCGAAACTGGTGTCGGGTCGGCGCTGGGGGGTCACTAGACTCAGGTGGCGTGCCGTCAGTGCCGTCCGCAGGGTCCAACGACGAGGAACGTGACCGCATCGTCGAGGCCACCTTCGATTGCCTGTCCGAACCGCACGAGGGCCCGGTGCACGTCTCGGCCATCCTGGCGCGTGCGGAGGTCTCCAGCCGGGCGTTCTACCGGCACTTCGAGTCCAAGGACGAGCTGTTCCTGGCGATGCTCGAGCAGGTGACCGAGCGGCTGGCCGTGGTGCTCGACGAGATCGCCGGCGCACCGGCCCCGGATCCGCTGAATCAGCTGCGGGCCTGGCTTGATCAGATGTTCGCGCTGGCAACCGAGACCGACCTGCACCGCTACCTGGCCGTGCTGGACTGCGACGAGATGCGGTCGGCCAAGGGATACCGGGAGGCGCGCACACGGTCGCGGGCCCGCCGCGAGCGCTCGCTGGCAACCATTCTGCGATCCGGGCATGCCGACGGTTCGTTTCCGCTGGCCGAGCCGGAATCGGATGCCATCGCCATCGCGGCCCTGGTGAGCCGGGAGCTGACCTCGGCAAGGATTTTCGATCCCGCGGAGATTGCGCTGTCGCGCGCCCGGGTGGAGCGGTTCACGCTGCGTGCGCTGGGTGTCGCCGGCAAAGTGTGACGCACACTACTGCACGGTAACTTAGGTCGGCCAACCAGGTGGTCGGTGTTGTCGCTGTGAGAATCGTTATGTACGTTCTTCCGCATCCATAGCCGAGCCTGTGGTCATATCGTGTTCGAAGCGCGAGCACCTTGGAAGGGACTACATGGGCAAGCGGATGTGGGACTGGGCGGGATCGGTCCGCTGATGGCTGTGCAAGATGCCATTCCCAGTGTCGTGACGCGGCCGGTGCGCGCTTTCGGCGGGTTCTTCTCGATGACGCTGGACGTCTTCATCCTGATGTTCCGGCCGCCCTTCGCGTGGCGCGAGTACATCCTGCAGTCGTGGTTTGTGGCACGGGTGTCGTTGCTGCCCACGCTGATGCTGACCATCCCCTACACCGTGCTGTTGACCTTCACCTTCAACATCCTGCTGACCGAGTTCGGCGCCGCGGACTTCTCTGGGACCGGCGCCGCGTTGGGCACCGTCACCCAGATCGGGCCGATCGTCACCGTTTTGGTGATCGCCGGTGCGGGCGCCACCGCGATGTGCGCCGACCTGGGCGCCCGGACGATCCGCGAGGAACTCGACGCCCTGCGGGTGATGGGCGTGAATCCGATTCAGGCATTGGTCATCCCGCGGGTGCTCGCGGCCACGACGGTATCGCTGGCGCTGTCGGCCACCGTGGTGCTGGTCGGACTCACCGGCGCCTACCTGTTCTGCGTGTATGTCCAGCACGTCTCACCGGGCGCGTTCGTCGCCGGCCTGACGCTGATCACCGGACCGGCCGATGTGATGGTCGCGTTGGTCAAGGCCGCGCTGTTCGGCCTGACCGCCGGCCTGATCGCCTGCTACAAGGGGATCTCGGTGGGCGGCGGACCGGCCGGCGTGGGTAACGCCGTCAACGAGACCGTGGTGTTCACCTTCATGGCGCTGTTCGCGATCAACGTGGTCGCGACCGCCGTCGGCGTGCGGGCGACGATGTGACCAGCGTGATGGGGTACCGCTTGAAGCGCGGCGTCGGCAACGTCGTCGACGGCTGGAACCAGGTCGGTGTGCAGACTCAGTTCTTCGGGCGCACGCTCATCTCGATCGGTGACGTGTTCGTCCGGTACCCCAAGGAACTGATCCGGCTGATCGCCCAGATGGGCCTGGGCACCGGCGCTTTGGCCATCATCGGCGGCACCGTCGCCATCGTCGGCTTCCTGACCGTCAGTACCGGCGCGCTGGTGGCGGTGCAGGGTTACAACCAGTTCTCCGAGATCGGCGTGGAAGCGCTGACCGGTTTCGCCTCGGCGTTCTTCAACGTGCGTCTGATCGCACCGGCCACCACCGCGATCGCCTTGTCGGCGACCATCGGCGCCGGGGCCACCGCGCAACTGGGCGCCATGCGCATCAATGAGGAGATCGACGCCCTGGAGGTCATCGGTATCCGCAGCATCGCCTACCTGGCGTCCAGTCGCGTCATTGCCGGTGTCATCGTGGTCATTCCGCTCTACTGTGTGGGCGTGCTGATGTCGTTCTACGCGGCCAAGATCGGCACCACCGTCATCTACGGGCAGTCCAGCGGTGTCTACGACCACTACTTCGACACGTTCCTCAACCCGATCGACCTCATCTGGTCGTTCGTCCAGTCGATCGCGATGGCGATCGTCATCATGTTGGTGCACACCTATTACGGGTTCACCGCCAGCGGGGGACCCGCCGGGGTGGGCGAGGCCGTCGGCCGCGCGGTGCGCACCTCGCTGGTGATCTCGGCGTTCGTCGTGGTGATGATTTCGCTGGCGGTGTACGGGCAGTCCGGCAACTTCAATCTGGCTGGTTGACATGGCCGAGACACGACGCACAGGAATTGCACCGGGCTGGTGGACGCTGCTGTTGGTGGTGTTCGTGGTGGCCGCCGTCTGGCTGTCGTTCGCGTTGTTCACCGGTTCGCTGCGCAAGACCGTTCCGGTGACGCTGACCGCGGACCGGTCCGGGCTGGTGATGGAGACCAACGCCAAGGTCAAGATGCGCGGCGTCCAGGTCGGCAGGGTCGTCGCGATCAGCGGCGGTGACTCCGAGGCCGCGTCGCCGGTCAAGTTGCGCCTCGACATCGACCCCGACCAGATCCGTTTCATCCCGGCCAATGTCGAGGCCCGCATCCGGGCCACCACGATCTTCGGCGCCAAGTTCGTCGACCTCGTCTACCCGGAGAGCCCGAGCGCCGAGCGGCTGAAGTCCGGCCAGGTGCTCGAATCGCTGAACGTCACCACCGAGGTCAACACCGTCTTCGAGAATCTCGTGGGTGTGCTCGAACAGGTCGACACCGCCAAGCTGAACGCCACGCTGTCCGCGCTCGCCGAAGGCGTCCGCGGTCGCGGGGAGGTGATCGGGCAGGCCACCACCGACGCCAACCAGGTTCTGCTGGCGCTCAATCCGCGTGCCGAGACGATCCGTGCCGACTGGCAGGCCCTGAAGGGCTTCAGCGACGCCTACAGCGACGCCGCCCAGGGGATCCTGGCCACCTTGGACGCCGCCAGCACCACCGCGACCACGGTGAGCGCGAACTCCCGGCAGCTCGATGCGCTGCTCCTTGCGACAACCGGGTTGTCCAACAAGGGAATCGAGTTGCTGGCCCCGAACAACCCCAACCTGATCAAGGCCATCAACACGCTGGCGCCGACCACCGACCTGCTGCTGAAGTACAGCCCGTCCTACACCTGCCTGCTGACCGGCGCCAAATACCTGCTGGATCACGGTGGCTACGACGCCACCGGCGGCAACGGCAAGTCCTTCATCCTGGACACCAGCCTGATGCTCGGTGATGACCCGTACCGCTACCCGCAGAACCTGCCGATCGTCGGAGCCAAGGGCGGACCGGGCGGAAAGCCGGGTTGCGGCTCGCTGCCGAGCGTCGACGACAACTGGCCGGTGCGCCAGCTGATCACCAACACCGGTTTCGGTACCGGCGTAGACTGGCGACCCAACCCGGGTATCGCGTTCCCGACCTACGGCAACTGGCTGCCGGTCACCCGGGCCGTCCCCGAGCCGCCGAGCATCCGGAACACCTGGGGCGGACCGGCGATCGGGCCCATCCCGTACCCGGGTGCCCCGGCCTACGGCGCCCAGCTCTACGCCCCGGACGGCACGCCACTATGGCCCGGCCTGCCGCCGGCGCCGCCGCCCGGCGCACCGCGCGATCCCGGCCCGACACCCGGTTCGGAGCCGTTCGTGGTGACCGCGCCCGGCGTCCAGCCGACACCGCTGCCACCGCAGCCGTTGCCGGTACCCGCCGCACCGGGCCCGTGACGTCCGACATCAGCTGACCGACGAAGGAGAACCGAGCAGTCATGAAAGACAATCTGGGGGCCGCCATCTGGCGGCTCACCATCTTCCTGGCAGTGTGCCTGCTGGGTGTCTTCGGGCTGTTCGCGATCTTCTCCCAGCTGCGCTTCGGGGAGACGGAGAAGGGTTACCGCGCCGAGTTCTCGAATGTGGGTGGCATGGAGCCCGGCGATTTCGTGCGGATCGCCGGTGTCGAGGTCGGCAAGGTCGGCGACATGAAGATCCGCGACGACGGCACCGTGCTCGTCGACTTCACCGCCGACGAATCCGTCATGCTGACCCAAGGCACCCGTGCGGTGATCCGCTACGACGATCTCATCGGCGGCCGATACCTCGGCCTGTTGGAGGGTGCCGGGGACACCGCGCGGCTACAGCCCGGAGCGACGATCCCGTTGTCCCGCACGGCACCTCCGCTGGACCTGGACGCACTGATCGGTGGCTTCCGCCCGCTGTTCAAGGCGCTGGAACCCGACCAGGTCAACGCGCTGTCCGGCCAGCTGATCAGCGCACTGCAAGGGCAGGGCGCCACCATCGGGTCCTTCCTCAGCCAGACCGCGGCGCTGACCAACACCCTGGCCGATCGTGACCAGCTGATCGGTGAGGTCATCGTGAACCTGAACACGGTGATGGGTTCGCTCGGCGACCAGAACGAACAGTTCGCCAAGGCGGTGGACGGCCTGTCCGAACTGATCGAGGGACTGGCCGAGCGTCGCACCGACATCGCCAGTGGGGTGGCCTATGTCAGCGAAGCGGCGGGCAGCATCGCCGATCTGCTGGAGCAGGCCAGGCCGCCGCTGGCCAAGACCGTCCAGGAGACCGACCGTGCCGCCGGCATCGTCGTCGCCGATCACGAATACTTCGACAACCTGATCAACACCCTTCCCGATGCGTATCAGGCATTGGCGCGGCAAGGCATCTACGGTGACTTCTTCAGCTTCTACCTCTGCGATATCGTCCTCAAGCTCAACGGTAAGGGCGGTCAGCCGGTGTATGTGAAGGCCGCCGGACAGAACAGCGGGAGGTGCACCCCGCGATGAAGTCTTTCGGAGAACGTAACCAGTTCGTGGTCGGCGCAGTGGGTCTCGCGATCATCGCGGCCATCGTGCTGGGCGCGCTGAACTACGACAAGCTGCCGTTCCTGAGCCAGGGCAAGAACTATTCCGCCTATTTCGCCGAGGCCAGTGGTATCCGCGACGGCGCGACCGTGCAGGTCTCCGGGATGCGGGTCGGCAGCGTCTCCGGGGTGGAATTGGACGGCCAGCGGGTGCTGGTCACCTTCAAGATCGATGGCGATGTGCGGATCGGCGATCGCAGTGAGGCCGCGGTGAAGACCAAAAGCCTGCTGGGCACCAAATACCTCGAGGTCACACCGCGTGGGGACGGCTGGCAGGACGGCACCATTCCGCTGGACCGCACGACGCCCGCCTATCAGCTGCCCGATGCGCTCGGTGACCTGTCGGCCACCATCAGCGGGTTGAACACCAACCAGCTCTCGGATTCGCTGCGGGTGCTCTCGGAGACCTTTGCCGACACCCCGCCCGAGCTGCGGGTGGCCATCGAGGGGGTGTCCCGGTTCTCCGAGACCCTCAACGAGCGTGACGCCGAGCTGCGTTCGCTGTTGGGCAACGCCAACAAGGCGACCACGGTGCTGGCCGAGCGCAGCGACCAGATTGTCGGTCTGGTGCGCAACAGCAATGCGCTGTTGGCCGAGCTGCAGGCACAAAGCGCTGCGCTGGACGCGATCTCGGGCAACATCTCGGCGCTGAGCCGTCAGCTGCGGGGCTTCATCGCCGAGAACGACGAAACCCTCAAACCGGCGATCGACAAACTCAACGGCGTGCTGACCATCCTGGACAATCGCAAGGAACGGCTGCAGAAATCGCTGAAGCTGATGGGTGACTACGCGATGTCGCTGGGCGAGTCGGTCTCCGGCGGGCCGTTCTTCAAGTCCTATGTTGCCAACCTGCTCCCGGGACAGTTCGTGCAGCCGTTCATCGACGCGGCGTTCTCCGATCTGGGACTGGACCCCAATGTGCTGCTGCCCTCGGAACGCACCGATCCGCAGGTCGGGCAGGCCGGCACTCCCGCGATGCCGGTGCCCTACCCGCGGACCGGTCAAGGCGGCGATCCACGTCTGAACCTGCCCGATGCCATCACCGGCAATCCCGGTGACCTCGGCTGCGGCCCGCCCGGGATTCCGCTGCCCGGACCGACCGGGTGTTACCCCTACCGCGAGCCGATTCCGGCACCGCCGCCGGGCGGACCGCCGCCCGGACCGCCGGCGGTGGCACCGCCGGGGATCGCGTCGACACCGACCCCTCCGGGCCCGGTGTACGTGCCCGCCCCCGGTGAGCCCGCGCCGCACGGTGCCGCTTCCGGCGCAGAACCGGGAGTGGGTTGATGGCAACACCTTCCAAGCCGCGCACGCGGACCTTCCTGGCGGTGGCCCTGGTGGCGCTGCTGGCCGCCGGTGTGTTCGTGGTGATCAAGGTCGGCGACACCATCAACCGGGTCAACGTCGTCGCCTACTTCGACAGCAGCAACGGCATCTTCGAGGGCGATGACGTCGTGATCCTCGGCGTGCCGGTCGGGCGGATCGACAAGATCGAGCCGGAGCCCGAACGGGTCAAGATCTCGTTCTGGTACGACGCACGCCACAAGGTGCCCGCCGACGTCAATGCGGCGATCCTCTCGCCGATGCTGGTGACGTCGCGGGCAATCCAGCTGACCCCGACCTACTCCGGTGGTCCGGTGCTGCAGAACGACGCCGTGATCGACCAGAACCGCACCGTGGTGCCGGTCGAGTACGACGATGTCCGCGAACAGTTGCACCGCATCACCGAGACGCTGCAGCCCACCGAGCCCGGCGGGGTCAGCGAACTCGGTGCCTTCATCAACACCGCCGCGGACAACCTGCGCGGCCAGGGCGCCGACATTCGCGCCACCTTGGTCAAACTGTCCCAGGCGATTTCGGCCGTCGGTGACCACAGCACCGATGTCTTCGCCACGGTCAAGAACCTGTCGATCCTGGTCTCGGCATTGCAGGACAGCACCGATGTGATGCGGGCGCTGAACCAGAACCTGGCCTCGGTGACCGGCACGCTGGCCGACAACCCGGACGAGGTCGGCACCGCCGTGCAGGACCTCGCCGACACCGTGGGCCTGGTGCAGAGCTTCGTCGCCGAGAACCGCGAGAGCCTGGGCACCACATCGGATCGGCTGGCCGGGGTGACCCAGGCCCTCAACGACAGCCTCGGCGACGTCAAGCAGTTCCTGCACGTGGCGCCGACGTCGTTCCAGAACTACATCAACATCTATCAGCCGGCGCAGGGCGCGGTGTCGAGCGTGCCGGTGATCAACAACTTCGCCAACCCGATCAGCTTCCTGTGTGGCGCGGTGCAGGCGGCCTCGCGCCTGGGTGCCGAGCAGTCCTCGAAGCTGTGCGTGCAGTACTTGGCGCCGATCATCAAGAACCGTCAGTACAACTTCCTGCCGATCGGCCAGAATCTCGCGGTCGGCACGTCGGCCCGCCCGAATGAGGTGACCTACAGCGAGGATTGGATGCGTCCGGATTACATCCCGCCGCCGGGGCCCGCGCCCGTGCCGCCGCCGGCCGGTGCGGTCCCGGTGCCGGGTGGGCCGCCGCTGGCCGCCGAGGCGCCCGGCGTGGGCCTGGCCACCAACCCGGCCGACGGGTTGCCCGGACTGATGGTGCCTACGGGACCCGGATCATGAGTACCTCCGTTCGCATTGCCGGCGCGCTGTTGGTGGTCGCTGCCGCAGCCACCGGATGCCAGTGGAAGGGCCTCAATTCGGTCGCGCTGCCGGGTGTCGAGGGTGTCGGGCCGGGGTCCTACACGGTGCAGGCGCAGATGCCCGATGTCGATCACCTGTCGCCGAATTCCCGGGTGCGCGTCGACGATGTCACCGTCGGCAACGTGACGAGGATCGAACGCCAGGGCTGGAACGCACTGGTCACCATGAGCCTCAACGAGAATGTCGTGCTGCCCGCGAACGCGACCGCGACGCTCGGCCAGACCAGCCTGCTCGGTTCCGAGCACATCGAATTGGCGCCACCCACCGACACCGCCCCGCAGGGCCGGTTGAAGCCGGGAGCGGTGATTCCGCTGGAGTCCAGCGGCACGTTCCCCACCACCGAGCAGACACTGGCGGCGATCTCGTTGCTGCTCAACGGCGGTGGTGTCGGCCAGGTTCAGGACATCACGACGGCGTTCAGCACGGCCTTCTCCGGCCGCGAGGCCGACCTGCGCAGCCTGATCGAGCAGCTCGACCTCTTCATCGCCTACAACAACGACCAGAAGGACGACATCATCGCCGCGGCCGAGAGCCTGAACTCTCTGGTCGGTCAGGTCGCCGAGCAGAAGCCGGTGGTGGACAAGGCGTTGGAGACGATCCCGAATGCGCTCGAGGTGCTCGCGGACCAACGCGAGATGCTCGCCGAGGCGCTCGCCCAGCTCGGCAAGTTCAGCGCGCTGGCCGCCGATGCGACCAGTCAGACCAGGGAAGCGCTGGTCGCCGAGCTCAAGGCCCTCGGTCCGACGCTGGAGCAGCTGGCCAACGCCGGACCGGCACTGACCCGCTCGCTGAGCTTCCTCACGACCTATCCCTTCCCGAAGGAAACCATCACCAACTGGATGCGCGGTGACTACGCCAACCTCACGCTGGTTGTCGACCTGACCCTGAGCCGCGTCGACCAGGGTCTGTTCACCGGCACCCGCTTCGAAGGCGATCTGACCGAGCTGGAGATGCAATGGGGCCGCACCATCGGCCAGCTGCCCAGCCCGTACACCGGGGTGAATCCGCTACTCGCGCCGTACCGGTGGGATCAGGGGCGATGACATGATCCTCACCAGACGAATCCTCATCCAGATGGCGGTCTTCATCGCCATCTCGGTGGTGGCGATCGGCATCATGGCCTTCGGATACATGCGGTTGCCGAACCTGCTCTTCGGCGCCGGGCACTACCGGGTCACCCTGGAGCTGCCCGAGACCGGGGGCCTGTACCCGCGCAGCAATGTCACCTACCGCGGATCCCAGGTGGGCCGGGTCGAAGAAGTCGGCCTCACAGACCGGGGCACCGTCGAGGCGAAGCTCTCGCTGGCCGACGACGTGCCGATCCCGGCCGACCTGGACGCCGCGGTGCACAGCCAGACCGCCGTCGGTGAGCTGTTCGTCGAACTGCTACCGCGCAGCGGTGAGGGACCCGAACTCCGCGACGGGGATGTCATCCCGCTCGACCGCACCACGGTGCCGATGGACGTCAACACGCTGCTGGACGCGACCAACCGTGGCCTGCAAGCCATTCCGGGTGACAACCTGCGCACCGCCGTCGACGAGGCCTACCTGGCGGTCGGCGGATTGGGCCCGGACCTGTCGCGGCTGGTGAAGGGTTCCACCCAGCTGGCCATCGATGCACGGGCCAACCTGGATTCGCTGACCACCCTGATCGACGAGTCGAAGCCGGTGCTCGATACCCAGACCGACACCTCCGGCGCGATCCGCGCGTGGGCGTCGAACCTGGCGACCATCACCGGCGAACTGCGCGACCACGACGATGCGGTCCGGGGCTTGCTGGAACGGGGACCCGGTGCCGCCGAGGAAGTGCGGGCGCTGCTGGACAGGCTGCAGCCGACGCTGCCGATCGTGCTCGCCAACCTGGCCAGCGTGAACCCGGTCCTGGTCACCTACCAGCCCGCGCTGGAGCAGCTGCTGGTGCTGCTGCCGCAGGGCACCGCCACCACCCAGGCCACCGGTACCGCCAACCGGAACACCAAGCAGGACTACAAGGGCGCGTACCTGAACTTCAATCTGAACCTGAACCTGCCACCCACGTGCACGACCGGCTTCCTGCCGCCGCAGCAGCAGCGTGTCGCCAGCCTGGAGGACTACCCGGACCGGCCGGCCGGTGACCTGTACTGCCGGGTCCCGCAGGACTCCGCGTTCAACGTGCGTGGCGCCCGCAACCTGCCGTGCCTGACGGTGCCGGGCAAGCGTGCTCCCAGCGTCGCGATGTGCGAGAGCGACGAGAACTACGTCCCGCTCAACGACGGCTTCAACTGGAAGGGCGATCCGAACGCCACCATGTCCGGGCAGTCCATCCCGCAGGTCAGGCCGGGGACACCACCTGCGGAAACAGTGCCGCCTCCGGCCGCGGCGCCCCCGCCTGTCGCAGCCGCTGAATACGATCCGGCCAGCGGCACGTACGTTGGACCGGACGGGCAGGTGTACACCCAATCGAACCTGGCCCGCACCGCGAACGAGGAGCAAACATGGCAGACGATGCTGCTACCCCCTCCGGGGAAGTGAGCGAGTCCGCATCCGACACCGAGGAGACCGTATCCGCTGACGCCGACGAGTCGGTGCAGGACTTCGACGCCGCGGTGGCCGACGACGAGTTGGCCGAGGACGAGTTGGCCGACGACGCGGAGGCCGAAGCGGCCGCCAAGCCCGGGATCTCGCATGTCCGCCTGGCCACCATCGCCGGGCTCGTGGTGGTGCTCGCGCTGGCCGGCCTGGTGGGCTGGCTCGGTTTCCGCACCTACGAATCGCGTCAGCTCGAGGACCAACGTCAGCTGTTCCTGCAGGTCGGCCGCCAGGGGGCGATCAACCTCACCACGATCGACTGGGAGCATGCCGAGGCCGATGTGCAGCGCATCCTGGACTCCGCCACCGGCACCTTCTATGACGATTTCCAGCAGCGCGCGGCGCCGTTCATCGACGTCGTCAAGCAAGCACAGTCCAAATCCGTCGGGATGGTGACCGAGGCGGGCCTGGAATCCGAGTCCGACACCGAGGCCAGTGTGCTCGTCGCGGTGACGGTGCAGACGTCCAATGCCGGTGCCGCCGAGCAGCAACCGCGGCTGTGGCGGATGCGCGTGACGGTCCAGGATGTCGGCGATGATCAGGTGAAGGTGTCCAACGTGGAGTTCGTGCCGTGACCGAGAAGAACGCCCCCGCCGAGGGCGGCGCATCCGATGACCTGGAGCCCGAGGTGACCGACGCCGAGTCGGGCGCCGTCGAACTCGACGAGGCCGCCGATGTGCCCGCGGAGACCGAGTCGGCCGAGGCGACCGAACCCGCCTCCCCGGCGAAGCGGTCCATCGAATGGCCCCGGGTGCTGGCCTACGGCATTCTGCCCGGTCTGGCCTTGGTACTGGGTCTGGGCGCCGGTTTCCTGAAGTGGCAGGACAATTCGGTGCGCGACGGGGACAGCGCGGCCGTCGAATCCGTTCAGGCCGCCAAGGACAGCACGGTGGCGTTGCTGTCCTACAAGCCGGACACCGTGGAACAACAGCTCTCCGATGCCCGTTCGCTGCTCACCGGAGACTTCCAGCAGGCCTACACCGATCTGACCACCGACGTCGTCATCCCCGGTTCCAAGGAGAAGCAGATCTCCGCGGTGGCCACCGTTCCCGCGGCCGCCTCGGTGCAGGCCGACCCGAATCGTGCGGTGGTGCTGGTGTTCGTCAACCAGACCGTCGTGGTCGGTGCCGACGCGCCGACCGACACCGCCTCCAGTGTGCGGGTCACCCTGGAGAAGTCCGGCGACCGCTGGCTGATCTCCGCCTTCGAACCGGTCTAGGGGCACCCGGTGACCGGCCAGATCGACGTCGTGGGTGACGATGTCACCCTGCGTGCGTTGACCTGGGGTGACTGGGACGACCGTGACGCGCCGGTCGCCGTGTGCCTGCACGGGTTTCCGGATACCGCTCATGGCTGGCGCAAGGTGGCCCCGCAGCTCGCCGATGCCGGCTGGCGGGTGGTGGCCCCGTTCATGCGGGGGTACGCGCCGTCCTCGCTGTCCGCCGAGGGCAGCTACCACGTGGGCGCGCTGATGGATGATGCGCTGCGGGTGCTCGACGCTGCCGGTCCCACCGGGCGCGACGTCATCATCGGCCACGACTGGGGTGCGATCGCCGCCACCGGTCTGGCGGCCATGCCGGGCAGCCCTTTCGACAAGGCCGTCATCATGTCGGTGCCCCCGTCGGCAGCATTCCGGCAGCGCTCCGACATGGCCCGGTTGGCCGCGCAGCTGCCGCGTCAGTTGCGGCGCAGCTGGTACATCCTGTTCTTCCAATTGCCCTGGCTGCCAGAACAATCCGCGGCACGGGTGGTGCCCAAGCTGTGGCGGGACTGGTCCCCGGGATATGACGGCGCCGAGGATGTGCGCCTGGTGCTCGACGCGATCGGAGCGCCGGAGCGCTGGCGGGCGGCGCTGGGCTACTACCGGGCGACGGTGCGCAACAGTCGCCCGCCGGCCCGCTACGCCGAGTTGCACCGGCACTGGCTGTCCGCGCCCGTTCTGCCGACGCTCTACCTGCATGGCACCGACGACGGTTGTGCGTCTTCGGATTACACCGAGTGGGTGCGCCAAGTGCTGCCGACCGGCAGCACCGCCCACGTCATCGACGGCGGCGGGCACTTCCTGCAGCTCGATCAGCCCGCTGCCACCGCGGAACGCATCCTGGATTTCATCGGAAGTGGCCGCTAACCGGCTGACCGCGGTCGACGCCCAGATGTTCTGGATGTCGGCCAGAATGCCCAACGACACCTTCCTGCTGTACGGATTCGACGGTGTCCCCGCCGACCTGGACGCGGCGATCGGTGCGCTCATCACACATGCCGGCACCAGCCCGGATCTCAACCGGCGGGTGGCCGATGGTTCGCGGTGGCGCTACCCACGCTGGGTACCGCACCAGGTCGGTACTGGACAGTTCATCGTGCACGATCTGGTCGACACCTCGTGGCGGGGCTGTCTGGCGGCGGTGAGCGCGCTCGTCGACGATCAGCTCGACGCGACGGTGCTGCCCTGGCGGTTGCACCTGTTCGTCGGCGTCCAGGGTGTCCCCGGCACCGTAGATGACGCGACGGTCGCGGTCCTGCAGATCACCCACACCCTGGGTGGTGGTGGGCGGACCTGCGGGCCGGCGGCGGTGATGTTCGGCGGCTCCGCGTCGGTGGACCCGGTCGCGCCCGAGCACGCCCATCCCGTCCTGCTGCCGTGGCGCAGTGTGCAGGCCGCGCGCACATACCGGCAGCTGATGCGTGACACCGAGGCCGCTCTGGTGCCACCCCCGGCCGCACCGTGTACCCCGTTGCGCACCAACGCCAGCCCGGTCGGGCGGCGGCTCATGCGTACCGTCACCCGTGATCGCGCTCAACTCTGTGGCACGACCGTCACGGTCGCCGCGCTGTCCGCGATCTCCGAGGCGCTGGCCGGTCAGCTCACGAAACTCGGCGTCGAGGTGGGGGAACTCGGCGCCGAGGTGACCATGGCCAAGCCCGGTCCGCGTCGCGCCTACAACCATTTCGGCACCGTCGGCGTCGGACTGCACCCGGGCCTGCTCGACGAGCAACGCGTCGATGCGATCGCCGCAGACCTGGCCGACCGTCGCCGACGCGCCGCGCATCCGGCGATGCGCGCCTCCGAGCGCGCCTTCGATGCCACCCCCGCGCGGCTGTTGCGCTGGGGGATAAGCCAGTTCGACCCGTCGGTGCGCTCGGCGACGGTAACCGGCAACACCGTGGTGTCCAGTGTCAACTGCGGGGCGGCGGATTTCGCGTTCGGGGGCCGTCCGGTGCGGATGGCCGCCGCGTTCCCCGGTCTGTCGCCGATGGTGGGCATCACCCACTGCGTGACCGGCGTCGGTGACACCATCACGCTCAGCGTGTACGCCGCCGAATCGGCGATCGGCGATATCGACGAGTATGCGCAGCGGCTGGAGTTCGCTCTTTAGGTCGCCGAGTGGCCACTTATCACACGGCTCTTCGTGGTTTGCGTGACATAACTGGCCACTCGGCGGTGCTCAGTGTGGATGGGGGGTGGGCGGTGACGTAACAGATGGCCTAGATTCTGTTACGTGGCTGACTCCTCTTCCTATGATGTGGCGCTCCTGCTCCTGCGCGTTGTTCTCGGTCTGACCATGGCCGCCCACGGTTACAACAAGTTCTTCGGCGGTGGACGCATCCCGGGCACCGCGGGCTGGTTCGACAGCATCGGCATGAAGCCGGGCCTGTTCCACGCGCGGGTGGCGGCCAGCACCGAGATCGCCGCGGGGCTGGGCTTGGCGCTGGGCCTGCTGACGCCGATCCCGGCCGCCGGATTCGTGGCGCTCATGCTGGTCGCGGCCTGGACCGTGCACCGGCACAACGGCTTCTTCATCGTCAAGGAGGGCTGGGAGTACAACCTGGTGCTCGCGGTGGCGGCGGTCGCCATCGCCGGCCTCGGGGCCGGTCGCTACAGCCTGGACCACCTGCTGTTCTCCGGCACCGAGGTGGCGTCCTGGCTGTCGGGCTGGTGCGGTCTGGCCATCGCCGCGGGTCTCGGTCTGCTCGGCGGTATCGGGCAGCTGGTCATCTTCTTCCGCCCGCCGGCCAAGACCAGCTGACACCGTCGGCGCACCTGCCGAGATGACCGAACTGCTGGCCTCGGACTAGAACACGTTCTAGTCTTGCCGGCATGGGATTCCTGAAGCAGAACACTCCGGTGATCGACTTCGAGGAGTGGAGCAAGGGCACCCGCGCCGAGCGGATCGTGCCGATGGCGCGGCACTGGGCCGAGGTCGGCTTCGGCACTCCGGTCGCGCTGCACCTGTTCTATGTCCTCAAGATCCTGGCCTACGTCGTGGTGGCCTGGGTGCTGGTGCTCGCGAGTACCGACGGTCTCGGGGGTTTCACCGAGTTCTCGTCGTGGTACAACGAGCCGATCCTCTATCAGAAGGTCGTGTTCTACACGATGCTGTTCGAGGTCGTCGGTCTCGGTTGTGGTTTCGGCCCGTTGAACAATCGGTTCTTCCCGCCGATGGGTTCCATCCTGTATTGGCTACGGCCCAAGACGATTCGGCTCCCGCCGTGGCCCAACCGGATCCCGCTGACCAAGGGGGACAGCCGCGGCCCGGTGGATGTGCTGCTCTACGGGGCGCTGCTGGTGATGCTCGTGGTCGCGCTGTTCTCCCAGGGCACCGGCCCGATCCCGGAACTGGGCACCGAGGTGGGCGTGCTGCCGGTGTGGCAGACGGCGGCCATCCTGGTGCTGCTCGCGCTGGCCGGACTGCGGGACAAGGTGATCTTCCTGGCCGCCCGCGGCGAGGTGTACGGATCGCTGGCGGTGTGCTTCCTGTTCACCGGCGCCGACATCATCATCGCCGCGAAGTTCGTCTGCCTGGTGATCTGGCTGGGCGCGGCGACCTCGAAGCTCAACAAACACTTCCCGTTCGTCATCTCCACGATGATGAGCAACAATCCGGTCTTCCGGTCACCGGCGATCAAACGAAAGTTCTTCGAGCACTTCCCCGATGATCTACGTCCCGGCCGGGCGTCCCGGTTCATCGGTCACTTCTCCACCGCGGTCGAGGGGCTGGTGCCGCTGGTGCTGTTCTTCAGTCACGGCGGGTGGGCGACGGCCATCGCGGCCTTTGTGATGCTGGTGTTCCATTTCGGCATCCTGAGCTCGATCCCGATGGGGGTCCCGCTGGAGTGGAACGTGTTCATGATGTTCAGCGTGCTGGCGCTGTTCGTCGGCCATTCCGATATCGGACTCGGCGATCTGTCCAGCCCCTGGCCGATCGTCTTGCTGGTCGTGGTGGCCGGCACCGTCATATTGGGAAACCTGTTCCCGCGCAAGGTGTCCTTCCTGCCCGGCATGCGCTACTACGCCGGTAACTGGGACACCTCGCTGTGGTGCATCAAGCCCTCGGCCGATGCCAAGATCGCCGCGGGCATCGTCGCGATCGCCAGCATGCCCGCCGCGCAGCTGGAGAAGTTCTACGGCAGCAAGGAGGCCGCACAGATCCCGATGTACATGGGATATGCGTTCCGCTCCTTCAACACTCACGGCCGGGCGCTGTTCACCCTGGCGCACCGGGCGATGGCCGGGTACGACGAGGACGATTACACCCTCACCGACGGCGAGCGCATCGTCAGCACGGCCATCGGGTGGAACTTCGGTGACGGCCACATGAGCAACGAACAGCTGGTGGCCGCCTTGCAGTCGCGATGCCATTTCGAACCGGGGGAGGTGCGGATCGTGATGCTCGACGCGCAACCCATCCACCGCCAGACCCAGCGGTACCGTTTGGTCGACGCCGCCACCGGCGAGTTCGAACGTGGCTACGTCAAGGTCGCCGATATGGTCGTCCGTCAGCCGTGGGATGACACCGTGCCGGTCTACGACGTGCAGACGCCGGGCCCCGCGTCCTCCAGCGGCGTCAGATCATGACGTCGCGGACCTTGACCGACTCCATGCCCTTGAGGAGCAGTTCGCGTGCCGTGTCCAGATGTTTGCGCCAATGCGCCTCGGCGGCCTCGCCGTCGCCGGAACGCATCAGCGTCATCAGCCGCTTGTAGGACCGCATCAGCAGTTCGTAGTCGGATTTGGACAGCGGCCGGTTCTCCTTCATGGCCAACGCGGTGTGCCGCACCGTGATCTCGTGCAACATCCCGGCCATGAGGGTCAGCGTGGCGTTGCCCGACAGCTCGACCACCCGCTGATGGAAGTCGCCGGTCGTCTCGGCCATCCGGCCGGTGTCGCGCCCAGAGGGGACATGCTCGGCGATCATCGTGTCGAGCTCGTCGAATGCCTCGGTGTTGCCGGACTCGGTGAGCAGGCGCACCGCCATCGGCTCGATACCGGCGCGGGCCGTCATCACGTCGGCGATGGTCGCCCCGGACAGCTCCAGCAACAGCCCCGCCGGGCGTGCCACGATCTCCGGGCCGGGCACCCGTACCCGCGCGCCGGTGCGTGAGCCACGGCGTACCTCGACGAGACGCTCGGATTCCAGCACCCGGACCGCCTCGCGCAGCGTCGGGCGGCTCACTCCGAAGTGGGCCATCAGCTCGGCCTCGTTGGGCAGGTAGTCGCCCTCCTTGAGCTGGCCGTCGACGACCATCCGGCGCAGCGTCCCGGCCACCAGTTCGGCCGTCTTCGGTGACCGAATGGGCGCGCCGGCCACCGCCGGGACGGCGCTGCGGCCGATCATCGGCGAGAGCGGGGTGCTGCCGGCCACGGGGTCACTCCTCGTCAGTACGCTGGTATCAGGTGTTCAACTCAGTAAACCATGTTGGCCACCCCGGCGCGTGCACCCGCGTTCATCCGCGCTCTACCAACCAGTAGGTTGACCTAGTAAACCTTCTGCTCTAGGTTCGATTTAAGCCCATCCATATATGGAGCGCCAACCACCTTCGAAGGAGAAGTCCATGGCTGAAGCCGTCATCGTCGAGGCTGTCCGTTCACCAGTCGGCAGGCGCAACGGCGCACTGTCCGGCGTGCACCCGTCCGAACTGTCGGCCCAGGTGCTCAACGGCCTGGTGCAGCGTGCCGGCATCGATCCGGCGCTCGTCGACGACGTGATCTGGGGCTGTGTCATGCAGGCCGGGGAGCAGGCGCTCGACATCGCGCGCACCGCCGTGCTGACCGCCGGGTGGCCCGAGACCGTCCCCGGCGTCACGGTGGACCGCCAGTGCGGATCGAGCCAGCAGTCGTTGCACTTCGCCGTCGCCGGCGTGGTGGCCGGTCACTACGACGTCGTCGTCGCCGGTGGTGTCGAGTCGATGTCGCGCACCCCGATGGGTTCCTCGTTGGCCAACGGTGGACACCCCTACCC
>Ga0209066_10002755_pt1 | contig 20893 bp, 17 predicted proteins | sample All_14_2_FD_187198 | JGI IMG/M metagenome (GOLD analysis project Ga0209066, IMG submission 187198) | Freshwater microbial communities in response to fracking from Pennsylvania, USA - Allegheny Zone_MetaG_DW_15 (SPAdes) (version 2) ... | reverse complement strand
TTTCTGGAGCGACCACTTTAACATCTTCATCGAGAAAGAACCCATCTTCTATCTCAAGACCGTCGACGACCGCGACGTGATTCGCAAACATGCCCTCGGAAATTTCCGCGACCTCGTTTGGGCGTCCGCGCATTCGCCTGCCATGCTGACCTATCTCGACAATCAAGCCAACGTCAAAGGCACACCCAACGAAAATTACGCTCGCGAGTTGATGGAACTTCACACCCTCGGCGTGGACGGCGGCTATTCTCAAAACGATGTGATGCAGCTCGCGCGCTGTCTCACAGGTTGGTCGGTCAAGGAACATTTTTGGCTGGGTGATTTCGTCTTCAAGGAAGATCAACACGAACCCGGCGAGAAAAATGTTTTGGGTCTCGCGATTCAGGAATCGGGTCAGCGTGAAGCGGAGCAGGTCATCGAACATCTCGCCTTGCATCCATCCACTGCAAAATTTATTTGCACCAAACTCGCACGTCGCTTCATCGCTGATGAACCGCCGCAAGAAATTGTTGAGAAAGCCGCGCAAACATTTCTCGCCACCAAAGGCGATATCAAATCTGTGCTGCGCGTCATCCTGCTCGATGGTCTTGCATTCGCGCAGCCCAAGTACAAACGCCCGCTCAACTTCGTGCTTTCTGCACTGCGCATGCTCAACGTTGAAACCGACGGCGTTGCTATGCACAATCCGCTCATGCAAATGGGTCAAATGTATTTCAACTGGACGACGCCCGATGGTTACCCCGACCGCAGCGACGCATGGCAAGGCAACCTCATGCCGCGTTGGCAATTCGCATTTGAATTAATCCGCAACGAGCTTCCAAAAACGAAACACAATCTCAATGCTTTATTGGATGTCTCTTCGACCGGCAGTTTACACACCGATGTGGATTCACTCACCTCATTGCTTTTAGGCACACCGCTAGATCGCCTCACCTGCGACGGGATGATTGATACCGTCCATTTGGCAGGCGCTACCGAAGAAGAGACTCTGCAAATCATCGCCGCGAGTCTGATCGCGTCGCCTGCATTTCAGTGGAGATAACAATGTTAGAAACCTTACCCGTACTTCACCAAATCCCAACCAAGACCTGGATGCCGCGCCTGTCTTTTGCACCGAAGAATGCCGCCCCGCGTGGAGACACACTCGTAGTCGTCTTCCTGCGCGGCGCCGCGGACGTGCTCAATATGGTCGTGCCGCATGGCGAAGATGCTTATTATCAATTGCGCCCAACATTGGGAATTGCAAGACCTGATGATGGAAGAAAGATGAAAGATGAAAGAGTTGTAGATCTGGATGGCTTCTTCGGATTTCATCCAAATATGAGTTCTTTGCTCGAAGCATGGCAAAGCAGGCAACTCGCCATCATCCACGCCTGCGGCGCACCGGATGAATCGCGCAGTCATTTCAAAGCGATGGAACTCATGGAGCGTGGCGTGGACGATGAACGTGGTCCCGCCTCCGGTTGGATTGGACGTCACCTTGCCACCCTGAACACGGGTAACTCATCGCCATTGCGAGCCGTGGGCATGGGCACCCGCCCCCAGCGCAGTTTGAGCGGAAGTGTCCCTGTCTCCGCCCTGCGCTCTATCGCGGATTTTCACCTTGGCGGCGATCAACGCGCCTTACAGCAAATGCGTGCCGCGTTGAGCTATGTTTATCAAAATGATGAAATGGGTCAAGACACACTATCTATCATGGACACCCTCCAAAAACTCGACCCCACCAATTACCAATCTACCAATTCCCAATACCCTGATTCAGAATTCGGTCTCGCCCTCAAACAAACCGCAATGCTTATCAAAGCGGAAGTCGGGCTTGAAGTCTCAGCCATTGACCTTGGCGGTTGGGACACGCATTTCACGCAAGGCTCAATGACAGGGCTCATGCCGAATCTGATGAAAGACCTCGCCGAAGGTCTCGCTGCCTTCCATGCCGATATGGCAGACCACATGAACAAACTCACCACTGTCACCATGTCTGAGTTTGGGCGGCGTGCATACGAGAACGGCAGCCTTGGCACGGATCATGGTCACGGCAGTATGATGATGGTCCTCGGCGGCAACGTGGACGGCGGCAAAGTCCACGGGCAATGGCCCGGACTGAGCGAAGGTCAACTCATCGGTCCCGGAGACTTGGCGGTCACTACGGATTATCGCGACGTGCTTTCAGAAGTTTTGATTAAGCGGTTGAACAACCCCGCTACGAATGATGTCTTCCCCGAATATCAACCGGTGATAAGGAACATCCTAACATGATAGGGGCGGGGTTACCCCGCCCCTACACATCTATTACGGGCTTCCCAACTCCACCACAAAATAATCTCCATACGAACCGCTGGCGAGATAGGCATACCCAACCCCCATCTCTGTGGAGTTCGGGTTGAGAATGGCATCGCGATGGACTTGGTCACTCATCCACCAGGTCATCGCCGCTTGTGGACCACCTCCACCGTAGATGATCTCTTCCGAGTATGAAGGTGAATAGCCAAATGCAAGGATCCGCGAATAGGCAGAGGAACCATCTGAACCGGTATGGCTGATGCGTCCACTGCACGCCATATCTGCGGCGTGAGCTTGGGCGGCATCGCTCAAGATGGAATTGATGGTCAACGCACCCAGCCCTGCATTGGCACGTTCCTGATTGATCATCGAGGCGATCTGATTCACATACGCGGCATTTTGGGTGTAATTACAATTTCCACCCGTGCTGCCCGAAGAAGAGGACAGTGTGCTGGCAGGGACAGTTGCCTGTGGAGACATTCCACCACTGCCCACATTGATCTTCACCCAGAAGGTCTTTTCAATGCCAATGGGCACATCCTTGCCATTGGGGTTATTCAACGTAAAGTAGCCGGTGTATGAACCGTTAGCAGTAGGGGCGGTCAACTCTACAGAGACCTGCACCTTCTCCTTGAGGAGAGTCTCAGGAATCGGCGCGGAAAGAGGCGCGCTCATTTTGTCGCCTGCCGCAAATTTGAGGGTGTATCCGATCCACGGGCAGGTGCCGTTGTTGAGGAATTCCCAAGTCTTCGTAAATTTAGCGCCGGGGTTCACTTGTGTGCCGTCTGGAATGGTCACATCGCGCAACAGCACGGCAGTGTCTGTGCAGTTCGGGTCAATGGTGACGGCGAAGGTGGGGGTCAACGTGATCGCCGGAGTGACGGTCATAGTTGGTGGAACGTACCCCGACTTTGTCGGGGCAAGGGTCGCTGTGACAAAATTGGAAGGGACAGGTGTATCTGCTTCTTTCACCTCCACGGAAATACAGGAGGATAAAAGAACTGCAATTGCAATAACAAGGATTATTTTTTTCATTCGCTTTTCAAATACTATAGCTATCGTCTACGGTCTCAATTAGAACATCATCATCTGACCTTCGGCTTTTTCAACCGGGTCACTGGCGATCTGTTCTTCAAAGGTCTCACGCGTCAGAATGGGCAATTCCAACACACTGCGTAGTAGACGATACTTCGTCAAATTATGTTTCCTCAAGCGTTCCTTGAGAGATGGGTCACGATCTTGTTTGTAAGCTGCCAATGCCGCCCGACCGCCGGGAATGACGATAACCGTCTTTTCGTCGGCTTGTTCCAGCGCACGGTCGATCAACGCAGATGCCAGCACATGGAACTTACGAATCGGTTTGCCGCTCTCAAACCAGGTCACCACTTTATCCTCAAGTTTAGACTTGTATTTCAACCGCTTTCCGATCTCTTCCAACAAGGCAAAGATCGCTTTCATTTCTTCACGGCGGGCAAATGCATGGTCCTCTTTGCGCAACATCCAAGTGCCGCCATCTTTTTCAGCATACGAATTCAAGACCGCATAGATCAAACCTTTAGAGGGCGTCATCAAACCAACGAATTGATCGTTCACGGCTTCTTCCACTTCAAGAAAAATGGTCTGCGGATTTTTCTGCAAAAACGAGACAACAGCAACTTCCGTTTTGTCTGATAGTGATTCGATTTGTGGGAACACCGTCAAGCCCCATGTTCCTGTATCCACACCTTCACCTGTCGAATAGTGGATGAATTCATGGCTGTCTTTCAAGGCTTGCTCCATGATGCTTTGCGTTTTGCGCATCGCAAAATCGAATTCATCTGCAGTTTGCTTTAATGCATTGGCTTCTGCCAGCGCAACAAGACCTGCCGTATGCAAATGTAAATATCCCGCTGGTTCGCCGCGCGCCGATAAATATTCACGCATCGCCTTTCGTGCTGTTTCCACTTCCATTTCAACGGACGCAGATTTTTTACCACTCTTCCACAACACTTGCACGGGATCATGCTCGGTGCGCAGGGCAACACTTTCCAACTTAAACCCAGCCTCCAATGCAGCTGTCAGTGCGGAGGTCATGAATGGCGCTTCGGGTTCGGGCATCAAACCAAAGAATGGAATACCATCGGGAAGCAATTCATCCAAGTGACTGAACATCGCGAACAAAGCTGTCGCACTCCATGCCCAGTCATACCGTCTGCGGCGCAAAGCCACCTTATACGGCTCCACAGCATCGCTGCCCCACAGCCAGCCCGCCCACAACGCCGAAAGAGTCCAAAATGCCTGATTGGGTCTAGGGATGGATGCAACTACTGCCGTAATGGGAATCTCTCGTTGGACTTCATGGGCAAGGTCTTTCAAGCGACCTTCATAGATGCAGATGCCGCCCGTCTCCGGAATTTTCTTGGGCCACGCCTCAACCAGGACGGGTGAGCCTGACTCAGCAAACAAGCTGACTCCACGCTCAAGCATGGTCCACAGATTGTTCTCGCGGAATTGGCTGGGTGTGTTCAACAACTTCGGGCGCTTACGTTCCGCTGGATGCCCCCAAAGTGTGTTACCTGCGTCGCAAGCCAGCAAGACAAGCGCCGTCAGCGCCCGCTTGCGAGACTCAGAGAGGTTCAAACTATCGAGCCGATTCAAAATTGTGCCCAACACATACAACGGGCGCGGCAAATAATGTTCGATGGCTTCTTCTGCATAGACACGGTCTTCGTCATTCAGCGAAACCACCCGTTCGAACAGACGAGTGCGGTGCAGTGTATCTGTCCCCGCGATCTGCAGTGCGAGTTCTTTGTCTGAGTCGGTGGCTATCCGTTCACCCGCGTCTTTGCAATGCGGACATTCATAAAGTTTGGCATAAGGCACATCCTCGCCTTTGCGCCAGAGGAAGGCTTGAGCCGAAATCTGTTTTTCGCATTTTTCGCATTGAGTTAAGTAGAGGGATTGCAAATGATTTCCGAGCCGTTCATCCCCCTTTTTAACTGCACCAAGGTCTGCGAGCGCGGCGATAAAGTCTGCTTGGGGCGGCGGGTTGGCGAAAATTTCCAGCAAGAAACGCGTGATGGGATTATTCGCTGTGACGAGCACACGGTATCCGCTACGGGCGGCTTCGAGAACAAGTTTCGGGGAGAATCCGAATGGGTCGAGGAGCCAGTTACCGGTTAAAGTCTGACGCGAGAGCCAGCCTGAGATGGTGCCATCTTCCAGCGCAGGTAAAAAGCGTGAGAGTGGACCAACATCTGCGGGTTTGAATCCAGGAATATAAGGTTTGTGATCCATAGAGTCACCTGCGTGCGGTGCGTCTTTCACATGGACAAGGCTTTACTGACCGCTTTGCGCGGGGCGGCGTTGAGGTCGATCTCGATGGCGGAAAGCAGGATTTGAATGGCGAGGATGACGGACAGTGTGGGCAGAATAACCGTGCCTGTGGGGGCGGCGATTCCCAATTCGGCATATTGGATCCATTTGGTAATGCCAAAGATCAAACCGAAAAGTAAAAGCGGAATGCCCGTCAGTAAATAGATGGACATCATCGAAAAGTCGAAGATGAAGTATTTGAGGATGATGCGTTTGATGAGGGTGCGCGTGAGTTTGTATGGGAACTCAAATAACACGCGGTTGATGGATAAACTTGAAACTTCATTGCGGTAACGCGCGGGAATGGTCACATCCTGCACGAAGGCATCGAGCAGGTATAAGCGTGAGAGCATGGAGGTTTCGAAGTAGTAGCTTTTGTCGATGCGGTCGAGCGGCAGCTGCGCCAGCACTTCGGCACGGATGGCGAAGTAGCCATTGGTGGGGTCGAAGATGTTCCAGTAGCCGGTGGCGGCTTTGGTAAGAAAACTCAAGCCGAGGTTGCCAATACGGCGTACCAACGGCATTTGACGAAGCGCTTCAAAATCACGAAAACGGTTGCCTTTGGCGTAATCCGCTTCGCCGGTGATGAGCGGAGTAATGAGAGCAGGGATGTAATGCGGGTCCATTTGACCGTCGCCATCGAGCTTTATTACAACTTCAGCGCCAAGTTCCAACGCCTTTTTGAAACCTGTTACCATCGCTCCGCCTACGCCTTGGTTCTTTTCATGGCGAACGAGAACGATGCGGCGATTCCGTTTGGCGGCAGCAGAGACGAGGTCCGCGCTGGAGTCGGGCGAAGCGTCATCCACCACAATAATGTAACGAATGAAGGTCGGGATTCCGCGTAACACATCGAGGATCTCCTTCTCTGTTCGGTAAGCGGGAATGACAACAGCAAGCTTGAATTTCGCAAAATTCATCTTCAAGATTGTAATCGAAAAGGTGATAGAATCTTTTGAAGGAGTTAACTCGTGGCTACCGGGGAACGTATCCTCATTGTTGAAGCAGACCCAGATATTGCCGACCTGATCGGACGACAGGCGCTCAAACCGCTTGGCTATGAAGTGACCGTGGCGGGAGATGCGGGCGTCGCTTTGAAGTCTGCGGTTCAGACTCCGCCAGACCTGATCCTCGCCAATATCAATTTACCCGGCTTGAGCGGAAAAGACCTACTCGCCGCGTTGAACTCCCAAAACATAAAATCCCCCGTTATTGTGATCGCTGAAAAAGGACAAGAACATGACGCCATTCAGGCATTCCGCCTCGGCGCCATGGATGTGATGTTTTGGCCCCTGCGTGATGCTGAAGTCGTATCGATTGTGGAGCGTGCTCTGCATCAGACGCAGGAAACACGCGAACGCCAAAAGCTCGACCGTCAATTGAAGGCGACCAACGACGAATTACAGCGCCGCCTGCGCGATATGACCACCATTCTGACCATTGCGAAGGCGGTCACATCCGTCAGTGACCAACGCTATCTCTTTGACCGTATCCTTGAAAGCGCCATACAGTTGGGCGAAGCCGATATGTGTTGGTTAATGCTGCGCGAAGATAAAAGTAATCTCTTCTTGCTGCGTGCTCAACACGGGCTCCCCGAATCATGGGCGAAGAAAATGAATCAACAGGTGGATGATGGCATCAGTTCACTGGTGGCTCTTTCCGGCGAAAGCCTGTTCATGAATGGTACGCCTTTGCAAAAATTCAAGATCGCCTCATTGGGCAAGGCGGCAGGTGTGGTGCCGATCAAGATCAAAAATGAAGTGATCGGTCTGATGATCGTGGTGCGAAAGGGTGATAAGGAATTTTTACGCGACTCCCAGACCATGCTTGAAGCTATGGCAGACTATGCTTCGATCTCTCTTGTGAATGCCCGGCTTTTCCGTGCTCTTGAACAGACTGTAGAGAACGCCCGCAGCGGCGAAAAAGCCCGTTATGCCTCACTGGAAACATTACGCAAAACCATTCATACCGAAGTTGAGGCGGCGGTCTATCCGCTTAACTTGGTGTTGACGGAAATGCCTGGCGCGCTCAACCCCGAACAAAAGAAAGCGCTCGAAACGATCAAGGCGGCGTTGCAGCGACTTTCACGCGCATCTGAAAATACGATCGCTTCACCAAAGTAAACAAGGACTTCATGTCGAAACAGGATCTCATTCTGCTGGCAATGGATGCATCGCCCACTCTGGACCTGATGGTGCGTGCATTTCGCGCCGCAGGGTTCGAGGTGGCAACTGTCCGTGATCGGGACGGGTTGGATAAATCTATTCAGCAGGCGATCCCCGCGTTGATGATTGTTGGGGAGTTCTTCAATGAAGAAGATGGGTTCTCGATCTCAACCAGCATCCTTGAACGCTTTCCCACCATGCCCATCATTTTGTACGCGGAAAAAGATACGCCCGGGCTTGCCTCACACATTATCAAGACTGGCATCAGCGGGTATTTGCATCCGCCGCTGAAGATGAACGATATTGTCGATGAAGTGCAGCGGACTCTTGCTCGCGCCCGAAAACTAGGCGATTGGCTGCGCCGTGAAGTGAAGCGCACAACGGCGTCGTTGGAACAAAAGGCTCAGATATCAGAAGCAGAACGAACCAAGCTTGAAGCGATCATCTCCAATATTCAGGATGGCGTCCTTGTGCTGGATGAAAATCATCGCGTTCTGTTGGCGAATAATACGATCTACGAGATATTCAATCTAGATGGTGCACCCATTCTGGGACAGTACGTGAAAGACGTGGTCAGAAGCGCAGACTTGAATGCGTTGATCGACCGTGCCCGCAATGGGGCATTGAAATATCATGAGATCAACTTCGATGATGGGCGTGTGTACAATGCCCAATATACCCCCTTGCCGAACATTGGCAGTGCTGTGACCATGCAAGATATTTCCTATTTGAAGGAAATCGACCGCATGAAGAGCGACTTTGTTCATACCGTGTCTCATGACTTACGCTCGCCATTGACCTCTGTGTTGGGATACATGGAGTTGATCGAGCGTGTGGGAACACTCAACGAATCGCAGCATGAATTTTTGGAACGGCTGCGAGCGGGGGTGCATCATATGACCGGCTTGGTGAACGAACTGCTTGATCTTGGACGGTTGGAATCAGGCTTTGATACCCGCCGCGAAAATGTGGATTTGAAAAACGTTCTGGAATATTCCCTGAATGTGTTCGATAACCAGATCAAGCAGAAAAATCTTCAGATCACCTGCGAGTTTTCAGAAGGTCTTAAATCATTGCGCGCCAACCCGATCCGTATCCGTCAGATGATCGACAATCTGGTTGGGAATGCCATCAAATATACGCCGCCCAATGGTGCGGTCAAGTTGAGCCTTTCCATGCAGGAGAGTCAGATCGTGCTACGCGTGACCGATAGCGGACCGGGCATCCCATCGGAGGAACAGAATCGTGTATTCGAGAAATTCTTCCGCGCTTCGAACCGCCCAGATAATGTGGAAGGCTCCGGCTTGGGGCTGGCGATCGTCAAATCGATCGTAGAAAGCCATCAAGGACGGGTTTGGGTGGAATCCAAGGTCGGGGTTGGCTCAACCTTCGTAGTTCTGCTCCCTGCGCACGATTGAACAGTCATTATTCCCAGTGTTATGGGTAATTCTTTGCTACCGCTATAAAAAGGGTGACATTTATCTATATTCTGCGTGATTTCGTTTCTGCCCCTCAAAAAATGGCACATGGTAAGATAAAAGAAAACTTTATCGTTAGGAGGCGCACATGCGCAAACTAATCTCGATCCTTTTGTTGGGAATGTTTTTGGCATTCCCGATTTCCGCATCTGCACAGAGCGATGCGGCGCTTTCCTTTGTTACTGTGCAATTATGGCCAGAATATGATGACCCCAGCATGCTGGTGATCGTGGATTTTCAAGCAGCAGCGAACACAACTCTGCCCGCCACACTCACCTTCCGCATCCCTGCCGAAGCGAATCTGATCGCAGTTGCATCAGACACAGGCAATGGTCAATTTCTCGACCATCCATACACGGGTCCAAATCCGGAGGGTGAATATCAAACCTTCAGTATGGTCATCGAACAGAACATCCCTTACCGCTTTGAATATTACGAACCGCTTTCATACAATGGTGACGAACGCATCTTCTCTTATTTGTGGAATAACGAGTATGCGGTTGAAAATTTCCAGTATCTCTTCCTTGAACCGTTGGATGTGACCGAAGTCTCTCTCGACCCAAAACACACCGCACAAGAAACCTTCAACGGCTTGAATTACTATGATGGTGCTCCCGTAAAATTGGCAGCAGGAGAGCAATATTCACTTAAGGCAAGTTATACAAAGACCACAGATACGCTCGTATCAGACGCTCAATCTGTGCAAATTGCCGAACCCGTAAATGAAGATACACCAGGGCGTGTATCCCTCGCAAACAGCCTGCCCTACATCATTGGCGGACTTGGCATCATCATGATCGCGGGCGGATTGATGTACTACTTCCAATGGGGGCGCCACTCGGCTGCAAGCCCCAAACAACGCCGCCGCATAAAATCAACCACAGAAAGTGACGCGACCAGCGTATACTGTCCGCAGTGTGGTTCGCGGGCAAAACCAAGTGACCGGTTCTGCCGCACCTGCGGAGCCAGACTAAGGCACGAAGAAGCATAACGAGGAGAGACCCTGAAGGCGATAAGACGCCTTTGGGGTCTTTTTATGTAAGCCATGGATACTGTGTCATTCGAAGTCATTTACTTTTTTTACGGGCTCGCTTTTTTCAGCATGGGCTTGTTGGTTGCCATGGAAGGCGGGCGTTCTACAGATGCTCGTCTGCGCATGGCATTGCGCCCGCTGGCAGGGTTTGGGCTTGTTCATGCAGCACATGAATGGCTGGAAATGTTCAGAGCAATGGGGCATCTGAACGACTTCTTTGAGGGCATGTATCCCCTTATTGCGTTATCCATCCTTGCATTCTCATTCCTATCATTAGCTGCTTTCGGTTCCTACCTAGTCTTGGGCAGTGAATCTACTTGGCGCGTCAGCCTCATCATTCCGCTTGGGCTCGAAGCGATCTGGGTCTATGGGTTGCTAATCTTCAAGAACCGCTATCCACTGGATGACATCTACATTGTTGCCGATGTATGGACACGTTATTCCATTGCCATACCAGCAGGTCTTCTGGCTGCGGCTGGCTTGGTTGTTCAACAACGTGCATTCCGCAGGGCAGGTTTGGTAAGCTTTGGGCGCGATAGTTTATGGGCATCGGTCGCGTTCATTTGGTACAGTCTCATCGGTCAACTCTTCACAGAACCAAGCCCGCTGCCACCTTCAACATTTCTCAATGCAGATCTATTCCAAAATATTTTTGGTTTTTCCATTCAACTTCTTCGCGCGGTGACCGCCATATTTGCTTCGCTATTCGTCACCCGATTTTTGCGCGCCTTTCAAGTGGAAAGCGACAGCAAGATCGCAGAACTTCAAGCAGCACAATTGCATGAGTCGCAGCAGCGCGAACAGTTAAGAGCCCAACTCTTTCGCCGCATCGTAGGTGCGCAAGAAGCCGAACGTCAACGCATTGCACGCGACTTGCACGATGAAACGGGTCAATCGCTAACAGCAATCGGCATGGGCTTGCGCGGACTTGCGAACGAGACTGACTCAAAAAAACGACTCACCACCCTCACCCAGCTCCAATCTCTAACATCAGACTCCATCCGCGAATTGCAACGCATCATCTCGGACCTCAGGCCTGCGCACCTCGATGACCTGGGCCTTTCCGCCACGTTGAGGTGGTACGCTTCGCGCGTCCACGAGTTGACTTCCATCCACATCCGTGTGGACATTGAAGGTGATGAGCCCGCGCTCGATGACGCAGTAAAGATCACCATCTTCCGTATCGTGCAAGAGGCGTTGAACAACGTCATCAAACATGCGCAGGCAACCACGGTCAACGTTAAGATCCATTACCTGCCAAAAGAAGTGCGCATCCATGTATTTGACAATGGTATTGGCTTCGATATGAAAGATGTACAGAGCCGCATTGGACGGGTCTCATTGGGGTTGGCAGGCATGGAAGAACGCGCCGCTCTGCTTGGCGGCGGTGTGACCATCTCTTCGCGCATGGGCTATGGCACAGAAGTGGAAGCGGTAGTTCCGTTCCATTTGATAAAGCAGGAGGACAAATGACGATTCGATTGTTATTGGTGGACGACCACGCGGTGGTCCGCACTGGTTTGAAAATGCTGCTCAGTGGGCAGGAAGATGTTGAGATCGTTGGTGAGGCCGGCTCCGCCGCTGAAGCATTGACTGAGACCGAGCGCGTTCAACCCACGGTGATCTTGATGGATATTGGCTTGCCCGATAAAACCGGCATTGAAGCCACCCGTGAGATCAAGGCGAAATTCTCGAATGTGAACATCGTAGCATTGACCATTCACGAAGATGAAGAATATTTCTTCCAAATGTTGAATGCAGGCGCTTCGGGGTATGTGCCAAAACGAGCCGCCCCCGAAGAGTTGATCACCGCCATTCGCGCGGCAGCCAATGGCGAAGTGTATCTTTACCCTTCGATGGCGAAATTATTGGTGCGCGATTTTCTCAATATAGACCGCCTGACCGATGAAAAGCCCAATCTGGATGGGTTGACCGACCGCGAGAGCGAAGTGCTTGCCATGCTGGCAGAGGGGGCAAGCAACCAAGAGATCGCGGATGCATTGGTCATCAGCCCCAAGACCGTGGAGCGGCATCGCGAGAACATCATGCGCAAATTGAACCTGCACTCGCGCGCAGAACTGGTGAGATATGCCATTCGTAAGGGGATCATCAAGGCATAAACAGCGAAATTTACATAATAAGCATCACGTATCACGCAATACGTGATGCTTATTTTTTTAAGTCTTCATTTTTAGTGTCAACCGAGTAAGTTCATCTGATTTACACGTATAGATTTTTCGATGGGGCGATTACCCCACGGGGTAAAAAAGGTTTGGGGTGTTTGCCTCAGGCAAAGGGTCCGGAAAGATGCGTAGGTTATCCATCTGTGATTGGGGTTGGGCACGAATTTACTTTCCTTTAATGTAGAGCTATTCTTGGGGCAGAGAAAGAAAGGAGAATGCCATGAACGGTCCTGAGTTTTTCATCCTGTACTTCATCGCCCGCGTTGCCATCCCATTTGGAGTGCTCCTGCTGATCGGTGAACTGTTACGCCGTAGAGAAACCAACTATTGGTTGAAGTGAGGTTGATATGGCTACCAATGAAATTCTTGCTTTTGTTTTCGGTTTGATCGTGCGGTTGGGCTTGCCGCTGTTGGTGACTGCCCTGATCGTGATCGGTCTGCGCCGATTGGATATTCGCTGGCAGAAGGAAGCGGAGATCGAACGCGACCTTCTCGTCCGCGATGAAGAGCCTTGCTGGAAGGAACAAGGGCTTTCGATGGAAGAGATCAAAGCCCGCGCCGCAGAAAGCGGCAAGCCTTGCTGGCAGATCCACCGACTTTCGAACGGCTATTTGCGCGAAGCCTGCCTCGATTGCGAAGTATTTATCAATGCGCCGATCCCGACGCTCGAGCATTCGAAGGCTCACGCTTAACCCCAACGTTTACTCTTAACAAGGAGATGCACTAATGTTCTCACGCTTTGAAAAAATCATCATCGCCCTTATGGTTGCCCTGCTAATCGCAGGTGTTTCCATTGTTGCCGCATACGCACAAGACGCCAACCCACCCGCGCCCACGGAGGAAGAAGAAAAGACCTGTGCTGACTGCCACGAAGAATTCGATATGACCTGGAAGAATGGTCCGCATGGAAATGCTTCCAGTGACCCGATCTTCGTCAACGCCTGGACAGACCAAGGCAAGCCCACTGCTTGTCTCTCTTGCCATGTGACCGGGTACGATGAAAACACTGGCGAATGGGAAGAAGACGGCGTGTACTGCACGGCTTGTCATACTGACGATGGCGGCGACCACCCCAAAACCACCATGAGCATGGATGTAACCGGCGGAACATGCGGAACATGCCATACCGATGCTCGTTTTGGCATGAAAGAGTGGGAAGAAAGCACCCACTTTGCCGCAGGCATGGACTGCACTACTTGTCACGATCCGCACAACGCTTCGTTGAAGATCACCGTCAACCTCAAGGAACAGACGATCACTGACGCTTCTCAATTGTGCATTAGCTGCCACGAAGAAGCCAGCATGAACTTCCCTTACTCTGTGCATAGCAAACAGGGCGTCACTTGTATCGACTGCCATCTGGAACATGTGGAAAGCGATGCCGAGGTTCATCAGGTTGCCGACCACTCCTTCAAGGCGAACATTGGGACTTGTAGCTCCTGCCACGCTGAACAGATGCACGCTGAAGGGGAAGCGACCGCTGTAGAAAGTGCCCCCGCAGCTGCCGTGCCAACTGCAACCAATGAACCTGCTGCCGCACTTATAGATCAATCTCCCATCGTTTCGCCAGTACCCGCTCCTGTTTCACCGCTTGGGTACGCCGGAATTACAGCCCTGATCGGTATTGCCGCCGGTATGCTGTTGGCTCCGTGGCTCGAACGTGGATACCGCCTTGTGTTGAAAAAATCAGCTGAGGTACACCATGGCACAAAATAAATTCAATCGTCGTGATTTCATCAAACTCTCTGCAGTGGGTGTTGCCGTCGCTGCCGGGGCAAAGTTCCTGACCAAGGAAGTAAAAGCCTCTGAAGGCGCAAAAGGCGAACATCAATGGGTCATGGTCATCGACCAGTCCAAATGCACCGGCTGTAATCAATGCCAGATGGCATGCAACGCCAACAATGACATCAACCCTGATATGAACTGGACCAAGGTGTTGAACGTGGGCGAAATGAACGGCAAACAGGTTTATCTGCCGCGTCCGTGCATGCAATGTGAACATGCCCCTTGTGTGGAAGTTTGCCCCGTCGGCGCCAGCTATTACCGAGATGATGGCATTGTGATGATGGACTATGACAAATGCATCGGCTGCCGTTATTGCATGGTGGCGTGCCCGTACGATGCCCGCTCTTTCAACTGGGAAAAGTTCGAAGGTGAGAATCCCTACGTGCCGCAGTATGGCGAACCGGAAGTGGAACGCCGTCCACGTGGTGTGCCGGAGAAATGCTCCTTCTGCTATCAACGCATCGACCGCGGCATGGAACTGGGACTCGTACCGGGTGAAGATCCCGCCGCGACGCCCGCCTGTGTGGTCGCCTGCCCAACTGGCGCCCGCATCTTCGGTGACTTGAATGACCCGAACTCCCGAGTCAGCCAGGTCTTGCGTGAAAACCCGTCCTACCGCCTGCGCGAAAACCTTGGAACCAATCCGCGCGTGTATTACCTCCCCGTAGATGAAAACGCCATTGTGGAGGGATGAAATGAAAACCATCCTGAAAACCATTCGTGAAAATATCTTTACACCCTGGGGTCTGTGGCTCGCTTTTCTGGGCATCTTCCTGCTCGCAGCGTTGATCGCCGGAATCACCGTCTTCTGGAAAGGCTTGGTCATCACCAATCTGACCGACCTTGTACCCTGGGGTTTGTGGATCACCATTGACCTCTCCTCCATTGCCGTGGCGGCAGGCGCTTTCAGCTTGTGCGCGATCGTCTACCTCTTTGGCTTCAAACGTTATGAACCACTCGCCCGTACTGCCACCTTCATCGGCTTCACCGGCTACAGCATGGCGATGATGGCGTTGCTGCTCGATATTGGTCGCCCCGAACGCTTCTGGAAGTCCTTCGTATTCTGGAACACGCATTCGCTGCTCTGGGAAGTGACCATGTGCGTGGGTCTATACTTCACCGTGTTGCTGCTCGAAGTCATGCCCATCGTGGCATCCTTTGAATGGCTGCGCACCAAGTTCCCGAAGATCGCCGAAAAGATGGAACACATGCATCACTACGCCCCTGTGCTTGCCATCTTCGGTCTGGCGCTATCAAGTTTGCATCAATCGTCACTGGGTGCGGTGTACGGCGTCATCAAAGCCCGCCCGATCTGGTATCGCCCTGAAATGTCTGTGATGTTCATGTTCACAGCCATCCTTGGCGGCGTAGCACTTACCCTGTTGGTATCCATGCTGGCGGCGCGGCTCACCCCAAAAGCCAAGGTCAACGACATGCTCATCGAACGGGCTGCCCAAGTGCTCGGCTATATGATGATCGCCTACCTCTACTGGCGCTTCTGGGATTGGCTCGCCCAAACCTACACCTATGAACCGGGACGCACCGAAGGATTTGAACTCCTCACCAAGGGACCACTCTCCTTCAACTTCTGGTTCGGCGAGATGATCTTCGGCGCGCTCATTCCTACCATCATCCTGCTCAAGCGCTCCCTGCGTCAGACTCCGCTGTGGCGGATGCTCGCCTTCGCGATGATCGTCGGCGGCGTGGTTGCCTTCCGCTTCGATACGAATATCGTCGGGTTCCTGGCAGTCATTCCGTATACCCCAGGTGAGATGGTCGTTCAGTACACCAGCTATACGCCTTCACTCGTTGAATGGACGGCAGGGTTGGGTATCATCGCCTTCGGTCTGCTGGCTTTCTCAATCGGTGTGAAATACCTGCGAGTGGTAGATCATCGTCTCGTAAGCGAAGAGCACGAAGTGGTGACAGTGAACATTGGGGAAGCTGTGACAGGCGATTAGTAATTGGTAATTGAAAAGAGCCGCCCAGCTGGGCGGCTCTTTTTGTTTTCTTTACAGCAATACAACTACGGTTGAACGGTTGGTGCAGGCGGTTCGACTGTTTCCACGATGGGTGGAATGGTCGTCAATGCGGTTTCTTCGGCGTTGATAAAGCCATAGATCCCGCCGAGCATGCCCAAGGTCAAGACAGCGGCGATGGGGTAGTAGATCATCTGGCGCTTGCGCAGAGTCGCGGCGTCGGGACGGCGGTCTGCAATCCCAGCTTTGATATCCGCCAGTTCGAGCGGGTGTTCGTGCAGCATTTCTGCTTCGGTCTGCGTACCGTTGAACATGGCTTTGTTGAAGCGTTTGATGTGAACGCCATACATATGCCAGATGATGATGGCAAGCACAGCCAGCACAGCTTCGTTACCATGAGCAGCCTTGGCAGCCGGGATAAATTCACCGGGCAGGTATTGGGTGGCAGTAATAGGGTTCCACATCATAAAACCAGTGGCACCCATAACAAGTGCGCCCCAAACGAACGCCCAGTATTCCATCTTTTCTTCGAAGGTGTAACGTCCCATTTGCGGGTAGGTTTTGGCAAAGCCAATGTTGTAGAGCAATGCCTGAATGCCATCTTTGGCATCTTGCAAGGTGGGCAGCATGGACATTTTATCGCGCAGGACAAAGACGCTATAGCCCATGACGAGGATGTGCCAGGCAGTGCCGAACATCATGACAATGGCTGAAATGTGATGGATGTTGCGCAACCCTTCAATGCCACCCAAAATACCAAGAATAGCTTGGGAGAGCCCGGCTTCGGGAAAACGTTGCGGAAGACCCGTGAGACCGAGGAGGGTGAAGGAAAGCATCATCACCCAATGTTCAATACGGCGCGCGAGCGGGAAGCGCATGTAAGCTTTGGTTACAGTATTCATTAGTGCTTGGCTCCTTTCACGCGATTGACAATACGGCGGTAAATATCGGTGAGGATGAAGAGGATCATACCGCCGAGTACTGCGGGAATGAAGAATTTATAGAACAGGTCAACGTAATAGACGATTGGATAATGCTCAGGGCTGGGTTGGTAGTGTCCCATCCATGCGGCGGAGAAGTTTGCAGTGGCGTCTGGATGACAGCGCTGGCATTTGAGGAGCAAGTTCTCTTGCATGGCAATGCCGGTTTCTGCGTTTTTGGTGCTGGCAATGTCGTGTATACCGTGGCAGTCGGAACATACTGCGGTGTTGATCGGCTGACCGGGGAACTGCTGTTCGAAGAGAGTAGTGGTCGTACCGTGGAAATCTGCCACGTAGGTTTCTAGCACTTCTGTGGAAAGCCCATACTTGTTCATCAACTCTTCGTTATCGTGACAGTCTGCGCACAAGGCAGGCGTGTTGTTACGGAAAGAGTCTGTAGTGGGATCACCAATGCTATGAACACCGTGACAATCTGTACAGGTGGGGACATCAGTGTTGCCATCCGCCAAGGCGCTGCCGTGGACACTGTTCTTGTAAATTTCGAAGGCGTCGGTATGGCATTTGGCGCAGGTGGCAGGAACGTCTCTACGGGCGGCTATGGTGAGTTGACCGCTGGTTTCACCGATGATGCGTGGTTGGGTGTGCGGGTTGTGGCAGTCGGCGCAAAGCGGGGCGTTCTCGTTGCCTTCGTCCATAGCAGTTTGATGGACGCTATCATGTGCGGCTGTGTATTGGTCTTCGTGACATTCTTTGCAGGAGTCAGCGAAGGTCAATTGGAAATCGCGAACAGATTTGGATTTGACATCAGGGTGTGGATAGTCGCTGATGTCTACGTGACAATCCACGCAGAGAATTCCTTCTTCAGAGTGAACCGATAAACCAAACTCTGTGGGGTTGATGGTCACTGGGAGCGATTCGCTGCCGAGGGTTTTATCGATGCCTTCCTCTTGATGGCAGGCAAGACAAAAATCGTTGTTTGGTTTTTCATCTTGTGCTGCGGGTTGGAGGGAGGGGGCAGCTTGTGCATTTGTGGTGAGTACTGCCAGAGCGAAGGCGAAAAGCCCAAGTCCGAGAAGCAGGCTCACGGTCCAGATGTGAGGCGTGCGAAGTTTTATCCTTTGGTGCATCACATTCTCCTTTATAAAATTCGGACAATTTACATATTATATTCCCAATTACTGTCATGGGGGAATTGCCCCAATTTTACGAGCGGAGGTCAGGCGGTCACAGTGCTAAATATCATGGTTTTGGTGTGATTAAGAATTGGATTAAAAAAGATGGCGGACATTGCTGTCCGCCATCTTTTTTGTTACTGGTATTACTTACGGGCGTGTGTAGGTGCTTACATTGCCACCAAGATCTTCGATCGAGTCGATGAGGATCTGGATGATGTACTTGGGGTTGTGCACGAATGCACCGGTGTCTTTCTGAGCATACTGATAGTTGAAGGCTGCCTTCACAAGGCGCGGAGTCCACGTTGCATAGGCTTTGCCATCAGCACCGAAATAGTACGGATAGGCGCTGCTGTTGTAGGTGATCTCGCCACCGTTCGCCGCAGCATAGGTTTGAATCTGTGCGTAGAGGGCCTCTGTAAGGGTATCGATCTCGCCCTTGATGCCTTCGGTCACATCGCCGTCGCCATCATAGTCCACATCGCTTTCGCGGATGGCATATGGATCGGTGGTATCGTGACAGGTTTCGCAAGACTCGGTCTTGGGTTCAAGCGCGTGGACGTCGTGACAATCCTGGCACTTGTTGGCTTTGCCAGCCGGGTCGGCATGCATGTTCTGACCCACATAGGTCTTGCCTTCGTACTGGTAGGCGCCGAGGGTGTCACCACCGAAGAGCGTTGCGCCAGCGGCGAAGTAGTGGATATTCTTGAAGCGAACACTCGCATCAACGGTATCAACATCTTTGCCACGCAGGGCATTGTTCATGCTGGTGGTGGATTCGCGTCCCATATGGCAGGTAATGCACAGGTTGCCATCGTCGGCGATAAATTTGCCATCGGCATCCTTACCACCCAGGCTGACGGTCTTGCCGGAGGGGAAGGTAACGGAAGCAATAACGTAACGTTCGGGCCAAGCTTCATCATTATGACAGGTGGAGCACTTGAAGCCATTGGCAGAGGGCATGCTGGACAAGCCAGTGGTCACAGTGGTGCCGTTGCCGGTCACAACTACGGAGCCACCAGACTTGAGGAAGGTGGGAAGACCATCAGCGGTGTGGCATTTCACACAGCCGAAAGGAACCATGTAATTGGGTTCGCCTTCTTCGGTGAGATCCCAATCGCGGAAGGGCATGGTATCGCCAGCAAAGTGACCAGCATCAGTGCGGGCCAGTGCGCTCACATCGCCGCCAAGGTCTTCGATCGAGTCGAAGAGCAACTGAACGATGTATTTATTGCCATGGGCATAAGCACCAGGATCCTTGAGGGAGACCTGATAGTTGTAAGCAGCTTTGAGCAGGCGGGCGGTCCAGGTGGAATAACCGGTAGGACCATTTTCGCCCTGATCAGGAGCGCCATCGCCATCGGCATCAGCGAACCAGTAGGGGTAGGCAGCGGGGTCGTACACAATACCGGTGCCGGCGGTTCCAGCAGCATACTTCTGGATTTCAGCCATCAAAGCACTCTGAAGGCCTTCGATCTCGTAGTACATGCCTTCTTCGTTGTCGCCATCGCCATCATAGTCGGGGGTGGAACTGATCATGCGGATGTTCTTGAGGTCTTCGATCGTAGCAACATCTTCATGGCAGAACGCACATTCCTGAACCTTGACTTCGAGGGTGTGGGGATCATGGCAGTCAGAACAAGAAGCGTAGCCATCAACATGGGTATTCTTCGAGTCGTAGCCTTTGCCTTCGTACTGGTAACCACCCTGCACCATGCCACCGTACAGCGTGGCAGCGGCGGCGTAATAGTGAACGTTGCGGAAGCCGAAGCGAACATCATTGCCCTGGTCGTCCTTGATCGGAGCAACCACGGCATCCATATCGGTTACAGCGAACTTTTCGATCTGCGCATCAACGCTGACCTTGGATTCGCGACCCTGATGGCATTCCATACAACGGGCATCATCACCAGCGGTGATTTCAATTCCCGAGGGGAACATGACCGTGGTCTTCGACATGGTGGAGGCATTGTGACAAGCCACGCACTGCACGCCTTGGGCATCGGCAGCAGCAACAGCGGCATCCACTTTACCAGCTTCAGAGCCATCGACTCCGAGGAAGTCAGCATAGCCAGCGCTGGAGTGACACTTGGCGCACGAAGTAGGAACTTCGGCGGGGTCTTCCTCATCCCAGTGACGGAAGGGTTCGCTAGCCACATCAGCGTGACCGGAGCCCTGCCATTCAGCAAGGTATGGGGTGTCGGGAATTGGAGCAACAGGAGCTTCTTCCGTAGCTGCTTCAGTCCCTGCTTCGGTGGGCTGGGTGCCGCCGCAAGCCGCTAAAACTGCGCCAAGCACAACCAATACCCCGAGCAAAACTAGAAATTTCTTGAGATTCATTATCATTCTCCTTAGATCAATGTGGAAAGTATGAGAATTTCGGCGTTTTTTCGAATTGCGCCTCCTTTGGAGAAAATGACTGCTTTGACATTTTTCAGCAGATATGGGAAATTTTACTTAAGTGGAAGATTAATGCCCAGTAAAAATAAGCATCCATTAATGTGACGAAAGTCACAACAATTC
>Ga0209066_10002754_pt1 | contig 20898 bp, 23 predicted proteins | sample All_14_2_FD_187198 | JGI IMG/M metagenome (GOLD analysis project Ga0209066, IMG submission 187198) | Freshwater microbial communities in response to fracking from Pennsylvania, USA - Allegheny Zone_MetaG_DW_15 (SPAdes) (version 2) ... | reverse complement strand
CGGAGTGAGGGGGCGGGAAGCATGAGCTACGAACAGGCGAATGTCGAGGTGATCGCGCGCGGCGTGTGCGTGGTGGACGGGCACGTGTTGCTGTGCCACGGCCGGAAATCGGCGCTGACGTATCTGCCGGGAGGGCACGTCGAGTTTCGCGAGACGGCGCGGCAGGCGCTGGTGCGGGAGATCCGGGAAGAGCTGGGGCGCGAGGCTGAGGCGGGGCGTTTCCTCGGGTGCTGCGAGCACGCCTTTGTGCAGAAAGGCGAGCCGCATGCGGAGATCAACCTCGTGTTCGAGCTGCGCATCCCGGGGCTTGCGCCGGGTGCCGCCGTGGCGGCTGCGGAGGAGTGGATCGGGTTCCGGTGGCAGCCGCTGGAGAGGCTTGGGGAGGCGGCGTTGGAACCCGCGCCGCTGAGGACACGGATCGCGGAGTGGTTGAGGCGGCCCGGCGGGCATTTCGTGTCCGGAGATGCGTGGCCGGGTCAGACTGAAGCGTCCACCGTGCTTTCGGCGAAGCAGTGACCGGAAGAAAAGCAGTCGGCTTGTCGAAAGAGCCGGGGTGTGAGACGACAGCGTTAACGTTTTCCGTGATGGTCATGGAAAAACACAAACAGGGACGCCTCGTGCAGGAACGGGGTTTCCGGGAAAAGGGGGCAGAGTATGAAGCGCATTCAGGTGGCAGGTGTGATCGCGATCGCGTGTCTGGGCTGTGCCGGCTTGGCGAGCGCTGCGGAGGCGGCTGCAGGCAAAACGACGCTGGAGAATCTCCAGGCGGCGTTCAGCGGCGAGTCGAACGCCAAGGCGAAGTACGAGGCCTTTGCGGTCAAGGCGGACGAGGAGGGGTATAAGTCTGTGGCGTCGCTGTTCCGGGCGGCATCGCTGTCCGAAGGCATCCATGCCAAAAAGCATGCCGCCGTTATCACGAAGCTCGGCGCGGAACCCAAGGCGGAGATTGCCAAGCCGGAGGTCAAGGGCACCAAGGATAACCTTGAGGCGGCGTTGGCCGGCGAGACCTACGAAAAGGAGACGATGTATCCCGGGTTCATCAAGCAGGCCACCGCCGATAAGAACAAAGCGGCCGTTCGGACGTTCCGCGGTGCCATGGCGGCGGAAATCGAACATGCCAAGCTGTATAAACAGGCGCTGGCGGAACTCGACGCGTGGAGGGCGGCCGGCAAGGAGTTCATGGCCTGCGACATCTGCGGATACACGGAGCTGGTGAACCCGGCCCTGCTGAAATGCCCGGTCTGCTCTGCGCCCAAAACGAAGTTCACAACGGTCAAGTAACGGATCATGAAAAAATCCGCCCGGCTGTTTGCGGTTGCCGTGCAGATCCTGATCGTCGTCGGGTTCTGGCTCTGGAGCCATACGCAAAGCCCCATGGGAAATCTCTTGTCCGGGGACGTCCCGGACAAGCTGTTGGCGTGGGGGCGGCTGACCGGGCTGCTGGCGGTCTGTGCGGTTCTGTTTCAGTTTATGCTGATCGGGCGCGTGCGGTGGGTGGAGCAGTCTTTCGGTATGGACCGCCTCACCCGCCTGCACCATGTCGCCGGGTTTGCCTTGCTGCTCCTGCTGGTGGCGCATCCGGTCCTCGTGACGTTCGGGCATGCGATGCAGGCCGAGACCGGGTATTGGGAGCAGTCGCTTGATTTCTGCAAGGCGTGGAAAGGCCTCTTGGCCGCGTACGCGGGACTGGCCCTCCTGTTTGCGGCGAGCGTGGCGTCGGTCTTGGTGCTGGTGAAGCGGCTGCCGTACGGGCGCTGGTACGCGACGCATCTGGTGCTGTATGCCGCGTTCGGGCTGACCGTTCCGCATCAGGTGGAGGTCGGCGGCGATTTAACCGCTCACGCGGGATTCAGGGCCTACTGGTACGCGCTTTATGCGGGAGTGCTCGCGCTCGTGTTCTTTTGCCGCTTTGTGCGGCCGTTGGCGCTGCTTGCCCGGCATCGTTTCGCGGTGACGCGAATCGTCCCCGAGACGGATGACGTGACCTCCGTCTATCTGGGCGGAAAAAAGCTGGAGCGGTTCCCTGCGGCGGCCGGGCAGTTCCTGATTGTGCGCTTTCTCGCAAAGGGCTTTCGCTGGGAGGCGCACCCGTTCTCGCTGTCCCGTCCGCCAGACGGCCGACAGCTCCGGCTGACCATTAAGCGGCTGGGCGATTTTACGCGGCGCATCCCGCAGCTGAAGCCCGGGACGCCGGTGCTGATCGAAGGGCCCTACGGCGTGTTTACGGCGCGGGGGTGCGCCTCTTCCAAGGCGCTTCTGATCGCCGGCGGGATCGGCATCACGCCGATCCGGTCGTTGGCCGAAGCGCTCGTGGCCGCAGGTCGGGAGGTGATCCTGATTTACGCCAACCGCACCCGTGCGTCAACCGTGTTTCGGCAAGAGTTGGAGGAACTGGTCGGCCGGTCGGGCGGCCACCTGGACCTCATTCTGGTCATGAGCGACGAAGCGGTTTGGACCGGGCAGAAAGGCCGGGTTGACCGGGCGTTGCTGGCGCGGTTTGTGCCGGACGTGCTGTCCCGCGACGTGTTTGTTTGCGGGCCACCCCAGATGATGAAAAGCGTGCGCGCCGCGTTGACAGGGCTGGGCGTTGCCGCCTCCCGCATCGTGCTGTCCCGCGACGTGTTTGTTTGCGGGCCACCCCAGATGATGAAAAGCGTGCGCGCCGCGTTGACAGGGCTGGGCGTTGCCGCCTCCCGCATCCACGACGAACGTTTCGCGCTATGAATCTGGAAAATGGAAATGCGCCGTTGACACAACTCCCGGCTTTGTGTAAAGTGACGCAACTTTTTTTGAACGGCGGGTTAGCTCAGTTGGTAGAGCGTCGGAATCATAATCCGCAGGTCGGGGGATCGTGACCCTCACCCGCCACCATCTTAAAGGCCAATAAAACACCGTTTTTATTGGTCTTTTTTCATTTTTTAGGCTTTTTAGTCTCTTGGCCGTTTCCCATGCTGTACCCTAATTTCTGCCTTAATTCGGTACTTTTTGGGTACAATTTGGGTACAGTTTTTTTGAGGGGGTAGAACTCTGGAAACAGTCGTTTTTTGGCCTTCGGATCTACAATCCGCAGGTCGGGCACTGTACCCTACGACTGTACCCAAGACTGTACCCAAAAAAGGTACAGCCGGTTCCCATCAGGAAACCGGCTGTTCTTTTTATCAGATGGAACGATTATTTCACGCTGCAGGAGCCGTCGGCACATGCCGCGCCGCCTGCATCCGCCGCAACCGGGGCTGCCGCAGATGCCTTGTCCGTGGAGGTGTCGCCCTTGACCAGCCCGCCAAAGAACTGGCCGATCGCGCTCAGCGCCGAATCGCCCATCGGCACCGACAGGCTGGGGTCCGTCTTGTTGCCGGAGGCGATGGTATCGGTGCCGCCCTCGATCTGCTGGTCGTTGACGCCGATCTGGAGCGAGCGGGGGTATTTCGGGTCATCAACGCCAACAGGCTCGTTGACGTTGAACGTGCAGCCATCGAACGTCAGCGCCTGGCAGCGCGTGCGGGTCAGACACCCGGACGCACCCAACATCAGGGCGCAAAGCAGGATGCTCACCGCGCCAGCCGCCTTGGGCGGCACCTTGGCAAGCGCCTTGCGCTTGGCCCAGATCGACCAGATGCCCGTCGCAACCACCATGCCCGCACCGACAAGGCCCTCGGTCTCGGCCTCAGTGGCTAGCCCCTTCTGGGCCAGATAACCGCCCAGCAGCGTCGTCGCGATCCGGACGATGCCGCCCATGTACGCCAATAGGTTTCCCTTATCCATAACTCCCTCCTCTTTCCCGTTTACCATCCCGGACGCCGCACCTGCGGGGCCGGAAATCCGCACACTCACGCCTTCGCCATCAACCGCACCAGAACCACACAGGCCGATACGGCCCCGGCTATCGCTGTCCCGGCGACCACCGAGACCACCCAAAGCAGCGCGTGGATCACCATCTCGTGCCGCTCCAGCCGCGTCTGGATAGACGGGCTGCCGTTGTCAACGAAGAGCCGTTTCTCGATGCTTTCCAGCTTTTCGAGAACCGCCGCGCTTTGCAGGGCGCACTGATCCTTTGTCACATAGTCGCTCATAGGCAACTCATCCCGGCGGCGGCGCGTAGTTGATCGGCGAGTAGGCGGGCACATGCAGCAACGCGCCCGTTGTCGCGCTTCCGCCGCCGGAAGGCGACATACTGCCGGGTGTGTAGCGCGGCGTGCCCGTCGCTCCGCTGGCCGTCCCGCCCGCCTCCAAATCCTGATACAGCCGCCGCAGGTAGATCTCCGAGTCCAGCCACGCGGACCTGTAGGCTGTGGCGTCTTCGCCCATCTCCAGGGCCAGCGTGTACCACACGACCGCCGAGACCTGCCGCAAGCAGCTCACGGGGACGCTGGCCGCGCTCTCGCCGCCCACAGGGTCGGCGTCAGCCGCGACCGCCTGGCGGAAGTCCGCAACCACGCCGGAGACGATCAGGCCCAGCCGCTGCGCCCGGACCTCTTCGCTCAGCCACACCTCGTATGCCGCCGAGAGAGGGGGCGGCAGCGTCGCCGCCGCCGCCCCCGTATCGTAAACGACCCAATCGGCCATCTCCGCACCCCGCCCTTACGTCGCGCTGACGTTGAGACGTTTCACCGCCGCCGAGTTCGTGACGCGCACGTCCTCGGACCAGTCGAACTTCGCCACCTCGACGCGGCCGTCGTCGCGCATGTAGCTGGACGGCACCATGTACTTGCCCATGAGACGGAAGGTCTTCATGAAGCTCGGGTCGCGCCGCGTCGGGTTCGGCCGGCGGGCGAAGACCAGCACCGTGCTGTCGAGGAGGAACTTGATGTCCTCCGCGATGCCCGGAGCGGCCTCATCGTAGACCATGTAGGAGGTCCGCACGTCCGGTGCGCCCACGAACAGGTAGCCGGCCGTGGACTCGGTCGGGACCGCGAGGCTCCCGCCCTTGCCGCCGTTGCCGACCACGTAGCGCCCGCGAACCTTGTCCTGGTTCTTGAACAGGCACCACGCCGACGCGCCGAACAGCACGCCCACGCCCATGAGGCTGCCGTACTTCGCCGCCTTGATCACGTCCATGATCGCGGCGTCGATGTCAGCTACAGGGTCCGCAGACGTGCCCCACGTCTTGCCCGTGCCCGCGCCCGCAGCCGTCATGGCCGCGTCGATCACGCTCTTCTCGTGGGACAGCGCCGCGACCTCGGCCACCGCGACCGCGCCCTCGCGCAAAGCGTTCTCGAGATCCCCGCTCTCCAACTTCTCCAGATTGTCCACCGGATAGTCGAGCGCGTGGGGCTCGCAGTTGTAGGTCTCGTCGCTCACCTCGAACCGCAGTTCCGTCGCGCGACCGCCGATGGAGCGGAGCGTGTTCGGAATCCGGAAGCGGTCCTTCTCGGTGTACTTCTTGTACCGGCCGACCGAGGTCGGGACCTCGATGGTCGGGGCCAGAAAGTCCGCGACCGGCATGATGGCGGACTGCGCCGCGCCCTGCGCGAACTCGCGCAGGACCGGGCTCGCACTGATGTCACTCAAACGACTCATGTTCATTCTCCTCGTTAAGGCGCGATCCGCACCCAATCATTCGTGGTCAGCCCCTTGGCCACCCACACGGCGTTTTCGTCCCCGCGCCGGCCCCGCCGAACAGGAACTGCCCCGCGAACGCGGGCGTCTTGGAAGACGCCTCGGTGACCGCGTTCGTGTCCGCCGCGACGGCAAGCCCGTTCGTGGTCACGACCGCGCGCAGCTTCTCGCGCCACACGATCTCCGGATCTGCCGCCAGCGCGGCGGTTCCCGCGACGGCGGCCAGCGCCGCCAGAAACAAAAACTTCTTCATCACGTACCCTCCCTTTTATTCGGTGACCGTCACGTTCCCGATCATGGCCGGGCGGAGCAACACGCGTTGACCGTCCACACCCTTTTCCTCGGCAATCCCCAGCCCCCGGTACGTGCCTGCCGCAGCGGGCAGCGCGCGCACCTTGCCTTTGTCCGCCGCGGTTGCCGTGTCCGCCGGCACCATCAAGTCGCCGGGATTGCACGTCCCCTTGAGCGCGAGACGCACATTCGCGCCGGCCTCAAGCGGCAAGACATCGACATTCTCGCCATCCGCGCCGTCGTTGATCACCGCAAACACGGCATAATCGCCGTTATCGGCGGGCAGTTTCACCTCGGGAACGCCGCTGTCATGCGTCATTTTAACGAGGTAACCCTCCTTGTCCGTCAAATCCTCGCCCGCGAGAACGCGGAAGGAACCGACTTTCGTATCGCTCTGACTCATCTTCATGTCCTCCTGATTCTGATTTACCGGGGTTACCCCCCGAACTCCTGTTCGGCCGCGCGGAACGCGACCGTGAACGAACACCCGTTGAGCCGCGAAATCTCCTGGGCGCGGTTACGGATCTTCGACGCACGGTCCCCGCCGCCCGCCGCACCCTTCTCGGCCACGGCGGGCTTCGCCGTCTCGCGATTGTGCATCGGCTTCGGCACCGCGACCGGAGGGACCGCCACAGGAGGCACAGCCGCCGCGGCAGCAGTCGCCTCGGTCTTCGCGGCAGGCGTCACGCGTTCGCGCATCCGGTTCAGGATGCCGACCGCCGCCTCGCGGTTCTCGAGCAGTTGCCCGCGCCAGAAATCGCGATCCTCATTCGGAATCACGTCCGTAAAGCCCTCGACATCCTTCTCGGCCAGAGTGTTCTCCGACTTGAGGATCTGCTCCATCAGAACCTCGTTCTTCGCCTTCTCGACAGACAAAGCCTCTTCCAGCGACTTCACGCGATCCTCGGGACCCGCGCCGCCTTCAACCTTCTTTACCTCTTCGCCCATAAGACCCTCCTGTAGAATGTTCCAACTGCCCTATACATAACGCAAACTTTCAACATTTTGACTTCGCAGTTGCGCGTTTTTCCGCCAACTCCCGCTTCACAGTTTCCCTTGCCGCCGCAAGCCTTTGATCCTTGGCTTCGTGGCGGGAAACATCGTCAGGCGCAGATTCATCCTTCATCCTTCCGCCTTCCGCCTTTCTCTTTGACGCCTTCGCCTGCCTCACCGCAAGCGACGCCGCCCGCGCAACGTTCGACCAACGGTTCGCGGCCTCATCGTCCACCTCTTCCAGCGAACAGTGACAGTTGCACGGCGGCATGCCCATGGACGCCCACTCCGGAGCGGTCTTCACCTTGCCCGCGCGCGCCAGGCACACGCCGCAATGCTCGCCGCTGGGGGGATTGCCCAACACCCACCGGTATTTCTTTTCCGTGCCGCCACGGTTAACGACCGGCTCCCGATTGGCAATCGGCATCCCGCCCTTGATGTTGGGCTCGTTCGTCAGTGCGACGCTCACCAGCATGACCGGGCGGATCTTGCCGCCGCCCAGATCCTCGCACGCCGACGGCGCGGGAAAGACAGGGCTCATCAGACGGAACCGGCCGCCCCGCACAGCCGACAGGCCGGCATCCGACCATCGCACGCGAGCCCAAAGTCCCGTATCGCGCGACTCCAGATCGGAAATCCAGCCGGCAGCCTCGCTCGACTTCTCGGTATCCAGCGAGAAGTGATCGAAGTCCACCAGGACACCGGGGAAATTGGCGTCAGACTTGCGGACATTGAAAGCCGCCGCGATCCTGTCGCAAGCCTCGCGGTCGATGACCTGCGTGACACCCGCCCCGACATGCGGGAACTCCCCGCACGGCGTCACCTGCACCCAGCCGTCCCCGGCCAGTACGAAATCTTTGTCGCCCATTGTTGAACCCTCCAATAAAGGCTCGAAATCAACTCGATGGCGTTGTCTTCGGAGGTTAAGAGCGAGTCGGGAGGCGGATACGAAAGGGGGCATATCTTGAAATTGGATGAAAATATCTGCTACACTACAAATTGTACAAGAAACCGCAATTCGGCGGAAAAAAGCTGTCGTAGTGACGCGCTAAAGGGGGGCAGAAGACGTGCGATTTTTTTTTGACTATAAAACAAAACGCAGACTAGCGTCACTCTTACAGTCGATTCCTAACAACGTTTCGAAGATATCGGCTGCTGTTGCCTTTACGCAAGATGGTCTTTTGATTGATGCGTGCATCAAAAACAAAATCGAGCTTGAGTGGTGGGGTCTCTTCAATTCCAAAATATCCACGCGAATGGATCTTGTGAAGAAGGCAATCGCGTCCCAGTACATCACATTCTACCCCTTCGCAGAGTACTTCCACCCCAAAGTAATACATTTTCATGGATATGGAATCTATATTGGGTCACACAATATGACAGGCAGCGCGATGTACAAAAATGTCGAGGCTGGTGTCTTTATAGAGGACGACAGCATTACTTCTGAACAAAGGTCTGAGATAGATGGCTTTTTTGCATATTTGCGTGATAACAACATGCCCGCAACGCTTGAAGATGTTAAGCGAATTGACGAGTACTTAGACTCGACGGCGATTGATCGTGACAAGCAGGAGGAAACACAAGCGGATCTCGATGATCTATTTGAGGAACAGTTCAAGCACTTGTTTATTCTCAAGCCCGGGGTTACTGATTTTGGAAAGAAAGTAGGCGATGGGGAAAGAAAGCGCAAACTGAATTTCATGCAAGAATGGAGGAGCGCCCAAAACAAACTGGCCATAGTACAAGAACGAATAGTGCATAAGTGTTCGCAGCCAACATGGGTAGACAAAAATGCAAATCTGACAATACTAACTGACCAACTGCTACACGCTTACTATTTCACATATCTGCTAAAAGGTAGTGATGAACGCAGTAGCATGGACATGGTCAAAAATGAGTATTTCAAGAATAGGCATGACCCCGAGCGGGCTGTTGACGCAGCAATAAGCTGGTGGGAGAAACTCGAGACGGCACCATCGTCTGAAGATGTGCATATCAATATTTGGAGCTTGTCAAACCAGCGCATATTGGGTGAGCTGAGGCGGCGTGACCTTTGTGAGAACGAAGTTCTTACCGTGATGCGCCAAAATCATGCCGCGAGAAATCACGCTCGCCAGATCGAGAACTCGGTTTTTAACAAACCCGCTGATTTTCGAGCGGATATTGACCAAAGAGTCCAGCTATATGTCTCGTGGTTGATGCGGCAAAGGACAGCCAAGGGCTTAACAATCAATGAGACTTTGAAGTACTTACTTTTCGAGGACTCGGTGGATGTTGAAGAAAGGGTATATGAAAGTGTATTTAATCCGAAATATCGCTTGGAGCATTTTGGAAAGAGCATTGTTGGCGAAACCATTGGGTGGGGGAGACCTGAAATAACGCATCTACGGAATGACCGCGTAAATAAGGCACTGCGTTGTTTGGGATACGATGTAAGAATCTTTTCAGCACGAGTTTAGGTGCTTGATATGTGGGAACACTGGACAACGATATGCCCGGAAGGCTGCATTGACAGACTCGCAGTTTACGCGATAGAGGTTGGCTGTGCTTCCTCCATCCTCAACTCAAACCCCGCCTCCACCGGCCAACCGGGGAACGCCGCAGCCAGCATCGGCGCGTCGAAGTCCCGTTGCAGCGCCTCTGCCACCATCACCGCGTCAGCCTTTGCAACCTGATCGAACGCCTCCTGATGCGCATTGCCGGCCAGAGTGCCGCTGCCGCTCTCGGTCAGCATCGTCAGCAGCCCGCCGGTGCCGAGCAGCGTGATCTGCCGGTCGAGGTAGTCCAGATGGTCGCGGAATGGCGGCTTGCCGCTACCGCCGCCGTTCACATACTTCACTTCGGTGCCGTTGGGCAGATAGCCGCGGCCGTCCTTGACGAGATCCTGCGCGATGGCCAGATACTGCTTCTCTTTCTCCTCGGTCACGCCGGGCGGGCCGATGAAGAAGACCGAAGGGATGCCGTACACGTCCAGAAACGAACTCCAGTCCCGCAGCGCCAGATTGCGCCGGAAGTACTGCACGGCCAGGATTCGGTCCAAGGCGATAGGGGACTCGACAACAGCAAAGTTCTGCCGCTCGATTTTTTCACCCTTCTCCACTCCGGAGCGGGCATCACGGTTGTAGCTCCACTCGCCGAACATGCCTTCGCGGCACCAGAACCACTGTTCCACAGGCTCCAGCCGGACGATGCTTCGTCCGCCCTCGGCGAAGTGTTTCTCGACGTGGGCGAACCCCCTGAACGAGGCGGAGGAAAGAAAGGCCACCGCCTCGCGCAGGTTTTCCACGCGGTCGTAACGGTCGCGCAGGAACGCCGCCTGTTCAACGGCAAGCACCGTGTCGGTCGGATTCTCTTCCGGCTTCACATCCCACTGGCACGACAGCAGCGCAGCCCGCCGCCGCATCAGCACCGTGGCGATCAGCGCGTCCGACCGCTCCATGGCCTGATAGAACCACTGGAGATCGGCAAAGCACCCGCGTTCGCCCTGTTCGATCTTGGCGACAAGGCTTTCGAGCGTCAGCCCCCGCAGGGGGTTCACGTACTCTCTCCAGGCGTTATCCTTCGTCGTATAGACCGCAACGGCCATTGCGCACTCCTGTCTATCGGTTTCGCTCTTTATCCTTCAACGCCCTGCGCCGCCAGATGGCGGTTTCCATGCGGGCGTTGTATTCGTCAATCAGCGCGTCATCCGCATCCTTGCCTCGCGAGAGTTCCCGGCGCATGATGCCGAGCACGGCCCCGCCGTCAGGGTCAAGCACCGCACCGGATTCGTCGCGCCAAACCCGCCGCTTCATATACCGCCGGGTCCACTCATCGAGCGCTCCGTAAAACACCCCGGCGGGCGTGCCGAGACCGGCCAGGGTCAGTACCGGCAACTCGACCACGGGGGCTGCCAAGACCTCGATCCGGACGGGTGCGGCCCCCGCTGCCGCCAATTGCACGCGCGGCACAGGCACCCGCTGTTGGCGGATCACAGGGACGGCAAGCAGGCGGATATCGGTGACAGGCACCGGCAGGGTGCCGTCTGTGCCGTCCATCGCGGTTCCCGCGCACAGGAGCCGCAGTTTGGTGTTTACATCGCGCCTCACGCCGTCGAACCCCTGACGCTGACCGACTTCCGCCGCAAAGCGCTTCAACTCGGCCTGGGGATCAGGCACGCCGCGCCAGTCAATACGCCCCAACACGGCCTGCGCCGCCTCTGCGCCATTGGTTTCAACGGCAGACCGGAAGGCGGCACGGTGCGAGGCACGCCCCGCCTCATCGGCGGGGACGGCCAACGGCACCATCAGCAACATGAGCGCGAACGCTTTCATTCCTTGATTTTCTCCAGTTCGCTCTTGAGCCGCCCGAGGAACTTGGCGTTATCCTCTGTGGCAGGCGTGAGCAGAATCAGTTCTGTCACGAACGCCTTGTAAGACGCCGCGCCGACGACAGACGGATTCACCAGATCGAAAATCCTGACGCCGTGGCTGGTCGCGGCAAGACTCCCGTAATGGATATTCTCCGTCAACGCGGCCATGTAGGCGGCCTGCGCGTCACTCTTCTTTCCGGCAGCCTCATAACAGGCCCCGACCAGTTCTTGCGTCAGCGCGCGGGTTGTGTTGAACGCGACCGACGCCGCCAGAATCTGTTTGGCTGCCGTGATCGCCTCATCGTAGCGCCTCAACGACTGAAGCACTCGCGCGCGCTCTATGCCGACGTTTACGGCGGCAGCCTCCTCCGGATAATCGGCCAGAGCCTTGTCGAGCGGTACGAGCGCCTCTTCGTACTTGCGTTGACGGGCATAGGACATGCCCTGATAGTGCAACGCGTTGCAGGCGACCGACTTTTCCTTGGCATAGTCCTTGGCGACAACGGCGAACGCTTCCGCCGCCTCCGCGTTCAAGCCCTGCCCGAAAAGGCAATCGGCCGCAGCCCATTTCGCCCTGCCGGCCAGCGCCGGGTGATCGGTTGCGACCTTCTGAAGCGCGGCGGACGCCGCAGCAAAATCCTTGTCCGACTTCAGTTTCAGCGCTGCCTGATAGGCATCGTCTGCCGGACCTGCCGCCACAACACCGGACACCAGCCCGGCCAATACGACCATAACCAACTTCTTCATGAACACGCCTCCTTCTTTGTTTTGTGAAATGCCGCAAGCACCCGCTTATGGCACTGTCCGGCCGGTCTCCCAAGAGTCCGGCCTGATCGCACGCCACCTCGTTTGGGTGCCGTCGAAATTCTTTTCGTAACCCAGATCATCCACACGCAACCACGACCACACCAGATTCGTATTGCCCTTCCGCATCCAGCCGCACTCACACCCGCGCGAAGGGTAGAAGTACACCGTGCTCACCACGGAACCGGTGCTGGTCAGATTCGCCGAAATGGGACTGATCAAACCCTTGCACCGCCACACGCGGGCGTCTGCCGCGCAATCATCCGTGAAGTACGCCCATGCGTTCGTGTCAGGGTTGACGGGATGCTGGTCTGCCGTCCAACTCCGGTAGTAGTACACGAGGTTGGAGCCGGACTGGTTTCCCGAGGATTCATAGTTGTTGGTGGAAGCCTTGATCTCGAAATCAGTCCAGTTCTCGCCGAGTTCGAGCCGGAATACCGGATACTCGTAACACTCCTCGGTCACAAGCCGCCCCGATTTCTCCGGCCAACTGAAGATCAGCCAATGCGGATCTTGATACGTCCGCCACAGCGTCACACCGTCAAAACTGAATGTGGAGGTCTCGTTCAAGTTCTGCCACAGCGTCACAGTTCCCGGCCCGATGGTCGTTCCGGTCTTCTTCTCGTAGTAGTTGGCCGACACGAAATTGCTGACTGTCAGAAAGCCGAGCCCCGAGATCGGCTCCCAAGGCACCCCGTCGACGACAAGTCCGCAGTGCGCAGCGAGCGGCAACAGGCAGGCTAACACTATCGCGTTCTTCACCATTGCCTTACCTCCCGGTCTGCTGAAGCACCTGCACCGTCCCTGTGCCGCCGCCCGACCCCACGGTCACGACATCACCGTATCGGTAGGGGATGGGCTGCCACGCCCACCACCAGACGTTCGTCGCGCCTGCGGGCGAGGTCGAAAGCAGATACCGCACTCCGCCGCTCTGCCGCGCGATCTCAACAGTACCGGTCGGGCACCTGCCGAACCGGATAAGCACCCCGGACAACTCCCATCGCGCGTTAGCCTGGTCGTTGGTCACCGCCGCTCCGCCGTCTCCGAAAGACCGCGTGGTGTATTCATCGCAGACCGCGCACAACGCCAGCCCAGCAGCAACCATCCCAATCAGCCAACCCGCCAATCCGCCAATCCGCCGTGCCCTCATAACGCACCTCCTGTCTAAGGCGCAGAATCAACAAACCCCGCCAAGAAGAAACGGCGCGCAAAGGGGGTGCAAAGGCGCATAACTGGCTTGAACTGCAATAAATATGTGTGCTAACGTTCAGGCAATGGTGAGAAAACAACACAGCGGTTTATGGCTCACGCTGACTGGGGCACAGAGGCTTGCTGTTCGGCGCGTGGCGGAGAATCTGACCCGTTAGATTGAAGAGGAGAGGTGTACAATGTCATCCCATTGGATCGATTGCATAGACGCTGCTTATAGAAAAATAGACATCTCTGCATTCCACTGCGAGCAGCTCAAAATCGTTCTTGGCCAGTACTGCGGTTTCGATGGTCGCCCCTCTATTCCTATCCAGGCATACTTTGAGGGAACTATAGTGGCCACAATTGCTGCAATTGATCAGGTCGCACAGGCAGTAAACAAGGCGTTAAGTCTTGGCCTCAGTTCTTGCAATCTCTTTGACGGTGCGTCGTCCGAGATTGGAAGACGTGTTCCGGCGTTCAATGACTGGCGAGAGCAACCCATTGGTATTGACTTGCGAAAGCTCCGCGTCAGGATGGTTCATTATAGTTACGATAAATCATCCAACGGTGGTGCCAAATGGCTAGTTGAAACAGCGAACGACCACTACGCTGGGGCACGAGACTTGTCTGCATACGCTGACGCAGCCGTAGCCTACGGTCGTGAGCTTGGTGTTATCGCGGACAAACTAAAGGAATCGCTTGCGTCCACAGCACCGGAAGATGAGCTAACCACTACATAAAGCGGATCGGCAGGAAACGACGCCTGCCTCTCGCTCATGCTGACGTTTGCTCCTCATTACAAGGTTGGCCGAAGGGAATCGATATGATCGTCAAATGGATACAGATCGCCGCGACGGTAGTTTTAGCCGCCATTTCGGCTGCTGTCCTGCTGCGTGACTGGAAGTATCATGACAAACGGACAACCGCATACAAGAGGCTCACCGCGGCAATGGTCGGCGTCATGATTGTGGCATCCCTCGCTCTTGGTTGGTCAATGTGGAAAACATTTCCAAAGCCGGAGCCTCGTCCGGCCTTCTCGTTCTTCTTGAACGGAAAACAGTTGGAGAATGGACATCCCCTCTCCTTGGTCGTCACCAATCGAGCACGCGCGCTCTCGTTGGTTGTCAAAAACCATGGCGAGGCCATCGCCGACCGTGTCACCGTCCACGTAATAGCTCAGGCGGGTGTGCTTCAGCCAGCTAGTGGTTGGTTGGAAGAGCCATCTGGCTATGCCGAAGAAAACGGCGAGATCCACCGACGCACCGGCACATCGCATTTCTGGATCGAATGTCAATCCTTACTCGATCCGACCTGTTTCTTCTCCTGCCCTGAGTTGTCACTGCGTGAGCAGATACAGTTGCCTTATTCCAATGGGTTTGCTGTGGTAACTACGTCCAAAGGTGGACCGCGTGATGCAGCGTGGGTCGAACTTTCGCTGGTTGCTGGAAGCGGTCATGAGGTGAACACAAACTAGTCGAGGCCAACAACGCGTCGCTCCATTGAGCCACCCGTCCGCGGGTGGCTCAATGGAGACTGTGAACGTCACACTAACGTAATCTCCCTCCGTCCTCCGCCCTCTGGTCTCCGTCCTCTGTCTCCCCCCAGCCTCAACATCCTTCCCGGCTCTACTCCGAACGTGTGGCAACCCCACACTCCAAGCGCGAGTGCCATCACGCAGTCATCGTGGTAGCCAGAGGGCGCGGAATAGCTCACCTGCCCAGTCGGGCCGATCTCATACTCATACCGCTTCATCTCCGCCGTCAGCACCTCCCAGTCTCCATTGCCCATTGCAGATTGCCCATTGCCTATTGCCGACTTCCCCGCCGGCCACATCACACGGCGTTGCTCGACTGCCACCATGAGACCCTGCACAAGTTCGCGCTTAGTCTGCGCGGTGATCTTGAACCCCTCGACGTGTGGCAACACCCGGCGCAGATCATCGAAGACAGGGTCACCGACACCGGTGGCGTCCATCACAAGCCGGGCCTGCCACCGCTTCACAAACGCCGCGATCCTCTCCCGCTGAACAGGCCAGTCGAGTTGGTTGAAGCGCTCCATCTCCAGACACAGGCCAGTCTTCGCGTCAATCGCAATGCACACCGTCCAGTCGGTATGCTTGGCGATGTCGCACCCCACGATCACTTGAGAGTTGAGTGTTGAACGTTGAGCGTTGAGCGTTTCTTCCTGAATCAGGCATCCATCCACACCCCTGAACACGCCCGCCGAATCCTCAAGAAACTCCGCCATGTACTCTTGCCGAAACACATCTTCAGGCAGCGTGCGGCGGGCCTCTTCCCACTCCTTCGCCGGAAAGTACGGCGACACGTTTGACGGGAAGGTGAAAGACCGGAACCCATCCTGCCGCTCGACACCGCGCGTGAACATGTCATAGAACCAGTTTCTTCCAGCGGGGGTCGAGATGAACACACCCCAGCCGAGCGTCTGCGCGAGTGTCGGCCGCAGAGCATAGTTCCACACATCAACTGGCACCGCAGCTGCCTCATCGATCACAAGACCTCGGAAACCGAATCCACGGATACTGTCAGGATTGTCGGCACTCAGCATCCACACCCGACACGGCCCCTTTGCTCCCTCAAACTCCACGCGCGTCGGCATGCGGCCGACGACCCTCACAAAATCAGGCGCGATGGTTCTGAAGGCCTCGACACCGCGCTCTGCAACACCGTATGTCGGCGCGACCCAGCCGTAGTCGCCGCCGATCTCACCGCCGCCCCGATCCAGCAACTCCGCCGCCATACAAAGTGTCTTGCCGAACCGACGGCCCGTACAAATCGTCCGGAACCGGGCGTCGCGGGCATTGTGGATCAACTGTTGCGAGGCATGTGGCGTGTAGTCAATCTGCATCGTTGTCCCACCTTCCCGTTCGTAGTGGCGTCGTAAGACGCTTCTTCTCACTAATGCACGAAAGAACTAATCCACTAATGCACTGCTGGTGTCGGCTGTCGCCGACACCAGACTCTTCCACTCGATCACGCGGTCACCGGTCTCCAGGACACCCTTGGTCTCTTTCGGCAACAGCGGCATGATGATGTTCACGAAGAACCACATGGGCTTCTCTTTCAGTGTCTTCTCCAGCGCGGCCTCGATCAGCTCAATGTTTTCGTCTTTGGCCACAACCTGATCCAGCGCATACAAAGCCTTGGCACGACCGGTTAGCAGACCCTTCGGCCGACCGACGGGATTACCCGAAACACCTTTTTCAAACAAAGCCATGACAAACACCTTCTAAACAAGACACCCGATCAACATAGTGAGATCGAAGCTAACACCCCCAAACCTCGTTCGCCGCCCCCCACGCCCGCAGGATAGCGGGCGGGGAAAGGGGGGCGGCTCACTCGCACCGGTGCCGCCGCCGCAGGATAGCGGCGGGGGACACGGCACCTTAATCGGGCTTCGCCCGAAGGAGAACCCACCGACGCCGCGCACGCCCGCAGGATAGCGGGCGGGGAAAGCGCGGCTGCGTTCTGGATTTCTATGACGGCGGTCGCCAGGGCGACCTTTCGGCGATCCGAGGCCGTGACTGCACCGCCGGAGACAGCCCTGCCTCCCGCTTCGCTGGTCGGCAGGGCGCGGCGCTGCCAGCGGCGGGCCACGCCGCAGGATAGCGGCGGAGATGGCCGGGTCTCCGCTCGCTTGGCGGGCAGAGCGCACAGGCCGGCGGCCAGATAAACCGCCGCCGCTTCAAGAAGCTCCGCGCTCGCATGTTTGTCAGAAGGGCAGGTCATCGTCATCAGCTCCCTTGTATTCCGGCAGAGTGCCGTCATCGACTTCGTCGCTTCCGTCCAGGCGCGGCGGGATCAAGCCCAGTTTGTGATTCGTGATGCGGTCGTACTTCTCGCCCGACACCGACCGCACGGTGATCGACACCGGCTCGGCCACGCCGCCCGCCTCGCAGATCCGCACGGCCTCTTCGCAACTCTTGGGAAAAGGCTCGCGCGAACGCGCCTGCCACCACGCCACGGCTTTGCCGCGCGCGTAGCCGCCGTGCTCGATGCAGACCCACTCGCTCTTGTAGGTGTGGAACCCCACCCGGTAGTCGACCCGCATGGTGGGCGGGTGCCCCTCGGGCGCGTCGCGCTTGACGTGTACGCTGTAGTACACCCCGTTGACCTCATGCTCGGTCTCCGTGACCTCGCCGGACAGCACGCTGGCCGTGGATGCTTCGCGCTCATGCTGTTCGCGCTTCGGCTGCGGAAATTCATAGCCGCAATCAGGACAGACGCCGTAGGCCGCATGGATCACCGCCTGGCACTGCGGGCACTCCTTGACCGAGTGGGCGGATGCGGTGCTCTTCGCCACCCGCAAGATCATCACGAAAACCGAAGAAGGCGGATTCGGGCGCGAGCGCACCATCGCGGCCGGACTCGGCAAGGACGGTGGCGAGCGCATCCTGCGCACGGTCGGCAGCCCGGCCTGCGTGGCGAAGAACCGCTACGGCCTGCCCGCCGAACTTCCCCTTTCGTGGCCCGCGCTGATGCAGGCGCTGGCCGCAGGCCTGCCCACCGATGCGGCGCAGGCGAAACCGATTTCCGCGTCCGGGACGGTCCCGGCGCGGGGAACTGAACCCAACAACTAAGGAGTAAAGATCATGGCCAACCTGAACGGATTCAACGCCAACGAAGTCGAGCCGACCGGCAACTTCGAACCGATCCCGGCCGGGAAATAGGGTCGCTCCTGACCGGCGACCGGGTGCAGTTCTCGGGCGTGTACGCGTGGAACGACAAGGGCGGCGTCATCCACTGGACGCACCGGGATCCCGCCGGCTCTCATGTGGCCGGCTGGCTGAAGCACAAGGGGCAGACGTACCAGTGAGCAACGTGCCAAGCGCTGCGGACGGAGGGCTGGCTAAGGCTGTCCGCTTGACTTTGCCGATTGGGCGGGATAGAGTCAGCGACGAATTAATGAAACGGACCTTGAGCCGAATATAGGAGCGAAAATGAATCTGAATGCTGCGATTGGAGAAGCGATCAACAAGGGTGCGCTGGGCGTCACGCGCAAACCCATTGCCGCACTGCGGCGGGATGTGGCGGATTTGAAGCGCCAGGTGGCGGAGCTGAAGCGCGCACTGCGCGGCTTGCAGAAGGGAACCAAGGCCTCCGGAGCGGCCGCCGCGACGGAGGACGCGGACGCCGGGACTGCCGCGCCCCGCATCCGGCCGACCGGCCCGATGGTGCGCAAGCTGCGGGCGAAACTGGGCCTGACGCAGGCCGCTTTCGCCAAGCTGGCCGGCGTGTCGGGGCTGACGGTCTACAACTGGGAGAAGTCGGCCGGGCGCATCAGCCCGCGCGGCCGTGCGCGCGCGGGCCTCGCGAAGGTGATGGGGCTGGGCAAGCGGGAGGCGAAGAAGGCTCTCGCCGGCGCGGCGCAAGGCGCGTGAGCGTGCTGTCGGCGGCGGCTGTCGGACCGGCCGCTCACAGGAGCTGCATGCGGGTGCCCTTTTCGTCGGCGGTCCGGGCTTCGACCTCTTCGGACGCGGCGCTCTCGCCGGCCGCGTTCACGGCGGATACGACGTAGAAATAGTTCGTGCCGGCGGAGACCGAGGTGTCCGTGAAGGAGATGGAAGGGGAGGGGACGGCGCCGATGAGGGTATAGGGGCCGCCGCTCGCGGTCGCGCGCTTGACGGAATAGGATTCCGCGCCGAAAGAGGCGGTCCAGCCCAGCCTAATGTGGCGGGGCGCCGCGTCTTCCGTGATTTCTGTGGGCGCCGCGCAGGGGGCGGACACGTTGTCGAACGTGGCTTCGCACAAGCCGGTGTTGTTGGCGCAGTCCACCAGCCCCGCGTAGAGGGTGTTGGACATGGCGACGGTGCGGGAAGCGAACGTGGTCCAGTTCGTCCCGTCGGCCGAGGCGTAGCCGGTGAACGTGTTGCCGGAGCGCGCGAGCTTGAACCAGACGGGAACTCCGGTGACCGAACTGCTGGACCAGCTTCCGAAAGCGCCGGCCGTCGTGCGCGCACACAGCATCGCCCGGTTCCAGATGCCGTTGAAGTCATAGGCCAAGCACACGGCTTTGGGCGCGGTGCCGAGCGTCTCGCACATCATGATCCCGGCTTTGGAGTTGTTGTTTTGCCGCGCCCTTGCCAGCCGGGCCACCAGGGTGCCGTTACCCTTCATGGTCTTGTACGTGAAGTTGAAGGAGTCGTTCGTGCCGCCGACGGTTTTTCCGGCCCCGTATGCCGTGAAGATGCCCTCGTCCGAGACGGTGAGGCTGCCGGCCAGGCCCACGCTTCCGATGTCGGCGTTTTTCCACGGGAACGGCGCGCGCGCCACGGCGACTTCAGCCGAATCGGCGCTTTCGCCGACGGCGTTGGACGCGGACACGACGTAGTGGTACAGCACGCCGCCGGCCGCCGAGTGGTCGTCGTAGCGCGTCGTCGCGGCCGTGGCGATCGCGGCGTAGGGACCTCCGCGGACGGTCGAGCGTTTGACGGTCCAGAGCGAGGCGTTGACGGTGTTGTGCCAGTTCAGGCTGACGGGCGCGTTGACGGTCGAGCCCGACAGGTTGGCGGGAGCGGGCGGGACGGCGGGAGCGGTCGCGGCGGAACGCAGGCTGACCAGTTCTCTGGCCGCGACGGGGAAGGTGCCGGTGCCGCGGGTCAAGGTGAGGGTGCCGGAGGGCACCCTGTGGCTGGACGCGCGGCTGCGGTGGACCGTGAAGACCGTGCTGGGGGTGTTGGTCAACTCCTCGACGGTCAGGGTGACGGTGTACGAGGCCGCCGGGTAAAAAAGGTTGTTGGCCGTGGCGGGGCTGCCGGTGACGCCTGTGTCGTTGACCACCGTGATGCCCCAACTGCCGTCGGGGTTGAACGCGGCGGCGGCGTTGATGGCCGGATTCTGGTTGGTTCCTCCGCCCACGTAAGTCAGGAGCATGTCGCCCTCGGACGCGCTGACGCATTTGCGAAAGACGCAGCGCGTGTCGAAGGTGTCCAAGGCCTGCTTGAAGTAATGGTATTTGAGCATCGGGACGATGCTGGCGGTCTTCAGGTCGTACAGCATCAGAAAGGCTGAGCCGATCGTGTAGGTGCTGTTGTCGGAAACCTGGCCGAGACCGATGAAGAAGACCCACTCGTCCACCCCGAAATTCAGCTCGCACAGGAAGCGGGCGAGGATCGAACAGGCGCGGTTCTCGTCTTCCGCCTGTTCGCTTCCGCCGTCGGAGGCCTCCGTCAGCCACCACGCCTTGCCGTATTTCCGGACGTACAGGTCATCGTTGGGCAGCACCGCGCCGTAAGAGTGCGAGGCGATGCCGTACAGGCTGTTCCAGGCCGTTGGGTTGGCGCGGATCGCGGCCACGGAACTGGCGGCCGAACCGGGGTTGGAGCTTTCCGGGGCGATGATTCTGACGCCGGTCAGGCCGCGGGCGTCCAAGCTGGCGCGGAGTGAGGTGATGCAGTCGATGATCTGCGAGAGGGTCCAGGAGCTTTCGGGCTCGTTGCAGACGCCGGTCACGCCGATCGTCACGTTGTAGGCGGTCTTGAGCTGAAGGATGAACTCGGCCAGGTTCTCCGTATAGACGGGGATGGGCACCGTCGGAGCTTTGTTAGCCGAGGTTCCTGTCTCGGGCGCCAGAAGCAGGGTGGTCACGCCTCGGCTCGTGATGTCCGCGATCGCGCCGCTCGCGATATAGGTGGCGTTGAAAGCGGCGAGATTCTGGCTTACGGTCTTCGTGTCGAAATTCACGGCCCACAGGCG
>Ga0209066_10002753_pt1 | contig 20900 bp, 18 predicted proteins | sample All_14_2_FD_187198 | JGI IMG/M metagenome (GOLD analysis project Ga0209066, IMG submission 187198) | Freshwater microbial communities in response to fracking from Pennsylvania, USA - Allegheny Zone_MetaG_DW_15 (SPAdes) (version 2) ... | reverse complement strand
ATTGTCAAAACGGGCACTAACCACATTGGCGACAACGCGAACGTGGGGCAAGATACCTGACAACGTGGCAAGGCTCAAAGGCGCTGTTGAACCTGCGCCACTTGCCTTGCCACTCACGCCATGACCATGTGCCAACGCCATCATTTTGACAATGGTCAATTTCAGAAATAGTATTTGACAATGTCCGTTTCCAGAAACAGGGTAAACCCTGAATTACCCTCCACTCCGGGGACTACCGGGCGTCGTTACGGTGGCGTGGATTCGGACGAGCGCCTGCGCCAGCGCAAGGCCAAGCTCATCGAAGCCGGGCTGGCCGTGTTCGGCGAACAGGGCTACCACCAGTCCACGGTGCGGGATGTGTGCAAACAGGCCGCGCTGACCTCGCGCTATTTCTATGAGTCCTTCGACAGCATGGAGGCGCTGTTCCGGGCCGTCTATGTGTCAGTCAACCGGGAACTGATGCAGCAAACCATCATGACCCTGGCCAGTTGCCAGCCCGAACCCGACAAGCTGGCAGAAGCCGCCCTGCGCACCTTCCTGGAGTTCATCCGGCAAGACCCGCACCGCGCCCGCGTGGCCCTGATCGATGCACTGAACGTGGGCGAGAGCATGAACATGCTGGCCGACAAGGCCTCGCAAGACTTTGCTCACCTGATCGCCGGCTTCATGCACCAGATGTTCCCCAGGCTGGAAGCCACCGGGCAGCTTGACTTCAAGATGGTGGCCAATGGCCTGGTGGGCGCCAACACCCGCATTGCCACGCAATGGGTGGCCGACCGCTGCAAGGCGCCGGTGGAATTCGTGTTGCACAACACCCTGACGCTGTTCAGGGCGTCCATCGCCTACGCCCGCGAGCAAGAAGAAGCGCTGGCCAGACAGGCCGCCCAGGCCAGCTGAGCCGGGGCCTTCTCGTTCGAAAAAAAAGCCGCCCGGCGGTGAAGCACGGGCGGCCTGCGCAAAGGTCGGGCCATGGCCCGCATGTCTTTACAGGAAGGCGTTTTCGAACAGGGCTACCAGCCACTGCAGGGGGTTAACCGACAACACGCGGATGTGGTCGCCCTTTTGATCGGCCTCCACGGCACGCAGGACTGGCTTGGTTTCGTTGGCCACGTTCTCGTAGAACGTCACCACGGACTTGATGCCGCGCTCTTCAATGCCCGTGCCGGTGAAGTCCATCATGGCCAGCGTGTGCGCCTTGATGAAGGGGCGCCACGTGGGGATGTAGTAACCGGTGTTGGCATTGGCGGCATCAAGCTGCCTGGTCCAGTTGGCCAGGTCCTTGCGCCACAGCACGTTCAACGCCGCGTCCTTTTCCTTGCCCGATTTCATGCCAGCCAGGTTCGCGTAGAACTTGGTGTACGAGAAGGCAGAGAAAACACCATCTTCCTGGAAGGTCATGTAGCCAAAGCGGTCTTGCGGGAAGACTTTGGACAAACCCGTGTTCAGGGTGGACAGGTCAGACACGTCACCCGCTTGCGGGAACTGCGAGATCAGCTCGGTGGCCACGCCATCGCTGCGGTCGACGCCCCACAGGCTGCGCACCTTGTTTTGCAGTGGCAGTGAGGGGTATTGGTCTGAGGTGCCGGTTTGCGGCGCGGGGAAGAGCGGGCCCGAGTCAGCCACCAGCGAAGACTTCAACGGCTTGACAGCCAGGCGCAGCACGCCGTAGTTGGCCGTGGCACCCACGCCGCCCGCGGACGAGCCGGACACCAGCAGTTGCTCGGGCTTGGGCAGGTTGGCCGCCATCCAGGCGCTCAGGGCCTTGGCGTTGCGATAGCCGTAGTGGAAGTAGGTGGTGGGCTTGGTCGCGTCCGCATCCGAGTAGACCTGCGAGGTCGACCCAGTGTGCACGTCGCCCGTGCAGTAAGGCACGTAGACCAGGTTCCAGTCCTGCGTGAAGATCTTGCCCAGCAAAGGGGTGCGCGTGATCAGCGGCGTGCTCAGGCCGTAGGCGGCCAGGTTGAGCTGGCTGAGGTAGTTCTCAGGCACGCCATTGGGGTTGGAGGCCACTTCAGAGAGCTTGCCCTTGCCCAGGCAGCTGTTCTGATCCCAGCAGGCGCCGCCGCCTTCGAAGTAAACCAGGGTCTTGGTGGTCTTGGGCGTGCGGTTGACGAACACGCGGGCCGGCGTGCCATTGCCGCACGAGGCGGCGGCGGGCAAGGTGACCGTGGTCCACTTGTAGTAGGTGACTGTGGCATCTGCAGCCTGTGCGACCAAGGGTGCAAACACACCCATGGCCAGGGACAGCACAGCCTTTCGGCGCAGAAATGGGACGGGCATGCGGGCCTCTCGTTGAACGGCATCAATCAATGGAGCCGATCGTGCGCTCGTTAACGGATAACGGACTTCGGTATTGACCCGGGCACCCCCCACGAATAAGGGGGCATCAAGTTTGGCGCGATGCGGCCGTAAAGCCGGGCAAGCTCTGTCCGCGCCGGACCGGACGGGGCACACACCCTGGCGGACATGACTTCCACACTCGCGCCCAGCGACCCACCCAGCAAGACCGCCAACGCCCCCTGGCGCCAGGCCCTTTACGGGCCACCTGGCCCGACGAGGCAGGCCATCAGGCACCTGCTCTGGTTGTGCCCCACCTATCTGTTCATCGCCACCTTGTTGATGGTGGGTGTGCATCTGCAACGCATCGAGGCACAACCGGCCTGGCTGCTCAGCGCCTACAGTTTCACGGGCCTCCTCTCCTTTTACGCGCTGCTGCGCAGCGGCTGGGCCCGTCGTCAAGCGGACTCGGGGCTGACCTTCCACCAGGTGCTGTTCAGCATCGGGGCTGTGTGGCTGGCCTATGCCACGATGGAGGTGTCCAGGGCGCTGGCCCTGCAGTGGCTTTGCCTCATCCTCGCGTTCGACATGCACCGACTGCACAAGCGGCAAGTGAGAAACGCCACGCTGATTGCCATCGCCGGTTTGTCAGGCATCGTCGCCTGCGACCTGATCACGCAACCAGACCGCTTCAATGTGATCGGCGAGTTGATCAACATCGGCATGGCATCGCTCACCTTGCCCATCCTGGTGCTGGTATCGGGTCTGGCCCGACGCATGCGCAAGCAAAGACACCAACAGCACATCGAGATGGCCGAGGCCCTGGCGCAAATGCAGGCACTGGCCGTGCGCGATGGCCTGACACGCGCGTTCACGCGCCGCCACATGCAGCAACTGCTGGACGAGGAAGCGGCCCGTCAACGCCGCACCCGCCGCATCTTCTGCGTGGCCATGCTGGACATCGACTGGTTCAAGAAGGTCAACGACCAACACGGCCATGCCGTGGGTGATGCCGTGCTGGTCGCATTCACCCAATGCGTGCAAGGCGCGCTGGACAAAGGCCACGCACTCGCCCGCTGGGGGGGCGAAGAATTCCTGCTGCTGATGCCCGACACCAGCCTGCTGCAGGCATTGCAGACACTGGCCCGCATCCGCCTGGCCACGCACCAGCACGAGTGGGGCCGCCACGCACCGGGCCTGCGCGTCACCTTTTCGTGCGGGGTGAGCCAGCACGTGCCTGGCGACAAGATGGACCACGTGATCGATCAGGCTGACCAGGCCCTCTACACCGCCAAAGCGGCAGGGCGCGACCGCGTCCAGGCAGCCGCCCCGGCGCCACGGTGAGCCGCCCAGGCAGGCCCATGCGCACCACGCCCCCCGCCCTGCCCCTGACCTGGCGCCGCCGCGCAGGCGACCTGATCATGGGCACCGACCCGCGCCTGCGCCTGTCCACAGGCCTGTGCTACCTGGCCGCCTGCCTCTACATGGCCTGGTGTGCCGTCATCTACTTTGTTGGCATCCCGGCGGGCCTGTTGCCGCCCTGGCTTGGCCACATGTTCATGGCGCAGCAAATCGTGGCCACGCTGAGCTTTTACCCACTGGTGCGCAGCGGCCTGACCCGCAACTGGTCCGACCCGGCCATGGTGATGCCCCAGATGCTGTGGACCAGTGCCGCCGTGATCGTGGGCTACGCGGCGGTTGAATCCGTGCGGCCAGCGACCCTGCAGACGCTGTGCCTGATCCAGATCTTTGGCTTCCTGAGCCTGACCCCACGGGCCGCACGCTGGATGGGTGGCATCACCATCGCCATGCTGCTGGGCATGATCGCATTCATGGCCGCACAGCAGGTGCCGCACTTCGACCTGCGCACCGAGTCGTTGAAGATCGGCGCCTCGTGTTTCATCATCACCCTGTTGACCTGGCAATCCAGCAAACTGGCCACCATGCGGCAGAAGCTGTCTGGCGAGAAGCGCGCCTTGCGCGCCGCGCTTGCCGAGATCAAACGCATCACCTTGCACGATGCGCTCACCGGGCTGCCCAACCGGCAGTTCATGCAGGAACGCATTGAGGCCGAACTGGACCGTGCCGCACGCACCAGCGGCCACTTCAGCCTGGCCCTGCTGGACCTGGACCACTTCAAGCAGGTCAACGACACCCACGGCCATCAAGTGGGTGACGAGGCCCTGATCGGCTTTGCCACGGCAGCGAAACAGGCCTTGCGCGAAACCGACCTGATCGGCCGCTGGGGCGGCGAGGAGTTCGTCGTGCTGATGCTCGATACCGACCCTGCGCCACTGGGCGTGAACGGCCTGCAACGCGTGCGCAGCCTGCTTGACCTGACGCCCGTATCCCAGGCCGCGCCCTCACTGCGTATTCGCTTTTCAGCCGGTATCGCCGGCTCGAGCGCCAGCGACACGCTGGAGCAACTGGTTGACCGCGCGGACAAGGCCTTGTACCAGGCTAAGTCCGCCGGCCGCAACCAGACCTGCATCGGCGTCTGATCAGCCCTCTTCAGAGCCCGCGGCGCACTCGGCCTGCGCGGGGTTGGCGGCGCAGCGCACCTTCTTGATCACCTTCAGGCCCTGCTTGCTGTAGACGCCCTTTTCGGCGATGGCAATACGGGACTCGCGCAGCATGTTGTTGTACTTGCTGACGTTGTCGGCGCTCAGGTCGATCCAGGCACTGGAGGGGATGCCTGCATCGGCGTTCTTGATCAAGGCCATGGCGCGATCGAATTCGGACACCCAGTAGTCACGCGACTTCTCGCCATACCCTTGAGGGAACTTGCCCTGGTTGAGCACCACCTGGTAGGTCAGGATCATCAGCGGGAAGCGCGCGATGCCGCCCTTGCTGCCAATGCCCTTGCTCAGCTCCAGCGGCTTGTAGGCCAGAGCGGGCGCGGCAATCATGTCCACCGCACCCGTGTTGAACTTGGTCGAAAAGTTCGAGATGTCGGCCGACACGGGCAAGGCCCCGATGCGCTGGATCATCAGCGACTGCGCCTGGTCGTGGTCAAAGGCCGCGATCTTCTTGCCCGCCAGGGACTCGACCGTGTTGTTGCTGCGGTCGCTGACCACGGGATAGGCCGCGCCAAAGGGGAAGATGCCGCCGATTTCGTAGTTGCCCTCGACCATCAGCTTGGCAGCCTGGGGCGACGAATAGGTCTGCACCACCTTGCGCACCACCTCGTAGCTGGCGGGCATGTCGATCTTGCCGTCGCGCACCACGGTGGTCGCACCCAGCGTGTCGATCGCAGCGGCCACACCATTGAACTGGCGCGTGCGGAAGGCCGTGGCCAGCAGCGCATCGCACTTGCCCGCGCGGAAGTCTTCGGTGGCCGTGCTCTCGTTGGTATAGGCCTTGAGCTCGACGTTGACGCCATTTTTCTGCATGGCCACGGCGTAGTCCTTGGCCATGTTGAAGGCGTCCCCGCCCGAACCGATGATGTCGAACACGCACATGCTCGTGGCCGCATGCGCAGACATGGCAGCCGCCGTCAGCATCCAAACCGTACCCGTCTGGCGTGCCAGTGCTTGCAATTTCATTGATCTCTCCTGTTGATGGCGGCCACATGGCCGCGGTGGGCGTCAGGCCATCCAGACCCGACGCCGGCGGATGCTAGGGTCGATCGAAGTGCAGACGTAAGCACATGCGTACGCTCACCCGGGCAGGGTGAACCAAGCCGTTACACAAGTGACCCGAAGATGGGTTTCTGATACCACGGTGCCGCGGGTTGGACCGATGGACAAGGCCCACGCCCAGTGCCTAGACTGAACAACCCACTGCAAACAGGAGCCCCCATGCAACGCACCCTCATCGGCCTGACAGCCGCCCTGCTCTCGCTCGCGCTGAATACCGCCGCCAGCGCCGCCCCCACCAGCACCGCACCGGGCCTGGAGATCTACATCGGCGGCATCGGGCCGGGGGTGGACGCCGCCGCGTTTCGCAAAGTCAAGCTCGCGCTGTCGACCGCTCTCTACAGCAGCACGATCGACTACTTCCATGTCGACGGATACGGCAAGGAAGGCGGGTTCTCTGCCTGCATCGAGCAGGGCCGCTTTGCCGCCGAAGGCAGCTTTGACAAGCTGATCAAGTCGCTCAAGGCCATCAAGCCCAACCCGGCCACCACGGCCTATAACCTCAACCCGGTGGCGCATTGCAGCTACCCGCTTGCGCCATAGCAAGCGTTCACGGATGCAGCCTTACCGCAAAGGCAGTTGCCCCATGCTTGGGTATTCGATGCTGCCAAAGTACAGTGAGCCGCCTCGCTCGCGGACACTGGTGATCGGCGCATACGCGCCATCCCTTGCATCCTGCAGGTCGGCAATGACCTTGCCATTGAGATCGAGTTTCAAGACGCGGGCGTGTTTCGCAGCCCTTGGCCGAATGGCCTCGGGGATGCGGTACACCACCTTCAGCAGTGCCGGGTGAGGCAGGATCAGGTCGAAAAGCCCATCGCGAGGCGCAAACAGGGCCAACCAGAATCCGTCCCGGCCGTTGTAGCTGATGTTGTCCGGGAAGCCCGGCAAGTTCTCGATGAAGGGCTCGATCTGGCCTGCTTTGGGGCCCTTGAGCCAATACCGCTTCACGCGATACGCAAGGGTTTCGGCCACAAGCAAGTAGGCTTCGTCCGGCCCCATGGTCACGCCATTCGCAACATGTAGCCCGGAGGCCAGCGTCTTGGTCGTCTTCGTTTTTGGGTCGTAGCTGAGCAAGCGCCCGTAGTTGCCATGCTCGAAGACGTCCGCCATCATTTTGTCCAAACCGTATTTGGACGAGGCATCCGAAAAATAGATCATGCCGGACTTGGCTTGAACGACATCGTCAGTCAGCTTGAATGGCACGCCATCGGATTGCGTCGAGAGCACTTCGACATTGCCAGGCGTGACACGCAACAGACCCTTGACTGCATCGGCAACCAGGACGGCGCTTCCATCCGCTGATGCGAATGTGCCCCATGGACGACCACCGGTGTTGGCGAGCTCCTCATGTGTTTGTCCATCTGCAGAGAACCGCACGACACGGCCATCCACATAGCCGGCATAGATGCGTCCAGCATCGTCGAACGAAATGCCCTCAGGCCCGACACCAACATTCAGCCCAACCCGAACAATGGGCTTGAGCGATTGATTCTGAGCAGCCTGTTTTTCAATCTTGGGTGGCGACCAGCCGCTGGGCGTGATCTCCACAGGCCAAAGTGACAGATAAGCGATGGCGGTGGCCACCATCGCGCCAATGATGGGCAATGCTTTCATACAGTCAAAAGTGGATTGGGAGCCAAGGTCACTTACGCACGTTTTCTGTCGGCTTCACGTCTGCCGGGTTGTTCCAGGTCTGTTTCGGAATGACCGAACTGGCACCACGCCATTGCAATCTGGCTGCTGAAACCGCGTTCTGCACGGCAGACGTCAAAAGCTTGTGCGTCGTGGGGCTCTCGGGCTGCAGGCGGACGCTGCGTTCCGCCGCATCGTGTTGCGGCAGGATGATCGGGAAGGCTGCCCCCTTGAGCGGCCCACCCTCTTTGGACTCGTGGCGGTAGTGGATCGGCATGCGCTTGGCCGACGGCTGATAGGTGACATCGTCCCCCGTCCAGCGAAGTGCCAGCGCGCGGCGCCGCCTCGTGCGTGAGGTGTTCCCGTAAGACCCATGCAATGTGAGCGGGTGGAACATCAAGATGTCACCGGGCTCCATGTCCCAGTGCAGCAACTCGTACTTGTCCAGGTTGGCATTGATGTCGGGGATGTCATCCATCTTCTCGTCAATGATCGCGGCCACATAGTCGGGCGACAGCGCCTTGAAGCGTTGCGGCCACTTGTGTGACCCCTTGACATAAAGCAGCCCACTGTTGTCCTTGTTGACGGGGTCCAGCGGAATCCAGAACGAGGTGATCTGCTCGCCACGGATGGGCCAGAAGCTCAGATCCTGGTGCCAGGGCGTGGGCGCGTCGGTGCCAGGCTCCTTGACGAACATCTGGTCATAGAAGAAGCGCACCTCGTTCGATCCCATCAGGTCTTGCGCCCAGCGCGCGAAAGGGCCGTAGTAAATCAGGTCGCGCAGGACATCGAGGCGCTTCCACAAGAAGATGTCCATCTTGTAGCCCTCCACCTTTCTCGACATGAATTTGCCGACCACAGACTGCTCATTGATCGCGCGCTCCAAGCCCTCTTCGACCATGGCAACCCAGTTGGGATCAAGGGCTTGACGCAGCATGATCACGCCGTCTTCGTCATAGCGCTGGCGCTCTTCAGCTGTCAGCGTGCGGGTGGGATAGGCAGGAAAGTTCATGAGCATCTCTTGTTAACTGATTATTTCATCAATTATGATTTGTTGATCATAATGTGCGGCTAGCGCTAACCCTTGGTCGCCATGAACACTCAAGCCATCGATCACGGGTGTTACGCTTGGGCGCACCGCCCCTCGCTGAGTCCTGCATGCCCTCTGTTGAAAAAGCCGCTGAACGCCCGCGCCCTGTTGCTCAAAAGGGCGATGCCGCAGCAGGCATGTCGGATGGCAAGGCACCGCGTGGTGCCAGACGCAAACGCGACACCCGTGCACGCCTGCTGGGTGCGGCGCTGCATCTGATGGCATTCAGGGGTGTGGCCGGCGTCACGATCAATGAGATCACCGAGCAAGCTGATGTCGGGTTTGGCTCGTTCTACAACCACTTCGAATCCAAGGACGCGATCTACGCGGCCCTCATCGAAGAGGTGATTGGCCACTTCGCTGCGGCCCTGGACAAGCTGGGGGAACAGGTCTCAGACCCAGCTGAGAAAATCGCCGCATCAGCCCGCTACACGCTGCTGCGCGGCCAAGCTGACCCGGTGTGGGGCCGGTTCGTGTTTCAAACCAACTTCAGCCGCGACAGCATGACGCATGGGCTTGGCCGCTACCTGCTGCAGGACATTGGCAGCGGTATCGCGGCAGGTCGGTTTGCGGTTGGCGACCTGCCCTCGGTGTATATCGCTGTGGGGAGCACGATTCTGGGTGGCCTGGCCGCCGTGTCAGATGCTGCGCTGAACCCGGCAGAGCCGGGCAGCCAGCCAGACATCTTTGGCGATGCCGACACCTTGTCGGTGCGAATCACGGCCATCCTCTTGACGATCCTGGGCTTGAACAAGGAGGAAGCGCAGCAAATCGCCATCCGCCCCCTGCCCCAGATTGAGTTGCCCGCCAACCCGTTTGCGCAGGTTTGAGCCAGGCTTCACCCTGTCATGTCCTGGCGACGAGGTTTTCGATCCAGCCGGGAGCCAGTCGCATCATGAGTGGCAACCAGCGCGTCTCGCCTGGATAGACCTCCTTCTGGCCACGCCAAGCGGCGTCCAGTGTCAACGCCACCACCTGCTCTGGCGAGATCTTTTTGCCCTGATACCCCCCCGCAGCAGACGTGTCGACGGCAGGAGGCGCCACATCTGTGATCGACACGCCCTCATCCTTCAACTGACGCCGCAGTGCCTTGGTGAAGCTGCGCAAGCCCGCTTTGGACGCCGAGTACACCGGTGCGCGCGTGGCCGGCACCAGGCCATAGCCCGAACTCACCATGATGATCTGTGAAGGGGCGGCTGCACGTAACGCCGGCAACAAGCCAGCAGTCACGTTGATGACACCATCCAGGTTGGCACGGATTTCCTGGGTCAGGTCCAGGTGCAACAGATCGGCTTGTGTGAAATCCAGTTCGCTCATGCCACCTGCGTTGTTGACCAGCAGCTTAATGTTCTGAAAGGCCGACGATACCCAGGCCACGAAGGCCATGACCGAAGTCTTGTCGCTCACATCACACTGGTAGACGTGAACACCTGGGAACTCTTGCGCGAGTTGATGGAGCTTTCCGATATCACGCCCACAGGTCACGACCTGCCAGCCACTGTGATGAAGCGATGCCACGAAGGCGCGGCCGATGCCCGACGAGCCTCCGGTCACGATGGCTGTGCGTGGGGCGTCAGTGATGTCATTGCGCACGAGCGCTCCTTGTTGTGTCAACCGTGTTCAAACCATGCCCCGCCTTGGCGAGGCTGTATGTCAACTGCCATTGACCACCTTGTTGCGTTGCACCCCCAGGTCAATGACCCCATCCGGACTTTGAATCCTTGCCTCAACCACGTCACCGGCTTTGAGGTATTGCGCTCGCCCCTCTTGCACCTTGTTGAAGATCGACCATTTGGTGGCCTCTGGCAGCAAGGCACCCATGCGTTGCTTGAATGGCGAAGGCACCGACAAGGCACACCCTGCAGGCGTACCTGTGGACAGCAGGTCGCCCGCGTACAGGTCCTGCACCCCCGATAGCTCGGTCAGTGTTTCAGCCGGGCCGAACACCAGGTTGGCGGTGCTGTCCTTTTGCCGCACTTCGCCATTGACGGTCAGTGTCAGTTGCAGCTTGCCCAGGTACTGCATGTCCTGTGGCGACAACAGGCACAGGAAGGGGCCAACAGGCCCAAAAGTACGGAAGCTCTTGCCTTTGTAGAACTGCGTCTGTGGGATCTGGATGTCCCGCGCCGAGTAATCGTTGACGATGACCAGCCCCGCCACGAACTCATGCAGGTTGGCGGCGGTCACCACCGTCTTGTTCAGCACATCGCGCTTGAGGATCAGCCCCAGCTCGATCTCGTAGTCCAGAAACCGCACGATGGCAGGTTTGATGAGATCGCTGTTGGCCGGCACGATGCAACTCGTCGCCTTGGTGAAGATCATGTTGTAGGACTTGGCATCAGGGTCCATGCCCGACTCGATCATGTGCTGGCGGTAGTTGGCCCCCTGGCAAAGAAACTGCTGGTTGCGTGTCACGGGCGACAGGATCTGCACCTCGTCCAGGCTCAGTGTCGCGCGGCCTGCGGCCACAGATGCCGCGAACTCACGCAAGGCCTCCACCTGATGGCCACGAATGAAGTCCGCCGTCGTGGCGAACTCACCTGGCAACGGCATGATGCGGTTCCTGGACACCAGGCCCCACTGAACACGGCCTTGGTGGGAAAAACGAACGGCATGAATGGCCATGACACGACCCCTTGGTGAAGAGCTTGACGGGAGATTGGCTGCGCCGCTGGCTTTGGGCAGCTGAGCAGCAACAGGTTGCGAAGGCAGGGATGCCCCCCCCAGCGCCGCGAGGCCTGCTTTGACCACATGGCGGCGCGCCCTGGCGGCCGACGACTGGCACGGCGGGCTAGCGCCCCCTTCTGACTGACGGTCGTCCATGCTCAGACCTGCTCGTGTCGAAAAATGTAGCGATCCAGGCGCGCTTTGAGCGCAGCCACATCACCAGACGCCTGCCACCTCAACACCAAGCCCAGCTTCACATCCTGGCAAGCCTGGCCACGCACCTCACGCACGTCGAGCAGCGCAGCCTCGTCTTTGAAGACAGACTCCACTTCCGTCTGGATCAGCGTTGGCTTGAAGATCTTCCCGATCGCCGTGGTTGGCAGCGTCTCAACGATCCGAATCGACTTGGGATGCGCAGCGCGCTCCGAGATGCTGGCCCTGGCATGCGCCATCAGCTCATCCTCCGTCGCCTGACAACCAGGGCGCAACTGCACGTAGACCACGGGCACCTCGCCGGCATGGGCGTCTGGCCTGCCCACGGCTGCGGCCATCGCCACCGCCGGGTGAGTGCACATCGGTTCCTCAATCATCTTGGGATCGATGTTGTGACCACCACGGATGATCAACTCCTTCTGTCGCCCTGTCAGCCAGAAGTACCCATCGCTGTCCACCCGCCCCAGGTCACCGGTGTTGAGCCACGCAACGGCCTGCCCATCGCTGCCAGCCCGCATGACCCACAAGCCCTTGTTGTGCTCGGGATTGAGGTAGCCCTTGAACAGATTGGGCCCAGTGATGATGATCGTGCCCACCTCATCCACCTCGGCATCGCGAAGGTATTGCCCGTCGGCCCCGATGAGCGCCACACGAATGTCCTGCCAGGGCATGCGCAAGCCGATGGAGCCAATCCTGGGCGCAGCGTGAAGTGGCGTCAGGCTGGACACGCAACCGGCCTCGGTCAGGCCATAGCCCTCCAGCACCTTGAGCCCCAGCTCGTTCTGCACGCGGTTGAACATCTCTACGGGCATGGGTGCCGCACCACACACGCCAAAGCGCAAGCTGGACAGGTCATGTCCCTGGCGAGGCACTTGCAACAAGGCCGCATAAACCGTCGGCACCCCCGAAAAGGACACCAACTTGTGATGCGACACCAACGCCCAGAACTGCTTGATCACGTTGTCGCCACGATAGCCTTGCGGGGTCCCCAGCAACACGTGGCCGCCCTGTGCCCACAGTGACAAGCCAGTCCCAATCTGCGCGTTGACATGAAAGAGGGGCAGCCCACAAAAGACCGTGGCACCCTCACCGCCAAGTTCAGAAGCGCTGACAGCAGCCAGCTCCAAGGCGTTGGCCACCTCCGTGCGGTGGGTGCGCACCGCAATCTTGGGCATCCCTGTGGTGCCACCGGTGCAGAAATAGGAGGCCACTTCGTCAAGACGCGGTGGCGAAAAGGTCAGCGCCGAACCGGCATGGCCATCCAACTGCTGGTGAAAGTCGAACACGGGTACGCCGCCTGCTCGCCTCGGCGTCTTGAGCCTTGCCACGAATTGAAGCAAGGGGGCCAAGGTGTGATGCAGGTAGCGCAGCGGGCTGATGGTCAGGACCCCCTTCAGACCTGGCACCTGCGGCGCGATGCCAGCCACCTTGTCCCAAAGGTCAGCGCCCGGCGTTGGCGCCAAGGTCACGATCCACTTGGGTTGCGCCGCCTTGAGCAACTCCAGCATCATGGGAGGCTCCAGCAGCGGGTTGATGGCAAACACAATGCCTGCGCACTCGCCGCCCCAGATCGTCCAATGGGTCTCAGGCAGATTGGGGAGCACGAATGCAATCACATCACCTCGTTTGACACCCAGGTGCCGAAACATGTTGGCCGTCTGAGTGATCCGCTCCATCCACTGACGATGAGTCCAAACGTAAGGCCGCTTGTGGTCCTCGGTGCGAAGAAAGAACGACAACGCAGGTGCATCAGGCCTGATCTTCGCGCCCGCTGAGAGCAAGGCATAGGTGCTGTTTCGACCGACCATGAGATCGGGCAACTGTGCCTCAACAGCCTCAATGTCCTGGAGGCTGCGGATAGGGCGCGGGGCGAGAGCAATCATGCAAGAGTGTCCAGAGGGAAAGAATCAAACGGTCTGAGGCGACGGGTCACGGGTTCGGACCAACAGGGATTCGAGTGGCAGGTGCACCGGCTGGATGGGCTTGTCGACCAACTTGCGCGCGGCAGCGCGGGTCATGCCCAGCCCCAGGAGGATGTGGAAGGTGATCTCTTGCGGGTAGGCGTCCGTCAGATCGGGCCGCATACTGAGCGAGAACAGCGCGGCACTCACGGTGCCGACGACCAGGTCCAGGCCCAATGTCGGATCAGCCAGGGTGAAACGTCCGGCCTCGTTGGCCTCAAGCAGGTCGCGCAGCAGGTAGCCCAGTGCGGGCATGTGGTCCATGCTGCGTGTCACGCCCACGCGCGAAATGAAGCGCCCTGCGTGCGGGAAATGCCTTGCTGCCTGCAACACCATGCGCACGCCACAGGCCAGTCGTTCAGCCGGGTCAGCGCGATCGGCAATCGCGACGTCGACCAGAGAGAGCAACTCGTTACCCACCACTTGCAGCACCGCCGCCATGACCTCCTCGGTGGTGCGGAAGTAGTTGTAGAAGGTCCCGCGTGAGACCTGTGCCTGCGCGATCAGATCGTCAATGACGGTGGCGTCAACCCCTTTGGTCGAGAAGACCTCCATGGCTGCCTCGATGAGGCGGGTGCGCATGCGCTCGCGTTTTTCTGCCGCAACGCGGGTGCGGAAATCGGGTGTGCTCATGTCAAGAGGTTAGCTGATCACGCTCAGGGAAAACGACAGAAACGTCATAATGACTTTTGTGTCATTATGACGCCAATCGCTGCACATCAGCAAGCCCACCCACTCAGCACAAACACCTATGCGTCACACCAAGGTCTTGAGGGCCCCACCCGAATATCCGGAAAGTGCCTTGCCTGCGCACGTGCAAAAACTCGCGCGTCCTGCCGCCCTGCAAAAGGCCACCCAGTTGGCCTTTCTTCGCTTTGACAAAGCCGACCTTGACCAGGCGCAGCGCTTTTGGACCGACTTCGGGTTGATCACCGTCTCTCGCACGCCAGACAAGCTGGTCATGCGTGGCTCGGGCTGCGAACCGGCGATCCTGGTCGCGCAACGCGCCAAGGTGTCTCGGTATGTCGGGGCTGCCTTCGTGGTGCCACCAAGCACTGATTTCGAGCGCCTCCAACGCGACAGCGGCGCCAAACCGCTGTTGGTCAATGCCGTACCCGGTGGTGCGCGTGGTGTGAGCTTGCTCGACCCTGATGGCAACGAAGTCTGGTTGATCACGGATTGGGCGAAGGTCGATGCCATGCCCGACCGCCCCGCCTTGCACCAACGCATGAATGCCCTGGGGCAATCGCCTCGTGTGAACGCGACCGTGCGCACGGACATCGAGGCGGCCACCGTAGGACGACTGGGGCATGTGGTGATGCAAACCACATGCTTCCAAACCATGGCGGACTGGTACATGCGTCACCTCGGCCTGATTCCATCAGACGTGCAGTACCTGGAAGACGGCGCGCCATTCTTGACGTTCTTTCGCCTGGACCTGGGCGATACACCAACCGATCACCACACCGTGGTCATCGCTGGCGGACTGGAGCCCTGCTACGAACACAGCGCCTGGGAGGTCACAGACCTGGACGCCTTGGGACAAGGGCAACAGGTGCTGCGCGTCAACGGACATGAGCACATGTGGGGCATTGGCCGGCACTTGCTGGGCAGCCAGTTGTTTGACTACTGGCGAGATGTCGACCGGTTTGCCTACGAGCACTACACCGATGGGGACGTGTTCACGGCAGACCGCGAACCCCACTACGGTCCATTTTCCAGCAGCAGCCTGTGGGCTTGGGGGCATGACGTCCCCGCAAGCATGTTGCCCGCCAAATCGCCAGCCTTGCTTTGGCGAGCGATCAAGCTATTGCGATCAGGCCGCCTGACTTTGGCGCGCCTGTTGTTGATGGGCAAGGCTGTCGACACGCCGGCTCGCCCCTGGCAGTGACACCAACAGCCTCTTCCAATTCACATCCTTCCATACGAGTCCGACATGGCCACTTCACTTGTTCGCTTCTCACACTTCAATTCACCAGGGCAGACCCACTGGGGCGTTCTGTTTGATCGCCACATCGCTGTGCTGCAAGGCAACTACCCCACGACGGCAGACCTCATTCGACACGGACAGCCCGAAGCACGTGCCATGACCGGTGCTCAAGCCTTGCTCGCCCTGGATGCCGTCAAGGTGCTGTCGCCCATCACAAGCAATCAGCAACTCCTTTGCCAGGGTGCGAACTACGGGAGCCATGTGCGCGAGTCAGGCAAAGACCCGGCCGGCATGCCCTTCAACACCTTCTTCACCAAAGCCTCTTCGTCGCTCACAGGCCCGTATGACGATGTGGTGCGCCCAGCCCATGTCAAATTGTTGGACTACGAGATCGAACTGGGCTTGGTGGTAGGCCGTGATCTGACGGCAGGTGTCGACGTCAAGCCCGACCGACTGCATGAGGTGCTCGCTGGCATCACCATCGTCAACGACGTCTCGGCCCGAGATGTGCAGTTGCCGCAAGCTCAGTTCTACAAGGGCAAAAGCTACCGAACCTTTGCGCCCGCCGGCCCCGTGCTGCTCCTGCTGGAACCGGCCGAATGGCAACGTTGGCCCGATCTGCACATGCGCTTGAGTGTGAATGGCCAGGTGCGGCAAGACGACTACTGCCGCGACATGCTGTACAAGCCGCACCAGACCCTGAGTGAGTTCTCCGCGCTGCAGAACCTGAATGCCGGTGACCTGATTGCGACCGGCACACCCGCTGGATGCGCCGCCAAGGCGCCGGGCAAGTTGTCCATGCTGGTGGCCAATCGCGTTCTGTCTGAACCCACCAAGTGGAAGCTGTTCATCAAAGGTGGCATGCGCAACCCACTCTTCCTGCAGCCCTCTGATGTGATGACCCTGAGCATCCGAACCGACGATGGCGCCTTGGACCTGGGCAGCCAGCGCAACAGGGTGGTGTCGGCATGAGCAACGCGCAGCAATTGCTCTGCCTAGCGCCTGGCAAACCAGCACAGTTCGCCATCCGATCACGCACATTGCCCTTGCCTGGGCGTGGCCAAGTGTTGGTGCGTGTAGAGGCAAGCAGCGTCAACCCCATTGATGTCAAGCGCTCAAACGGCTATGGGCGCCGCCTGCTTTCGCTCATCGGCGCCACCCGCTTCCCCCTTGCGCTGGGCAATGACCTGGCCGGGGCCGTGCAGGCTGTCGGTGCAGGTGACGTGACCTGGAAGCCTGGGGAGCGTGTATTCGGTCTGGTGCGAACAGGGCCTCAAGGGGCGCACGCCAGCCATGTTCTGGTCGACGCCAGGTACCTGCGGGCATCCCCCTCCAACTACACGTCACAGGAACTCGCCACGCTCCCGTACACATTCACCACGCTTTGGCTGACATTGAAAGGGGCAGGGCTCAATCAACACAACGCCCGAGGCAAAGAAGTACTGATTCATGGCGCTTCTGGCGGACTGGGTCAACTGGCACTGCAGGTCCTGAATCGCTGGGGTGCACGGGTCACAGCCGTGTGCAGCTCTGCTCATGTGCAGACTTGCCAGGACCTGGGCGCTGCAGTGGTTGTGGATCGAACTCGGCGGGCATTGTCGACATTGCCAAGGTGCTATGACGTCACGCTCAATTTCGCAACCTGGCAAGACGAAGAAGTCCTGATCAGTCGCCTCAAGCCCGGTGCAACAGGCCATGCCACCACCGTGCACCCATTGCTGGACAGCCTGGATGTGCATGGCTGGCTCCAGGGCGGCTGGCGGCTGTATCGCACGCGGTCCGCCATGCGGCAATTGGCATCAAGCGCCGGAGGGCCAGACACACGTTACGCATGGATCGTCTTTCAGCCCAACGCTGAGGCCCTGGACGCCTTGCAGGCTCTGCTGGTCGCCAACATTGGCTTTCATCTGCCCATAGGTTTGTCCACATCACTCCTGCATGGCGAGCAGGCCTTTGCTCACGTTGCACAACAACGCGCTGGTCGCGCGGTTCTCTCGCTCGCTTGAATGCCGTCTGGATCACACATGTCTCACCTACCTTCTGAAGTCGATGTCCTCATTGTTGGCATGGGGCCTGTCGGGGCGGCCCTCGCGCAACTCCTGAATCGCTACGGCACCCGAACCTTGGTGGTCGACAAAGCGAAAGAGATCTTCCTGGCCCCCAGGGCCATCGCACTGGACAACGAGGCTCTTCGTGTTCTGCAAATGTGCGGCCTGGAAGAGGACGCCTTCGAGAAGGTGGCCATACCAGAGGTGCGCATGCACTCACCTGTGTTTGGTCAATACAGTCGTGCAGTGACAGCTGGCTCCGTCGATGGCCACCCAAAGCTCGTCACTTTTTTTCAGCCTGAACTGGAGAGCGTGCTGCGAGATCGCTTGCGGGGCAGCAGTTGCGTGACGGTGGCTCTGGGCGTTTCGCTCACCTCGCTTGAACAAGATGCCAGCTCGGTCAAGGCGGAGCTGCAAACCGAAGACGGGCAATCGCATCAGGTTCGTGCCCGCTACATGGTTGGCGCCGACGGGGCCAACTCCATCGTTCGTCGCGCCCTGGGTCAAGACTTCAAAGGCAAGACCTTTGCCGAAGACTGGCTGGTGGTCGATGCCAAGCGCCTGCCAACGCCGATTGATCACGTTGAATTCATCTGCGACCCCCATCGCCCCACGCCTCACATGGTGGCACCAGGTGGGCGGCAACGCTGGGAGTTCAAACTGAATCCGGGGGAAACACGAGAACAGATGGAACATCCTGACATGGTCAATCGCTTGCTTCAACCATGGACCAAAGGGCAAGCCGTCGAGATCGAACGAGTGGCTGTCTATCGCTTCCACGCTCGGGTGGCCGAGCAGTTCCAGGTGGGTCGTGTCTTCCTCGCTGGGGACGCCGCTCACATCACGCCGCCATTTGTCGGTCAAGGCCTGGTGTCGGGGTTGCGGGATGTGGCCAACCTGGCCTGGAAGCTGTCATGGGTCTGCCATGGTCGGGCTCGCCCTTCCTTGCTGGACACCTACGATCAGGAGCGGCGCCCGCATGCCAAAGCGATGATCGACCTGGCAAAGTTGATGGGGCGACTGGTCATGCCGAGCAACCATGTTGCCGCACTGTTGACCCATGGGGCCATGCGTGTGATGACCCGCATTCCTCGGCTCAAGCGCTTGTTCGAGAACCTGGAGATCAAGCCGCCCAACAGGTTCAAAGCCGGTTGTTTCGTCAAGCCTGTACGCGGGGCTCGCCTGCGTCGCGGAGCGCAAATGCCTCAGGTTTGGCTCAAACCACCATCCGGTGGTCCGGTGAGCTTGAGCGACGACGTCTTTGGCCCTGGGCTGGTTATCGTGGGGTTTGGCATTGATCCCTCAGCGGGACTGCCGCCGGCGCTGACTCAGGCGTGGGCCGCGAGCGGAGGACGCTTCGTACAGATTGATCCGCAGGGTCAAATGGCACGAACTTCTGCACTGAATCGGTGGGAGGACCTCAGCGGCGTTTTGATACCGTCCGTGGTCCCGGTTGGCTGGGTCGCCATCATCAGGCCGGACAAGGTGGTCCTGCATGACGGACCGAGCTCTGATGCGTCCATGCTGCTCAAGCAGGCCATAAGCCTGTATGCCGACGCGCCGACGTGGCAGCAGCTCTCAACCGTCGTTCCAGTGCACTGAAAGCAGGCTCAGGCGCCCACACCCGCGTGCGCGGCCTGCTGGTCAGCGTGATAGCTGCTGCGCACCATGGCCCCCACGGCCGCGTGCGTGAAGCCCATCTTTCTGGCTTCTTCTTCGAACATCTTGAAGACGTCGGGGTGCACATAGCGGCGCACCGGCAAATGATGGCCTGAGGGTGCCAGGTACTGGCCAATGGTGATCATGTCGATGTCGTGCGCGCGCATGTCGCGCATCACCTGCAGGATCTCTTCATCGGTCTCGCCCAGGCCGACCATGATGCCGCTCTTGGTGGGTACGTCCGGGTGCAGGGCCTTGAACTTCTTGAGCAGGTTCAGGCTGAACTGGTAGTCGCTGCCGGGGCGCGCCTCTTTGTACAGGCGCGGCGCGGTTTCCAGGTTGTGGTTCATCACGTCGGGCGGCGCGGCCTTGAGGATCTCCAGGGCGCGGTCGTCGCGGCCCCGAAAGTCAGGCACCAGGATCTCGATGCGGGTCTCGGGTGACAGGGCTCGCGTCTGGCGGATGCACTCCACAAAGTGAGCGGCGCCACCGTCGCGCAGGTCATCGCGGTCAACAGACGTGATCACCACGTACTTGAGCTTGAGCGCCGCAATGGTCTTGGCCAGGTTGGCTGGCTCGTCCACGTCCAGCGGGTCGGGGCGGCCATGGCCCACGTCGCAAAATGGGCAGCGGCGGGTGCACTTGTCACCCATGATCATGAAGGTGGCCGTGCCCTTGCCGAAGCATTCGCCGATGTTGGGGCACGAGGCCTCTTCGCACACCGTGTGCAGCTTGTGCTCGCGCAGGATGTTCTTGATCTCGTAAAAGCGTGTGCTGGGCGAGCCGGCCTTGACGCGGATCCACTCGGGCTTGCGCAGCACCTCGCCCGCAGGCACCACCTTGATGGGGATGCGCGCCGTCTTGGCTTGCGCCTTTTGTTTGGCGCTGGGGTCGTAGGCGGGCGGGGCGGGAGGCGTCTGGTCTGTGGTCATGGCTGGCTGGGGCCGCCAACAAGGCGACGCCAGTTGACACTTTAGCCCATCACCCCTGGCCTGCCATTGTGGATGGTCACATGGCGCGCCCGGCCAGACCGCTCAGGGCGCCAGGCGTTGCGCGAGTTGTTCGGCCAGCTTGGCCGCCGCTTCCTGCGCGTCCAGCTGCACGCCCAACGAGGCCAGGTCCACCGTGGCCAGCCCGGTATAACCACAGGGGTTGATGCGCGCAAAGGGGCTCAGGTCCATCGCCACATTGAGCGATACCCCGTGGTACGTGCAATGCCGGCTGACCTTGATGCCCAGCGCAGCCACCTTGCCCAGGCCCTTGAAGGGGTCGCGCGGGTCGGCAGGGTCGGTCAAGGCGGCGTGCGCAAACGGGTCGTTCAGGCGCACGTAGATGCCGGGTGCGCCCGCCACACGGTGCCCAGTCACGCCAAAGTACATCAGGGTGCGGATCAGGGCCTCTTCCAGCCGGTACACGTACTCTTTGACGAAATAGCCGGCGCGTTTGAGGTCCATCAAGGGGTAGACCACCACCTGACCGGGCCCGTGGTACGTCACCTGCCCGCCGCGGTTGGTCTGCACCACGGGGATGTGGTCCGGCCCCTCGGGGTTGAACAGCACGTGGTCGGCCTTGCCGGCCAGGCCCTGCGTGAAAACCGGCGGGTGCTGGCACACCCAGATCTCGTCAGGTGTGTCGGCCTGGCGGGCCTCGGTGAAGGCCTGCATGGCCGCCATGGTGGGGGCATAGGGCACCAGGCCCAGGTTCTGGATGATCGTGCTCACGACCGCTTTGTAACACCGAAGCGCTTCAGGCCGTGGCCATGCGCTGGAACAAGGCCCCGGG
>Ga0209066_10002751_pt1 | contig 20911 bp, 17 predicted proteins | sample All_14_2_FD_187198 | JGI IMG/M metagenome (GOLD analysis project Ga0209066, IMG submission 187198) | Freshwater microbial communities in response to fracking from Pennsylvania, USA - Allegheny Zone_MetaG_DW_15 (SPAdes) (version 2) ... | reverse complement strand
CTCGAAGTCGTCGGCGAAGGACTCCTGGCGGAGCCGACGCGCGTGGTGCGCGCGAGCGTGCGCTGATCCACGCTCAGGGACGTTTCACGTGAAACATCCGGTGGTCGAGTAGCGCCGCCAGGCGCGGGTGTCCGGTGGTCGAGTAGCGCCGCCAGGCGCGTATCGAGACCTCGCTGAGGTAAGCTCAGCCGTTCGAAGGCCAATTCTTCTTCTTGGCGAGCGGCTTCAGCTGCGCGAGATCACCTTTGATCAAAGCGAGCCGCTTCGCGCGACTCCATCGCTGAACCTGCTTCTCGCGGAGGAACGCGTTCTCGATGCGGCCGTAGTACTCGGAGTACAGAAGCCGGACGGGAAGGCGGTTGCGGGTGTACGCCGCACCCTCGCCATCATTGTGCTGGGAGAGCCGGCGGTCGAGGTCCCACGTGCTGCCGACGTACAGTGATCGGTCGCTGCACTCGAGGATGTACATGAAGGGCATTCGCCTAGACTCTGCCGATCACACGCGCCGGCTTCCTCTCTGGTGCGAGTCCGTGGAGGAAGTGATCCCGGCGCGCTCTGTGGAGGACGCGCGGGTCTCGGTACGCGCCTGGCGGCGCTACTCGACCACCGGGTGCTGTGTCGACCGGCGGGTCTCGGTACGCGCCTGGCGGCGCTACTCGACCACCGGGTGGTGTGTCGGTGATCGAGTAGCGAGCTTGCGAGCGTATCGAGATCGGGCGTGACGGGTGCGGTTCGCGGGCGTCATGTGGAGCGGTGGCGGGTCTCGGTACGCGCCTGGCGGCGCTACTCGACCACCGGACGGGCGGGCCGCCGGCGCTACTCGACCACCGGGTGGTGTGTCGACCGGGCGGGTCTCGGTACGCGCCTGGCGGCGCTACTCGACCACCGGTGGTGTGTCGACCGGCGCTACTCGACCACTGGTGGGCGGGCCGCCGGCTGGGTCGCGACTAGAGTGGAGCGCGATGTCCGTCGGTGCGCCAAAGGGAGGCTGTTTCACGTGAAACATCCCGAGAACGCCGAGTCTCCAGCACCCTTCTCGATCGATGACAGCCCGATTGCGCGTGAACTCGCCGATCTCACCGCTCGCAGACGCGTCCTCGAGGGCGTCACGGTTCGACTGAGCGGTCGTACCCGCGTGATCACGGTATCGAACCAGAAGGGCGGCGTTGGGAAGACGACGACGACGGTCAACATCGCCGCTTCCCTTGCTTCGGTAGGCGCGCGCGTGCTCGTGATCGATCTCGATCCTCAAGGGAACGCCTCCACCGCCCTCGGGGTGTCGCACACAGCCGAAATTCCGAGCATCTACGACGTTCTGATCGATGATTTCCCCATCGCCGACATCGTGCAGACGAGCCCGGAGTCGCCGAATCTGCTGTGCGCGCCGAGCACCATCCACCTCGCGGGTGCGGAGATCGAGCTGGTGTCGCAGGTCGCACGCGAACACCGGTTGCGCACCGCGCTCGACGAGTACCTCGGCAGCCTCGACGAGCGGCTGGACTTCGTCCTGATCGACTGCCCGCCGTCGCTCGGTCTGCTCACGATCAACGCGTTCGCCGCAGCACACGAGCTTCTCATCCCGATCCAGTGCGAGTACTACGCGCTGGAGGGGCTCAGTCAGCTTCTCGGCACCGTGCGCATGATCCAGAAGCACCTGAATCCGCGGCTGCGGCTTTCGACGATCCTGCTGACGATGTACGACGGCCGCACCCGGCTCGCGCAGCAGGTGGCAGAGGAGGTGCGCACGCATTTCCCGGAGGAGGTGCTCGCGACCGTCATTCCACGGTCCGTTCGCGTTTCGGAGGCACCGAGTTTCGGACAGACGGTCATCGCTTACGACGGTCAGTCAGCCGGCGCCATCGCCTACCGCGAGGCGGCTGTGGAGATGATCCGCCGCGACAGCGTGAACCAGGACGGCGTGAACCAGGACAGCGCGACGGGCACTGGTCCGGATGCCGCCACCACAGACCACGGGAATGCCAGCGCGCCCGCCGATGAAGGAGACTCCTGATGGCCAAACGGACCGGTCTGGGACGGGGGATCGGTGCACTGATCCCGACGAATGAGACGTCCTCTGAGGCGCGGCCGGTCGACGTGTTCTTCCCCGGCGCTCCCTCGGAAGAGACCGAAGACCTCATCGAGGTTCCCGGTGCCCGGCTCGCCCAGATCGACCCGCACGCGATCGTCCCGAACCCTCGACAGCCTCGCACGCACTTCGATGCGGATGAACTCGCCGAGCTCGTGCACAGCGTTCGCGAGTTCGGTGTGCTGCAGCCCGTCGTCGTCCGTGATGTCGGCGACGGCACCTACGAGCTCATCATGGGAGAGCGGCGCACGCGCGCCGCTCGTGAGGCCGGCCTCGAAACGATCCCCGCGGTCGTCCGCGACACCGCGGATGAGCACCTTCTCCGAGACGCGCTGCTCGAGAACCTCCACCGGTCGGAGCTGAACCCGCTGGAAGAGGCCTCCGCCTACCAGCAGCTGCTGGCGGACTTCGGCATCACACAGGAGGAGCTGGCCACCCGGATCGGCCGCTCCCGTCCACAGATCAGCAACACGATCCGCCTGCTGAAGCTCCCTCTGCCCGTGCAGCAGCGCGTCGCGGCAGGTGTGCTCACTGCCGGCCACGCGCGGGCGATCTTGTCACTCGAAGACTCCGACGGCATGCAATGGCTCGCCGACAAGATCGTGAACGAGGACCTGTCGGTGCGGGCGGCCGAAGCGGCCGCGAAGGCGCCGGATGCCGGGCGATCGCGCCCATCGAAGCCACAGGCCGGTGCCCGCCGAGCGCACCTCGACGAGGTCGCCGAGCGGCTGGGCGACCGCCTCAACACGCGCGTCAAGATCTCGCTCGGTTCGAGAAAAGGACAGATCAGCATAGATTTCGCCAGCATCCAGGATCTCAACCGCATCCTCGAAGAGATCGGCGAGTCGGGCTACAGCTCGGTCTGAGCGCGCACCCACGTACGCTGGATGGATGGCGACGCACGACGAGGCCCCGCAGCGACGGGCCAGTCTCGAGCTTCTCCGGGCCGAAGCCGCGGAGGAGCGTGCCGTTCTGGTGCAGGAGCGGCTCCGCGCAGGCGAGGATCCGTGGGAGTTCATGGAAGACCTGCCGTCCGTCGACGAACTCGTCGTGTTCATCCTGCGTGCCGAGAACATCGCAGCCAACGGCGGCGCGCGTCCGAATGCGGCACGCCACTATCGCGTGCTTCGGCAGATCGCGCTCGACTACCCCCCACTGACCGCGGCGGTGTGGCGGCTGATCGGCGATGAGAGCCCGCACCGCCGGTGGGATGCGCAGGTGCGGGCCGACGCACCCTGAGCCGCGCCTACGCCGCGCCGCTCTTGATGCCGATTCGTGCATATGACAAAGAAACCCCGGTGAGAACCAGAATCTCACCGGGGTTCGAGGGAGTACAGGATCAGGCGAGGTACGCCGCGAGATCCTGCTCGATCGCGTACTTCGGCTTCGCGCCGATGATCGTCGTCTCGACCTGGCCCTTGTTGAAGACCTTCATCGCCGGAATCGACGTGATCTGGTACTTCATGGCGAGGTCGGGGTTCTCGTCCACGTTGAGCTTGAGAACCGTGATCTTGTCTGGGTTGTCCGCCTGGATCTCGTCGAGAACCGGCGAGACCATGCGACATGGTCCGCACCACTCAGCCCAGAAGTCCACGAGCACGGGGCCTTCTGCGTGAAGGACGTCCTGCTCCCAGGTCGCGGATGTCGTCGCCTTGGCGGTCATTTGATTTCTCCTTGTTCGGAAGTCGTTACTGCTCAGAACGCCACACGCCACCGGATTGTTCCCGGGTGCTCCGCGCGCTCTCAGGCTGCGGGAACGCCCGTCTCGGCCTGATCGGTTTCGCGGCGGGGCGTCTCGGTGGCCACCTCGATGTCCTCGGCCAACTGAGGGTCGCCGGACTGCTCGAGCGCCGCGAGGAAGTGCTCGGCATCCAGGGCCGCGACCGTCCCGCTGCCGGCGGCGGTGGCAGCCTGCCGGTAGGTCGGGTCGATGACGTCGCCGGCGGCGAACACACCGGGCTCCGACGTGCGCGAAGAGCGGCCGTGCACCCAGACGGTTCCCTCGGGCGTGAGTTCGAGCTTGCCGTGCACGAGGTGCGTGCGCGGGTCGTTGCCGATCGCGACGAAAAGGCCGTCGAGCGGCAGCTTGCGGGTCGTGCCGTCGACCGTCGAACGCAGCACGATCGCGGAGACGGCTTCGTCACCGAGGATGTCGGCGACTTCGCTGTTCCAGATGAACTCGATCTTCTCGTCGGCGAACGCGCGCTCCTGCATGATCTTCGAGGCGCGCAGCGAGTCCTTGCGGTGGATGACGTAGACCTTCGACGCGAAGCGCGTGAGGAACGTGGCCTCTTCCATCGCGGAGTCGCCACCGCCCACGACCGCGATGGTGCGCTCGCGGAAGAAGAAGCCGTCGCACGTCGCGCACCACGACACCCCGCGACCCGACAGCCGCTCCTCAGCCGCAAGCCCGAGCTTGCGGTAGGCGGATCCGGTCGCGAAGATCACGGACGAGGCTTCGTGCACCGCGCCGCTGCCGAGCTTGACGGTCTTGATCGGCCCCGAAAGATCGAGCTCGACGACATCGTCGTAGAGGATCTCGGCGCCGAAGCGCTCGGCCTGCTTCTGCATCTTGTCCATCAGTTCCGGACCCTGGATGCCGTCCGGGAACCCCGGGAAGTTCTCCACATCGGTGGTGTTCATGAGCTCGCCGCCGACCTCGACCGAACTGGCGACCACGAGCGGCTCGAGGTTCGCCCGTGCCGCATAGATCGCAGCGGTAAAGCCGGCCGGACCCGACCCGATGATGATGACCTGACGCACGTGCGCCCTCTCTTTCGTAGCCCTGGGTTCTTCAACACATGGTAGCCGCGGCGCATTCCGCAAAGGTGGCCGGTGGCCGGGTGATCAGCGACCGCCCGGCAGAATTCGCCGCGCGAGGGCGATTGCCGGCCCCAGTTCAGGGGCGCGAAGGAGCGCAAGGAATCCGGCGTAGACCATCAGCGAGACGATCCCGATGATCGCCGCCCCGATCGCGCCGAGCAGCTTGTCCGAGACCGTCCAGCCGTCCACCCCTCCGAGCAGCAGGAACGTGACCCAGCCTGCGGCGGCGGCGGGGACGGCGGCCAGCGCGAATCGGCCGAGTGCCAGCATCCACGTGCCCACCCGCAGTCCGCCGAGCCGACGCTGCAGCAGCCAGGTCGCGACGATCACCTGCACGATGCTGGCGAACGACTGTCCGAGCGCGATCCCGGCTGCCAGGTACTCGACAGGCAGCGTCGATGCGACCAGGGCGGTGATCACCACGAGGACACACTGCAGCAGGGTGAAGAGGAACGGCGTGCGGGTGTCGTCGTAGGCGTAGAAGGTGCGCTGGATCACGAACAGCACCGCCAGCGGCACCAGGCTCACCAGAAAGCACAGCAGCACGAGCGCGGCGGCGACCGCCTCGTCGCGACTGCCGGTGAAGATGCGCGACGCGGGCACTGCGGCGGCGGCGAGGGCCGCTGTGGCGATGACGATGAAGACGCCGAGGGTGCGGATGCTGCGCCCCACGTCGTCGCGGACGTCGTCGTCGCGCCCGGCCGCGGCGTGTTCGCTGAGCTGCGTGAAGTACGGAGTGCCGATCGACAGCACGATGATCGAGTACGGCAGCATGAACAGCAGCCACGCGTTCTGAGAGACCAGCACCCCGGGATAGTCCTGTGCGGCTTCGGACAGGACACGCGACTGGACGAGGCCGGCCAGCTGCCCGGCGACGACCATCAGGAACGTCCAGCCCGCCAGGCGCCCCAGGTCGCTGAGCCCGACACCGCGCCAGCGGAAGTCGGGGCGCACGTGCAGGCCGGTGCGACGCCAGAACGTGAGCAGGATGACCGACTGCACCACGATGCCCAGGGTCGCCGTGCCGGCCAGCAGCGCGACCATCGCCGGAGTCCATGCAGCCACGGCCTCGGTGGAGCCGAACAGCACGATGAACACCGCGAAGCCGGCGATCGACACGACGTTGTTGACGATCGGCGCCCAGGTGAACGGGCCGAAGACGCGGCGGGCGTTGAGCGCTTCGCCGACGAGGGAGTACAGCCCGTAGAAGAGGATCTGCGGCAGGCACCAATAGGCGAAGGCGGTGGCGAGCGCCTGCTGGTCGGGCGGGAATCCCGGAGCGTACAGCTGAACGAGCCAGGGCGCGGCGATCGTCGCCAGCGCGGTGACGACGACCAGCACCACCGTGCCGAGGGTGAACAGCTTGGAGACGAAGGCCCGGCCGCCGTCATCGTGTCGTGCCGCTTTCACGATCTGCGGCACGATGACGGCGGTGAGCAGGCCGGTCGAGATGATCGCGTAGATGTTGTTCGGGAGCTGGTTGGCGATCGCGAATGCGTTGCCCGCGCCGGTGGTGGCTCCCACTGCGGAGACCAGGACGACGGCGCGCAGGAACCCGGTCAGGCGGGAGACGATCGTGCCCGCTCCGATCAGGACGCTGGCCCGGCCGATGCCGCTCACTCGGCATCCTTCTCGGAGTCCGCCGCCGCACGCGGCGTGCGGCCTGCGCGAAGCCGGAGCACGGTGCGCACCACGCCGAGCAGGAGGAACCCGCCCACCAGCACAGAGAGCACCACGATGCCGACGCCCTCCCAGTCCGCGCGGACGTTCACGTCGACGACCTGCGCAGCCCCGATCGGCTCGAGCGTGCGGCTGCGCAGCTGCAGCTGCACCGTGACCTCCCCGTTGCCGACGCGCGCCTGGACCGGCACCTGCACGCGGGTGTTGCTCTGCGCACCGGCGGTGACCTCGTTCGCCCGCGTCACATCAAGGCGCAGGTCGTCGGGGGTGGCGAACAGCACTATGTCGACCGGGTAGGGCAGGTCGTTGCGCACCCAGATCGGGATCGGAGCGCCGGCGCTGAACAGGTTTATCGGACTGGGCGGCACGATGCCGACACTGTCGAGTGTGGTCGCGGTGGCGGTGCGGTGCAGGTCGACCGCGGTCTGCCAGGCGCCGGGCTCGGGGAGCCAGGCCAGGCCGAGGAGCTGGAGGAGCTCCGCACGCTCCGGACCGGTGAGCTGAGAGACGTCGTCGAGGATCGTGGCGAACCGGCTGAGCTCGGCTTCGTCGGCGATCAGGAGGGATGCCGCGCTCACGCGCGTCTCGTCGCTCGGGGCGTCCGCGATCTCGACCGGCGCGGGGATCCGCGCTGAGACCCCGCCCAGGGTGAGCGGCGTCGCGCCGGGCGCCTGCGACGCCGACGTGATGGCGGTGCGCAGCGCCACCCGAGAGCGGTCCTGGCCGCGGTCGAGCGTGACCACGACCGGCTCACCGCCGGTCTCGGCGACGGCGAACGCCAGGAATGCGGCGGCGGCCGTGAGCGGCGCGCCGCGCAGGGTCGTCACTTCCTCGATCGACGCATCGTGCAGTTCACGGGACACATCAGCGTCGTAGACGAGAAGGTCGGCGTCGCCCGCAACGGCCCGACCCGGGACCGTCGAGCCTGCCTCCCCGGCGCGCGTGGACGTCGAGGGCACGAGGGTCAGCGATTGCCGGCCTTCGACCGTCACATCGCCCAGCGTGGATACGACGTGCGGTGTCGCGGTGCCTGTGCCCGGCCAGTACACCCCCGCTCGGGCCCCGCCGATGTCGGTGAGCTCCTGCAGGGTGGGGTAGACGGGCTCGTCCGTCGGGTTCGAGGGCGTGGCGTTCGTCACCGGCGCGAAGTTCTCCGGTTCCATGTAGGCCTGCAGCGACTGCGGACCCAGGGGCCGGGTCAACCCGGCCTCGAGCTGGACGGCCGTATCGGCGTCGCCGAACTGCAGCGCGAAGCGCGAATTCGCGAGGGCCTCGAGCCTCGCGAGCCACTCGGTCGCGCTCGCCGGTGCCGCCGTGCCGAGCACGCGGATCGCGGCCGGGATAGCCGGGTCGACACCGATGATCGCCGCTGTGCCCTCGACGGCGTCGAGCTGGTCGGTGAGCGAGCCGGCGGGACCGGTGAGTTCGGCGAGCTCGGCGGCTGTGAGGAGGCCTTCAGCGGTGGCGTCCGCGGTGATCGGGACGACCACACCGATTCCCACCTCGGTTCCCCCCTCGGGCGGCACGATCATCACGCTTGCGGACGTGACCACTCCGGCGCCCGACTCGTACGACGCGGAAAGCGGGTAGACGCCGGACGCGCGACTGGCCAGGACGGGATCGTTCGGTGCGATGACGATTCCGCCGGTCTCCTCCGCGCCCGACGCCACCGCAGGAATCGTCACCGATCCCACCGGCGTCAGAGTCGGGCCGCCGGTCTTGCCGTCGAGCCACTCGGAGAGCGTGGCGCGATCAGGCAGGGCCGTGCTGCCGAGCGACAGGGTGACGACGATCGGTTCGGTCGCGGCATCCGTCCCGTTCTGAAGACTCACCGAGACCGCGAGCCCCTCGCCCGCGCGCACCGTCCCGTTCGCGATCGGCGAGAGGGTGAAGATCGTCTCGCCGGTGAGCCCGTCGGCGGTCGGCGTCGGCGTCGGTGTCGGCACGGACGTGCTGGGCCCGGCGGCGTCCGGGGGCACCGCAGCGGCAGGACCGGCGACGACCAGGAGCGCGGTCACCAGCAGCGCGGGGATCGCGATCGCGCGCCGCAGCCGCGCGCGGATGCGGCGTCGACCGGCGCGCGGCGGAGACACGGTCTTTCCCGGTGTCAGGGAGGTGTCGGTCATGGTTTGGGGTTTCGCTCCTGTGCGATTCATGACCGCACGATCTGGTGCGATTCTACGGTCCGACCCTTCGAGCACCCCGAGCCGCGCCCGCGGAGCCGCTCGGTAGGCTCGATCCATGCTCAACATGGCCGAGGGAGTGGCGCGCCTGGGCGCCCTCGCCGACTCGCCGATCGTTGCGACGCTGGCCGCGGCGTTCGCCGAGGCGGGCCATGAGCTCTCGATCGTCGGCGGTCCGGTGCGCGACGCGCTGCTCGGCCGGGCGATCAACGACCTCGACTTCACGACCGATGCGCATGCCGACGCCATCCTGCGGATCGTGAAGCCCATCAGCACCGCCCAGTGGGACGTCGGCCGCGAGTTCGGCACGATCGGAGCGCGCATCCGCGACCCGCGCACCGGGGTCGCCGAGCAGGTCGAGATCACGACGTACCGGGCCGACAGCTACGACGGCGTCACACGCAAGCCGACCGTCGAGTTCGGCGACACCCTCGAAGGAGACCTCGCCCGCCGCGACTTCACCGTGAACGCGATGGCGTTGCGCGTGCCCGCGCGCACACTGGTGGATCCGAGTGGCGGCGTCGAAGACCTCGTGGCACGCAGACTGCGCACCCCCGCCGACCCGCGGGTCAGTTTCGGCGACGATCCGCTGCGGATGCTGCGGGCGGCGCGCTTCTGCGCCCAGCTCGGCTTCGAGGTCGACCCGGCGACGGTGGAGGCGATGTCGGAGCTGCGCGAAACCCTCTCGATCGTGAGCCCGGAGCGCATCCAGGGCGAGCTCGTACGCCTCCTGCAGACAGATGACCCGGCGCGCGGCATCCGTCTGCTCGTCGACACCGGCCTCATGGAGCTGTTCCTGCCCGAAGTGCCCGCCCTGCGCCTAGAAGTCGACGAGCACCACCACCACAAGGATGTCTACGAGCACTCGCTGACGGTGCTGCGCCAGGCGATCGAGCTCGAGAGGGCACGCAATCCGGAGGCCGCCCCCGACGTGCCGCTGCGTCTGGCGGCCCTGCTGCACGACATCGGCAAGCCCGCGACGCGAAAGCTCGAGCCGGGCGGCGGGGTGACCTTCCACCACCACGACATCAAGGGCGCCCGGCTGGCGCGCAAGCGCCTGCAGGCGCTGCGGTTCGACTCGGACACGATCGGCACCGTGACCCGGCTGATCGAGCTGCACCTGCGGTTCTTCGGCTACGCCGACGGGGCGTGGACAGACTCCGCCGTGCGGCGCTACGTGCGGGATGCCGGCACCGAGCTGGCCCGGCTGCACATCCTCACGCGCGCCGATGTGACCACCCGCAACAAGCGCAAGGCCGCGCGGCTCTCCGGCGCCTACGACGACATAGAACATCGCATCGACGAGCTCGCAGCCGCCGAGGAGCTCGGGGCCATGCGTCCGGCCCTCGACGGCAACCGCATCCAGGAGGTGCTCGGCATCCGCCCCGGCCCCGAGGTCGGCAAGGCGTATCGGTACCTGCTCGACCTGCGGCTCGACGAGGGCGTGCTCGAGGAGGCCGAAGCCGAGGAGCGCCTGCGGGCCTGGTGGGCCGCGCAGGTCTGAATCCCCGGCCCGGACCTGACTCTTCGCGGGAGATGACCCGCGCTACGGGACGATGACCGCCCGACCGCGGACCGTACCCGCATGCAGCTTCTCGTACGCTGTGACCGCGTCGTCGATGCCGTATACCTCGGTGTGCACGGTCACGGCGCCGACCCGGGCGAGGTCGAGCACTTCGCCGAGCTCGCTGCGGCTGCCCCAGTAGGGAGCTCGCACCGAGACCCCGTAGGGCGTCGAGAAGAACCCGGTCGGCATGAGGCCTCCGCCGATGCCCACGATGCTGACGTGCCCGTCCACGGCCACCGCGGCGCGGGACGTGTCGATCGTGGCCTGGGCACCGACGAAGTCGAACACCGCCTCGGCACCTTTTCCGCCGGTGAGCGCGCGGATCTGCTCAGCGGCATCGGGGCCCGCCAGCACGGTGTGGTGCGCGCCGACCTCGGAGGCGAGTGCGAGCTTCTCCTCGCTCTGATCGACCGCGATCACCGTCACGGCGGAGATCGCCCGCAGGATCTGGATGCCGACATGGCCGAGTCCGCCCGCGCCGATGACCACGGCGGTCGCGCCCGGGAACAGCTTGGGCTGCGCGGCACGGATCGCGTGATACGGAGTGAGTCCGGCATCCGTCAGCGACACCGTCTCGACCGGATCGAGATCGCCGAGTGGGACGAGGTGGCGTGCGTCGTCGATGATCAGGTACTCGGCCATCGCGCCGGGCGCGCCGAGTCCTGGAGGGGCGATGCCGAGTTCCGCGGCGCGGGTGCAGTAGTTCTCCTGGCCCTGGGAGCATGCCCGGCATTGTCCGCAGCCCCACGGACCGTAGACCGCATACGAACCGCCGAGTTCAATGCCCTCGACTCCTTCACCGAGCTTGTCGACGATCCCCGCGCCTTCGTGCCCGAGGGTGAGCGGCAGGCCGTAGACGTACGCCTCCGCCGGCAGGTCCATGACGAACCAGTCGGAGTGGCAGAGACCGGCGGCGGTCACCTTGAGGCGGATCTGCCCGGGACCGGGCTCGGGGATGTCGATCTCGACGACCTCGGGACCCTTGCCGATCTCGCGGTACTGGACGGCCTTCATGTCTTCCTCCTTCATGCCATCGCGATGTGATGACGGTCCCACTCTGCTCGCTCGTGCCGAGGTGCGCCAGGGGCGAAAGTCCCGCCCCCGACACCAGCGGGGGCACCGCCACCTCACCCCTGCCTTGCTGGTGCGGGTCTAGAATGAACATGCTCCTCAACGCTGATCGGAGCTCCCATGACATCGCCGTGGTCGCCCCGGCGAGAGGTATCCCCGCAGACCTCTCGCCTGCTGATCGAGCGCGCGCACGAGGAGCTCGTGGCGGGCAACGCCGTGGAGCGTCGCATGCGCGATGTCCGCCCCCTCGTGCAGGAGTCCTGGCGTCGTTCACTGGCGAGCCTCGTCGGCGCCGAGGGGCTTCCGCCCCTCGATCTCGCGACCGCGGCGCTGGAGGAGTATCGCCGCACGCACCCGCTCGCGAGTGTGATGGACATGATCCGTGCGCTGCTGCTGCCGGGCGATGCCGCTGAGTCCGGCGTCGTCGTCGCGGTCGGAGACGCGGCCGGGCGGCTGCTCTGGGTCGAGGGCGACCACCACATCCGCACGCTCACCGGCGACATGGGATTCATCGCCGGCGCGAACTGGTCCGAGGGCGCCGTCGGCACGTCGGCCCCCGGCACCGCGCTCGAGCTGGATCGGTCGGTGCAGATCCGCGGCGCCGAGCACTTCAACCGCCTCGTGCAGTCCTGGTCATGCACGGCGGTCCCGGTGCATGACCCGGAGTCGCGCCGAATCCTCGGGGTCATCGACGTCACGGGCGGCGACGACACGATCACGCCGCAGGCGCAGCTGCTGGTGGATGCCACGGCCCGCGCGATTGAGGGCGAGCTGCTGGTCGCGCGCCTGCGCGCCCGCGCCGCGCAGTCCGCGCCGAGCCGCCGCTCGCCGAATCGGCGGGCCGACGCACGGGCCCCGGTCGAACGCGTCATCCTGCGCGTGCTCGGGCGTGACCGCGCGCTGCTGGAGGTCGCACGCGAAGACACCGAAACGGTGTCCGAGATCGGACAGCGTCACGCCGAACTGCTCCTGATGCTCGCCACACATCGCCAGGGCGTGTCGGCCGAGCAGCTCGGAGAGCTCGTATACGGCGATGCGGATGCCGGCCGCTCGGCGAATGTCACGCTGCGCGCCGAGATGGTTCGCCTGCGCAAGGTGCTCGAGAAGACTTCTCCCGCCCTCGTGCCTCAGTCGTGTCCGTACCGCCTGACGGTCGAGCTCGAGACCGACGCGCAGCAGGTGCTCTCGCTGCTGGACCGCGGCGCCCACCGGGTCGCGCTCGCGGCGTATCGCGGCGATGTGCTGCCCGACTCGACCGCCCCCGGAGTGGAGGAGCTGCGCGACACGGTCCGCACTGCACTGCGCGAAGCGCTCATCGCCGAGGCGAGTGTGGACGTGCTGCTCGCATTCGCCGAGACGGATGCCGGCGCTGAGGATGACGAGCTGCTGTGGCTCTGCCTGAAGATGCTGCCGGCGCGCTCGCCCAAGCGCGCGGCGCTGGTCTCGCGCATCGAGCGGCTCGAAGCCTCGGCCTGACTCACACACCTTCGCCGAGCAGGTGCTTCGCGCGCCGAGCAGGTGCTTCGCGCGTCGAGAAGGTGCTTCGCGCGTCGAGAAGGTGCTTCGCGCGTCGAGAAGGTGCTTCGCGCGTCGAGATGGTGCGCACCTTCTCGGCGCCAAGTGCACCTGCTCGCGGTCGAATGCACCTTCTCGCGCGGGGCCATGCAACGTGATGCAACGTCCCTCGAACTACCGTCGACGCAACGCCGCGACCCCGCCGTCGCGCACCTGATCCGTCGAAGAAGACAGAGGAGACAGAAATGACCATCGTCGAAGAAGGCGTGTCCAGCGTCTACGCGAACCCCGGCACCCGTGGTGCCGTGGCCGAGTACCGCCCGCGCTACGGCCACTACATCGGCGGCGAGTTCGTCGAGCCGCTCAAGGGCGAGTACTTCGAGAACATCTCGCCGGTCAACGGCAAGGTGTTCACCGAGGTCGGCCGCGGCACAGTCGAAGACATCGACCGGGCGGTGGATGTCGCCTGGAAGGCGTTCGAGTCGTGGAAGCGCACGACCCCGGCTGAGCGCTCGATCATCCTCAACAAGATCGCCGACCGCATCGAGGAGAACCTCGAGAAGATCGCCGTCGCCGAGACGTGGGACAACGGCAAGCCCGTCCGCGAGACTCTGGCCGCTGACATCCCGCTCGTGGTCGACCACTTCCGCTACTTCGCCGGAGTGCTGCGGGCCCAGGAGGGCTCGCTCAGCCAGATAGACGAAGACACGGTCGCGTACCACTTCAACGAGCCGCTCGGTGTCGTCGGGCAGATCATCCCCTGGAACTTCCCCATCCTGATGGCCACGTGGAAGCTCGCCCCGGCCCTGGCCGCCGGCAACTGCGTCGTGCTCAAGCCCGCCGAGCAGACCCCGGCTTCGATCCTGTTCCTGTTCGAGATCATCGGCGACCTGCTGCCGGCCGGTGTGGTCAACATCGTCAACGGATTCGGCATCGAGGCGGGTGCGCCGCTTGCTCAGCACAAGCGCATCCGCAAGATCGCGTTCACGGGTGAGACCACCACGGGCCGCCTGATCATGCAGTACGCGTCGCAGAACCTGATCCCGGTGACACTCGAGCTCGGAGGCAAGAGCCCGAACCTCTTCTTCGAGGATGTCGCACGCTCCACGGATGACGCGTACTACGACAAGGCGCTCGAAGGGTTCACGCTCTTCGCCCTCAACCAGGGCGAGGTCTGCACGTGCCCGTCACGCGCCCTCATCCAGCGCTCGATCTACGACCGGTTCCTCGGCGACGGCCTCGCCCGTGTCGCGAAGGTGATCCAGGGCAACCCGCTCGACCCGGCCACGATGATCGGCGCGCAGGCCTCGAACGACCAGCTCGAGAAGATCCTCAGCTACATCGACATCGGAAAGGCGGGCGGCGCGAAGCTGCTCACCGGCGGCGAGCGCGTCGACCTCGGCGGCGACCTGAGCGAGGGCTTCTACGTTCAGCCCACCGTGTTCGAGGGCACCAACGACATGCGCATCTTCCAGGAGGAGATCTTCGGCCCGGTGCTGTCGGTCACGTCGTTCGACGACTTCGACAACGCGATCGGCATCGCCAACGACACGCTCTACGGCCTTGGCGCCGGTGTGTGGACCCGTTCGGGCGACACCGCCTACCGTGCGGGCCGCGCGATCCAGGCCGGTCGCGTGTGGACGAACACGTACCACCAGTACCCCGCGCACGCGGCGTTCGGCGGTTACAAGCAGTCCGGCATCGGTCGCGAGAACCACCTCAAGATGCTCGACCACTACCAGCAGACCAAGAACCTGCTGGTGTCATATGCCGAAGGGGCCATGGGCTTCTTCTAACCACTCACCGAAACCCCGGTCGTTGAGCGCGGCGAGACGAAACGCGTCCCCAGGCGTTTCGTCTCGCCGCCTCGCGGCTCGCACGACGACCGATCTCCGGAAGGACCTGCCATGGTCAGCACGAGCACATACCAGCGGGTCGCGGTGACGGATGCCGCGGCATCCCTCGTCCGTGACCTCACGAAGCGGCACGGGCCGCTCATGTTCCACCAGTCGGGTGGATGCTGCGACGGAAGCGCCCCGATGTGCTACCCCGTCGGGATGTTCATCACCGGCCCAAGCGACGTGCTCCTCGGATCGATCGATGTCGGACTGGACGATCCCGTCGAGATCTACATGTCGGAGTCGCAGTTCGAGTACTGGAAGTACACGCACCTGACCATCGACGTCGTGCCCGGCCGCGGTGCGGGCTTCAGCGTCGAAGGACCCACCGGGATGCGGTTCCTCATCCGGTCCCGGATGCTGGACGAAGCCGAGCTGGAGTACTTCGGCCTGGGGCCCACGCTGTAGATCGCGGCATCCGGTGCCGTTTCGCGAGAGTCTCAGTCTCGTTACGAAACGTTCACCCGATTGCCGATCGGCACCTCTGCGTCTTAGATAGCGAGAGGGCCACGCACACCCGGCGCGGCCGACTCCTTCACAGCAGAGGTAGCACTATGACACTGCACCACAGCGGGCGTGGCCGTCTCGGCCTTGCCCTCGGCGCCTTCGGCGCCTCGGCACTCCTTCTCGCCGGCTGCGCCGGTGGTGGCGGAGGCACCGCCAGCGGCGACGCCGCATCGGGTGAGCCGCTCATCGTCGGCACCACCGACAAGGTCACGACCCTCGACCCCGCGGGGTCGTACGACAACGGCTCGCTCGCCGTTCAGACGCAGGTGTTCCCGTACCTGGTCAACACGAACTACAACGAGACCGAGGTCGTCCCCGACCTGGCCGAGACGGCGGAGTTCACCTCGCCGACCGAGTACACGGTCACCCTTCCTGCCGGCCTGAAGTGGTCCAACGGCAATGACCTCACGTCGGCCGACGTCAAGTTCTCGTTCGACCGCAACCTCGCCATCGCCGACCCGAACGGCGCGTCGAGCCTGCTGTACAACCTGGACAGCGTCGAGGCGCCCGACGACACCACGGTCGTCTTCCACCTCAAGGCGGAGAACGACCAGGTCTTCCCCTTCATCTTGACGAGCTTCCCCGGCGCGATCGTGGACGACGAGGTGTTCTCGGCCGACGCGATCACCCCCGACCAGGACATCGTCGACGCGGACGCCTTCGGCGGCCCGTACAAGATCACCTCGTACGACTTCAACAAGACCGTTGAGTTCACGCCCAACGAGAACTATCAGGGCCTCCTCGACGCACCCGTCAACAGCGGCGTCATCCTGAGCTACTTCGCCGAGTCTTCGAATCTCAAGCTCGCCGTGCAGGAGGGCGACATCGATGTGGCCTACCGCAGCCTGTCCTCGACGGATGTCGCAGACCTGGCGACCAACGATGCCGTTCAGGTGATCGACGGCCCGGGCGGGGAGATCCGCTACATCGTGTTCAACTTCGACACGCAGCCCTACGGCGCCACCACGCCCGAGGCTGACGCGGCGAAGGCGCTCGCCGTCCGCCAGGCCGTCGCCGATCTCGTCGACCGCAACGCGATCGCCGAGCAGGTCTACAAGGGCACCTACACGCCGCTGTACTCGTTCGTTCCGGACGGATTCAACGGAGCAACCCAGGTGCTCAAGGACCTTTACGGCGACGGTGAGGGCGGTCCGGATGCCGCGAAGGCGAAGGCGACCCTCGAGGCCGCGGGCGTCACGACTCCGGTGAAGCTCAGCCTGCAGTACACCGCTGACGACCACTACGGCCCCTCGTCGGGCGACGAGTACGCCATGATCAAGTCCCAGCTCGAGCAGGACGGTCTGTTCGAGGTCGACCTCAAGTCGACCGAGTGGGTCCAGTACTCGAAGGACCGCACAGCGGATGTGTACCCGGCCTACCAGCTCGGCTGGTTCCCGGACTACTCGGACGCCGACAACTACCTGACGCCGTTCTTCCTGACGAACAACTTCCTGGGCAACCACTTCAGCGACCAGCAGACCGAGGATCTCATCCTCCAGCAGGCCGTCGAGACCGACCCGGCGGTGCGTACGCAGCAGATCGAGGAGATCCAGGCGCGCGTGGGCGAACTGCTCTCCACGGTTCCGCTCCTGCAGGGCGCTCAGGTGGCCGTTGCCGGGACCGACGTCGACGGGGTCATTCTCGACGCGTCGTTCAAGTTCCGCTTCGCCCCGCTCACCAAGTAGCAACGACACGATCGATGGGGCGGCCCGCATGTGCCGGGCCGCCCCATCGATGTCTCGCGTCGGGCATCCTGACCCCCACCGTTAGGCTTCATCCATGACGACGAGCGACGTCGCAGCGGTCGAAGAACCGCCGGCTTTCCTGGCGCAGCGCAGACCGAGATCGGGCGGAACGCTCGGCCGGTATCTGCTGGTGCGGGCGTTGCTGATCATCCCGACCGTCCTGATCCTGGTCACTCTCGTCTTCTTCCTGATCCGCCTCACCGGCGACCCGATCACCGCTGCGCTCGGCGGCCGTCTGCCCGCCGATCAGCTGCAGGACCGCATCCACGAGGCCGGGTACGATCGCCCGGTCATCGTGCAGTACTTCGAATACCTGGGTCAGATCTTCACCGGAAACTTCGGCACCACGATCACCGACAACCGGCTCGTCACCGAGGTGCTGATCACCTACGGCACCGCGACGCTCGAGCTCGTCGTCTATGCACTGCTGATCGCATTCATCGTCGGCATCCCGCTGGGCATGGTCGCCGCGGCCAAGCGCGATCACGCGGCGGATGCCGGTCTTCGCGTGAGCGCGATCCTCTTCTACGCGACCCCGGTGTTCTTCGCCGGGCTGCTCGCGAAGCTCGTCTTCTCCGTGTGGCTCGGCTGGTTCCCGGTGAGCGGGCGAGCCGACGTGCGCACCGAGATCGCGCTCAATCGCCAAGGCAGCACCGGCTTCTATCTGATCGACGCGATCGCCACGGGAAATCCCGCGTACGTGCAGGACGTGCTCTCCCACGCTGTGCTGCCCGCGATGGTGCTCGGTCTCGCGACGGCGGGAATCTTCCTGAGACTGGTGCGCACGAACGTGATCGGAACGTTCAACATGCCCTACGTCGACGCGGCTCGGTCGCGGGGCATCAGCGAGTACCGACTCGTCCGAAAGCACGCGTACAAGCCGGCACTCATCCCCATCATCACCGTCATAGGTCTGCAGATCGCGCTGCTGCTCGGCGGTGCCGTGCTGACCGAGACCACGTTCGAGTGGCAGGGCCTCGGGTTCCAGCTCACGAAGTACCTCGCGGCACGCGACTTCGTCGCCGTGCAGGGCATCGTCGCCCTGATCGCGATCCTCGTCGCCCTCACCAATTTCGTCGTCGATGTCATAGCCGCCTTCCTCGACCCGAGAGTGAGGTACTGACATGGCGCGATCCCAGGCAGGCAGGGTCCGCCTCCTCGACCGACTCCCGGTCGTGCATCAGCTGCGCCAGAGCGTCGGCCTCCAGCGCGGCATGCTCGTGGCCGGCCTGGTGCTGGCCGCGATCTTCGTGCTGCTCGCCGTCTTCGCGGCTTGGCTCGCGCCCTACGGCTACGCCCAGCTGCGCGGCCCCGACGGCCTTTTCGGCGCGCAGCAGCCGCCCAGCCCCGAGCACCTGCTCGGCACGACGGTCGGCGGCTATGACGTGCTGTCACGCACGATCTGGGGTGCGCAGACCGCGCTGCTCGCGATCGTCGTCGCACTCGCCCTCTCGGTGTTCCTCGGCGTGTTCCTCGGCCTGGTCTCGGGGTACCTGGGCGGGTGGCTGGATCGCGTGCTGGTGGTGATCGCCGACGCGATCTACGCCTTCCCCACTCTCCTGCTCGCGATCGTCGCGGCGATCGCGATCAGCGGCGGACAGTCCGGCCTGTGGCCCGGCATCATGGCAGCGGCCGTTTCGATCACGGTCGTCTTCATCCCCCAGTACTTCCGTGTCGTGCGCTCCGAGGTCGTGCGGATCAAGGCCGAGGCCTTCGTCGAGTCCGCGAAGGTCATCGGCGCGTCGACGTCGCGCATCATGTTCGTGCACGTACTGCGCAACGCCACCCGGTCGCTGCCGCTGATCGTGACGCTCAACGCCTCGGAGGCCATCGCGATCCTTGCGGCGCTCGGCTTTCTCGGCTTCGGCATCGAGCCGACCGCCGCAGCCGAGTGGGGCTATGACCTCAACAAGTCGATCGGCGATGTGTCGGCCGGCATCTGGTGGACGGCGATCCCGCCCGGGATCGCGATCGTGCTCGCGATCCTCGGGCTCACCCTGATCGGTGAGGGATTGAACGACCTCGCCGATCCGCGCCTGCGGGCGCGCCGCCGCGCGGGCACGCAGACGCCGGCGGATGCCGTCGCGGCGAGCCAGCCGATCACACGTGAGTTCATGGGAGAAGTGCAGTGATGGCCGCTGCAGCCTCGGCATCCGATTCGCTCGCGGTCGACATCCGCGATCTCGATGTGTCGTTCGCCACCGACGGGGGCGACGTGCACGCCGTCCGCGGCGTCACGCTGGATGTCCGCCGCGGCGAGGTGCTTGCGATCGTGGGCGAATCCGGCAGTGGCAAGACCGTCACCGCCCGGACGATCCTCGGTCTGCTTCCCGAGACGGCGCGCATGGGCGGTGCGGTCGTGCTCGACGGCACCGATGTGGTCGGCCTCGGCAAGAAGGAGCTGCGAGAGATCCGCGGCACCAAGGCCGCCATGATCTTCCAGGAGCCCTCCACGGCTCTGAACCCCGTCTTCACTGTGGGCTGGCAGCTCACGGAGGGTCTTCGCGCCCACGGAAAGTACACGAAGAACGAGGCGCGCGCCCACGCGATCGAGATGCTGCGCCGCGTCGGCATCAGCGATCCCGAGCGCCGCGTCGACGACTACCCCCACCAGTTCTCGGGCGGGCAGAAGCAGCGCATCGTGATCGCGACGGCTCTCGCGCTCGACCCGACGGTGATCATCGCCGACGAGCCGACCACGGCTCTGGACGTCACCGTGCAGGCCGAGATCCTCGAGCTGCTGCGGCGCCTGCGCGACGAGGACGGCACGGCGATCGTCCTGATCACGCACAACATGGGCGTCGTCGCCGATCTGGCCGATCGCGTGGCCGTCATGCTCGACGGCGAGATCGTGGAGACCGCCACGGCGACCGATCTGTTCGCCGCCCCCACGCACGAGTACACCAAGAAGCTGCTCGCGGCCGTGCCGCGGCTCGAGATCGCCGACCGGCAGCTGACCGCCGTCGCGGCCGCCGCGGAGCCGATCGTCGTCGCGCAGGACCTGGTGATCGAGTACGCGGGGCGGTTCCGGCGGGCTGCCTTCCGCGCCGTCGATCGGGTCAGCTTCACCATCAAGCCGGGCGAGGTGCTGGGCCTGGTCGGTGAGAGCGGCTCGGGCAAGACGACGATCGGTCGCGCCATCGCAGGCCTCACCCCCGTCGCCGGCGGGTCGCTGCGCGTGCTCGGCACCGAGATGCTCGGCGTGAAGGAGCGTGTCTTCAAGCGGAAGCGCAAGGAGCTGGGCTTCGTCTTCCAAGACCCGGCGACCAGCTTCAACCCGCTGCTGACGATCGCACAGAACGTCGCAGAGCCGCTCATCGTGCACACCGACGTGAGGGATGCGGCTGCCGCTCGGTCGAAGGTCGACGAGCTGCTCGAAGCCGTGCAGCTGCCCAAGGCGTTCGGCGACAGATTCCCCCACGAGCTGTCCGGCGGTCAGCGTCAACGCGCCTCGCTGGCGCGCGCTCTCGCGCTGGACCCCAAGCTGCTGATCGCCGACGAGCCGACCAGCGCCCTGGACGTGTCGGTGCAGGCGCGCGTTCTGGAACTGTTCCGCGAGCTGCAGGAGCGCTTCGGCTTCGCGACCCTCTTCATCACCCACGACCTCGCGGTCGTCGACCTGCTCGCGCACACCATCGTCGTGCTGCATGACGGCGAGGTCGCCGAGACGGGAACCACCGCGGACGTGCTGGGGAATCCGCAGGACCCCTACACGAAGAGACTCATCGCCTCGCTGCCGGTGCCCGACCCCGTCGAGCAGGCCGCTCGCCGGGCCGTGTGGAACGCGACCCGCGAAGCCTGATCCAGACCGGCACGAAACCGCCCAACAGCATCAC
>Ga0209066_10002750_pt1 | contig 20913 bp, 15 predicted proteins | sample All_14_2_FD_187198 | JGI IMG/M metagenome (GOLD analysis project Ga0209066, IMG submission 187198) | Freshwater microbial communities in response to fracking from Pennsylvania, USA - Allegheny Zone_MetaG_DW_15 (SPAdes) (version 2) ... | reverse complement strand
GAGTCCGGTTTGTTAACCTTTATCGGCGCGACCACTGAAAACCCCTCATTCGAAGTCAACTCGGCGCTTTTGTCTCGCGCACAAGTTTACGTACTGAACGCGCTCAGCGAAGACGAACTTAAAACCTTGCTGGTCCGCGCCTGTCAACAACATTTCCCACACCTGGATTTTGACGCAGAAGCAGGGAATGCGCTGGTTGACCTGGCCGATGGCGATGCTCGCCGGCTGCTGAATTTGCTGGAGCAACTGGCGGCAGCGGCCGGGGTTCAGCAGGTCAAACAGCTTGGTCTTGCGGATGTGAAGCAAGCGTTGGCCGCAGCAACCCGTCATCGTTTCGACAAGGGCGGGGATAATTTTTACGATCAAATTTCAGCCCTGCACAAATCCGTACGCGGCTCGCATCCTGATGCCGCTTTGTATTGGCTAACACGTATGCTGGACGGCGGAACCGATGGCCATTATCTGGCACGCCGGATTATCCGTATGGCCTGGGAAGATATCGGTCTGGCAGATCCGCGCGCGATACAAATCGCCAACGACGCCGCCGAAACCTTCGATCGTCTGGGTTCCCCTGAAGGAGAGCTGGCCCTGGCTCAAGCCGTGATTTATATGGCCGTTGCCGCCAAAAGCAACGCGGGTTATAAGGCTTATAATCAGGCCAGGGCTTTTGTGAAACAGGATAAATCACGAGAGGTTCCGCATCATTTACGCAACGCACCCACCAAATTAATGAGCAAATTGGGGCATGGAAAAGGCTATCGTTACGCGCATGATGAAGAACATGCTTATGCGGCAGGGGAGACATATTTGCCGGACGGAATGCCGGAACCGGGCTGGTATCAGCCGGTGGAGCGGGGGTTGGAGCGCAAGATCGCGGATAAACTGGAATTTTTGCGGGGATTGGATGATCAAGAGGGGTAGGACGGCGTGGAACAACTGTCCTTTTTAATACCCCTCATCCGCCCTAATCGGGCACCTTCTCCCACAAGGGGAGAAGGAAAACCTGGATCGAAGCTCGGTTCTTTTCTTTTGCAGAGGGAAGTATCTAATCCAATCCATGCTTTTAAACTGTGCTCTGATCTGGGGGTTCCTTCTCCCCTTGTGGGAGAAGGTGCCCGATTAGGGCGGATGAGGGGTATTTAAGCAGGGCAGTCCTCTACCCCTTGATTCCATTTAATTTTTATCAAAACGTTGTTACAATAGTCCCATATTCTCTATCAAAAGCCATTATGTCCTGCGTCGAAACCAGCGCCAATCCTTTTTTTGCCCAAGCGCATCTCCCCGAGTACGAGATTTTTGCTCGTATGCCCTGTGGCCTGGTCGTTATCAATGCCCATGGTTTTATCGTCTGGTTCAACGAGGCCGCCTCCAGTTTGCTGCAGGTTAAACTCGCCGGTTCACGCTGGCTGGATGTGATCAATCAGGCCTTTTCCCCCCGTGAAGACGATGGCCACGAAGTATCGCTGGTCGATGGTCGCCGCGTCAGCGTTGCCATTTCCTCCCTTGACGGCCTGCCCGGCGAGCTGGTTACGCTGACCGATTTGACCACCACCCGCGACTACGAGCACGCTCGCGCCAACCAACATCGACTGGCGTCCATCGGACAAATGACCGCACAACTGGCGCATCAAATTCGCACGCCCTTGTCATCCGCCATGCTCTACGCCGAATTGCTAAACAACGACCCAACACGCAGCGAAACCTGGATCACCCGCATCCAGGAATGCCATGCCAGCATCGAACAACAAATTCAGGATCTGCTGACTTTTGCCCGCGGCGAACACGTCGAACAAAAATCGGTAAATCTGCTCTTATGGGGCGAAAAGCTCGCCTCAAAAGCCCGTGCCATCATACCCATCGGTGATGTGATCTTAAGCGTGGAAAATGATCTGCCGCCCATCCCTTGGGCGCTGCACGACGAATCGCTCAGCGGCGCGATTTTAAATTTGCTGAACAATGGCTTGCAGGCGGGCGCAAAGCACATCAATATAAGACTGGTTTATACAATTAATCAGGCTTTGACGATTCAGGTTACGGATGATGGCTGCGGCATGTCTGACGAGGTGAAGTCACAAGCGTTCTCACCTTTTTTTACAACCCGTGCCCAGGGAACCGGTTTGGGGCTGGCGGTGGTCAGCGCGGTTGTCAAGGCACACGGCGGTGAAACCCACCTGGAATCCGCGCCTGACAAGGGTTGTTGTGTCACTATAACGCTGACTGAATAAATAAGGATGTTTGCATGAGCGATGTATTAATTGTTGAAGATGACGCGGTATTGCGGGAAGCCCTGGCCGAGACCATGAGTTTGGCCGGTCACTCGTATCTAACCGCCCGTGATGGCCGGGAAGCACTAGCCATGCTGGAGCGACACAGCCCGGCCATTATTTTGAGCGATGTGCGCATGGACAGGATGGACGGCCAGCATCTGCTCAGCGAAATTCAGCGGCGCAATCCTGGCGTCCCCGTCATTCTGATGACCGCTTACGGTTCCGTGGAAGACGCGGTTTCCGCCATGCAACACGGCGCGGTCGACTATTTGCAAAAGCCCTTCAGCGCCACCGCCCTGACTGAAAAAATCAATCGCTTTATCAAGCCATCGACTCAGGCTGGTGATAAACAACCCGTGGCGGAAGATCCCAAAAGCCAGGCCTTGCTCACCATGGCTTTACGCGTCGCCCAATCTGATGTTGGCGTGATGATCAGCGGCGAAAGCGGTACCGGTAAAGAAGTGCTGGCGCATTACATCCACGATCATTCTTCTCGCAGCACAGCTCCTTTTATCGCCATCAACTGCGCCGCCATTCCCGAACAAATGCTGGAAGCCACCTTGTTTGGCTATGAAAAGGGCGCATTTACCGGCGCATACAAATCCACGCCAGGAAAATTTGAACAGGCGCAGGGCGGAACCCTGTTGCTGGATGAAGTCAGCGAAATGAGCTTGAGTTTGCAAGCCAAGCTGCTGCGTGTTTTGCAGGAAAAAGAAGTGGAACGCATTGGCGCCAACAAACTCGTCAGCCTCGATGTCCGCGTACTGGCCACCAGTAATCGTCATTTGCTTGATGAAGTAAAAGCAGGGCGCTTCCGCGAAGATTTGTTCTATCGTTTAAACGTGTTTCCCCTGCACTGGCTACCGTTGCGCGAACGGGTTTGTGATATTATTCCCCTCGCCAATTACTTGATTCGCCGCCGTTGTAATAATACCCAACCGTTGCTGCCGGTATTAAGCGATGCAGCGATGCAGATTCTGTTACACTATACTTGGCCCGGCAACGCCCGCGAGCTGGATAATGTGATCCAGAGGGCGCTGGTCTTGCAAACACAAGGCGTGATTGAGCCTGTTCATTTGCAAATCACCGAGCACAGTGCGGCCGTGCAGCCTGTGGTTCCACGTGCAGACGTTAACAATTTACAACGACACGAGTTTGATGTGATACAACAAACCCTGAACAATCATCACGGGAACCGACAACAGGTAGCCGCGGCTTTGGGTGTAAGCGAACGCACGCTGCGCTATAAATTGGCCAAAATGCGCGAAGAGGGTTATGTTGTCTAATATTGCACAGGGTCAACGGTCGTGAGCCGGTTTATCAAACGATGCTGGTTGCTATTCGCCATTTTGGTGATATGTCTGGCGATCGTGTCGAGTTTTTTTCGCGCCTTGACCCCCTGGGCGCGACAATATAAATCAGAAGTGGAACAGCATTTGTCTGCTTTGCTGGGACAAACTGTGGTCATTAACTCCATGGAAACCGGATGGTATTGGTTTGAACCGGTTATCCGTTTGCAGCAGATTAGTGTATCCGGCACCAACGGTACTGCGATCAAACTCGATAAATTACTGGTGGGCATCGATCTGTTTCAATCTTTATGGAGCAGGCAAATACAGCCGGGCATTTTGTATCTGGATGGCATCAAATTAACCCTGCGGCAAAGCGATAATCAATGGCACATTGACGGCCTTAAGCGCACGGCAGACATGAGCGGCGCCTTCGACTCCCATTCCTGGTCCCCGGTTTTTGCCTGGATTTTGGCACAGCAGAAAATTTTGATCAAAAACGTATCCGGCTCGGTGTATTGGCAGGACGGCAGCGTGATTCCCATCAAGCGGATTGACCTTGCGGTGCTCCGCAAATCCGGGCGTTATCGTATCAATGGCCGCGCTTCTCTGGATCAGAAAAACAATACCGTTTTCCGTTTGCTGGCTGATATGGATTTGAATCCTTATGTCTTGAATGAGGTGAGCGGGGATGTGTATGTGTCCGTCAAACGCGCGCAAATTACCCAATGGCAACGCCTGTTCCCGCAAAATCGTTTTGATTTTGGCAATGGTTTTGCCGATATCCGACTCTGGTTTACGGTGGCGAAAGGGGCTGTGGTCAACGCACAAAGCCGGGTAGATACGAAGCAGTTTGCCTGGCAGGATACGGTGACGAAACAGGAGCTGAGCGTACCGAAATTCACAGCCAATCTGGCCTGGAACAAGTTGAACAGCGGCTGGAAACTCGCGGCTGATCAAATCGAATTGCGCATGGGCAAGACACGTTGGCCGGAAAACAAAATCCTTATCGAATATCAAACAGCCCAGGATCACTACTCAATATACGCCCGGCATGTATTGGTGGAATCCATGCTGTCCGTGCGCACACTTTTATCCGATCTCATCAAGCCCGAGCTGCAAGATCAATTGCATGCCTTTATGCCCCGCGGCAATCTCGATGATGCGAAACTGAGCTTTGATCAAGGCCACGTCTCTGACCTGCTGTCTGGCTTCCATCATCTGGGCTGGCAGGCGCAGGCGACTATTCCCGGCGTTGACAATTTGTCCGGCGTCATTCATTGGTCGGCCAATCACGCCCGCCTGGCCCTGGACAGCGAAAAGGTTATTCTGAGCAGCGAGTCGAAACCGCCCGTTACGCTGTCGGAAGTCAATACCTCCATCGAATGGAATAAAACCGATCAAAACGCCAGTTTGGTCATGGATCATCTGGTGATAAAAAATCCCGATTTGTTGTTGAGCGCCAATGTTACCCTCGCCAACATCACGGCGGATTCACCGGGAACGATAGACGGCACTGGCCGCATTGCCCTGAGCAATGCCGAGCAATGGATGACCTATATACCCTCCGGCCACTTGAAGGCCAAGCTGGAAGCCTGGTTGAAAAAAGACGTCAAAAAAATTGAAACCCTGCAGGTAGACAGCCGAATCCAGGGGAATCTGGCCGATTTTCCCTTTGACAAAAGCCCCGGTGAGTTTTGGGTTAAAGCTTATACCCGTGGCGTGGATCTGGTCTTTGCCCCCGGTTGGCCGCTGGCCGAAGAGATTGAGGCTTACGTTCGAGTTGACAAGCGACAGGCCGAGGCATCCATCGTCCACGCAAATCTGCAGGGAACGCAGTTGACCAACGGCAATATGCGCATCGCCGATTTGGGTTTGAACCGTGAAACCCTGTTGTTTCACACGAAAATACACAGCAAAACGCAAAAAGCCCTGGCCTACATTTTATCCTCGCCCCTGGCTAAAAAATTGTCTGCTTTGTCGATCTTGCAAATGCATGGCGCCCTGGATCTGGATCTGAAAGTGGAGGCACCCTTATATCCGGAAAATGATGACGTGCTGGCGCTGGGTGATGCGTCCTTTTCCAACAACCAGCTGGACGTGAAGCATGGGCTGGGAACCGTACAGTTAAAAGAATTGAATGGTGGGCTGCAATTTGATCAGGCCGGGATCCTGGACAGCAATCTGAAAGCCCTGTTCATGGACTATCCCGTCACCTTGCTGATTCAATCCCTGCGCGGTAAAACGCCGTCCACCCAGGTTAAAATCAAGGGCAAAGTGGCCATGGACACGGTGCGTGCGCGCTTGAAATTACCGATTTTTGATTTGATTCACGGCAATTTCTGGGTGTCCGTTTTGTTAACATTGACCGACGAACCCAATGATTTGGATCACATCACCGTCAGCAGCAGCCTGACCGGTGTCGCCATCGATCTGCCGCCGCCGCTGGGCAAAGTGGCCGGGCTTGCCGCACCCTTGAAAGTAGATGTGGATTTCAACCCCGAAAAGGCCATGCGTTTTCGGATTGATTATGATGATCGTATGAATGGAGACCTGTGGTTTTCCGTTCCCAAGGGGCAATTTCAGTTGCAAAAAGGCGAAATTCGCCTCGGTAGCGAAAATGCGCTGCGACAAAAGCAGGACGGCTTGCAAATAGTGGGCGAGCTGGCGCAGTTTGATTTACAACAATGGTTGAAGGTCGCGGGCAAACTTTCCGGATCGTCTTCCGATCAAGGTTTGAAAGATTCCGTCCATTTTGTCGGTTTGATGCTGCGAAACGCCAAAATTGGCAATCAGACGTATCGGGATATGGCGATCAAAGCCTTGAAATTGAAAAACAATCTCTGGTCTGTTGAAATCAATCAGGCGCTGGTTAAAGGTGTGTTCCGGTATAATCAGAGCAGCAATGCCCTGAGCGGCACCTTGGATAGACTCTATCTGGAAAAACAGTCTGCCCCGGTAAAAGACGCAGCACACAACAGTGCTTTATCCACCTTCAATCCCGCCGATCTGCCGGCGCTGGATTTGACGGTGAACAGCTTGAAATATAATGAATTGAACCTGGGCAAAGCACAGATCAAAACAACGCCGCTGCCAGGGGTCTGGCGACTGGATTCGGGTAAAATCATCAGCCCCTGGTATCAACTGACCGCGACCGGGCAGTGGACCCGCAATCAAAGTGTGAACGAAACCAAAGTGGATGCTACCTTGACCATGAACCAATTGGCCAAAAGTCTGGAGCGCTGGAAAATAACCCCGGTGGTGGACGCCGAAGAAGGGCGGATACAATTTCAGGGCGGATGGCCTGGATCCTTCCATGATTTTTCACTGGCCAGCATGTCCGGGCAAATGAGCATGGTTTTTGAAAACGGCCGCATCACCAATTTAAGTCCGGAGACCGAAGAAAAACTCGGCTTGGGGAAATTGCTCAGTATTTTGAGTTTGCAAACCATTCCGCGACGTTTGAAACTGGATTTCAGTGATCTATCGCATAAAGGCTACAGTTTTGATCAATTCAAAGGCAATTTCAGCATCGCCAAAGGCTTGATGAACACATCCGACAGCTTCATTGACGGCCCCATCGCCTATGCCAGTATGAAGGGCAGTCTGGATATTGATCGACAATTATATGATTTGAACTTGAGAATTTCACCGCATGTCACCGCCAGTTTGCCCATAGTCGCAACCATTGCGGGCGGCCCGATTGCCGGTATCGCCACCTGGATCGCCAGCAAAATCATCAATCAGGGCATGCAAAAGGTGAGTGGGTATACCTATAAAATTTCAGGTCCCTGGAAGCAGCCTGTGGTGACACAGACGACGATTATCAGGAAAAAAATTCATTAAAGAAACAAGAGAGAACGCGATGCATCTGCATATTTTGGGAATTAGCGGCACCTTCATGAGCGCCATGGCCTTGCTGGCTCGCGAAGCTGGTCACACGGTCACCGGTTGCGATGCCAATTGTTATCCGCCAGTCAGCGATTTGTTGCAGGCCAAAGGCATTGAATGGACAGAAGGCTATGAGGACACAACTCAGGCCTTGCGCGCAGATTGCGTGATTATCGGCAACGCCATCAAACGCGGCATGCCGGTGCTGGAAGCGGTACTGAATGCGGGCAAAAATTACACGTCCGGCCCGCAATGGCTGGCAGAAAATATCCTGCCGCGTTATCGCGTCATGGCCGTTGCCGGTACGCATGGCAAAACCACCACGACATCGATGCTGGCGCATATTCTCAGCGAGGCGGGTTTGAATCCCGGCTTTCTGATCGGCGGCGTCGCGCCCAATTTTAACACCAGCGCCAGGTTGGGCCGCGGTGACTGGTTCGTGATTGAAGCGGACGAATATGACAGCGCGTATTTCGACAAACGCCCCAAGCTGATGCATTATCGGCCCGAAGTCGCCATTCTGAATAATCTTGAATTTGATCATGCGGATATCTACGCTGATCTGGCCGCCATTCAGCAACAGTTTCATTATTATCTGAAAACCATTCCGGGCAAGGGTGTGGTGATCAAGCCGCGTGACGATGCTGCATTGAACGCCGTGTTGGCGCGCGGCGTGTTTTCCAGACTGGAAGATCTGGCCTTTGACGGACAAGCCACCTGGCGTGCTGAGTTGCTGGAAGACAGCGGTCAATCGTTCCGGGTTTGGCACATGGGCAAAGCGGTGGCGCAGGTTGACTGGCCTTTGATTGGCCGCTTTAACGTTGAAAATGGATTGGCCGCCATTGCTGCCAGTGCCCAGGCTGGTTTGTCTGCGCAAACAGCAGCGGATGCCTTGTCCAGCTTTCAGGCGGTCAAACGCCGTCTGGAAGTGAAATCGGATCGCCAGGGCATTACCGTTTACGATGATTTCGCCCATCATCCCACCGCAATTGCCAAAACCATTCAGGCTTTACAGCAAAGTCGCCGCCATCAGCGTATTTTCGTGGTACTGGAATTTGCGTCCTACACCATGCGATCCGGCGTTCACAAAGACAGCATGGCCACGGCCTTGGCGCAGGTGGATGGCGCCTACGTGTTGAGCCCAGAGCAATTTGATCTGACAGAAACCGCCAAAAACTGGACCTGCCCCTGGCATATTTTCCCGAGCACAAGCGCCATCGTTGACGCGCTGGTGCAAACGGCAAAATCCGGCGATGCGATATTGGTGATGAGCAATCGGGGATTTGATGGCATACATCAACAGTTGGTTGAGCGTTTGCCGTAAGCAGGCAATGACCCCCGGGTTGCAAATTACCCGGCATGTTGCTATAAAAAAGAGTACTTCCGAGCTTTATATACTAAATAAAGCCCCCCCTGCGTTTTGCGGGTATTGAACACTCATGGAGTGCTGCTATGTCAAATTTTAGCGAATTGCACCAAAAAGCTGTTGATTTACCCTTTCGTTTGAGCCAATCCAGAGCCAACAATTCATATGCCACCTGGAGCAGTATATTTTGTGCCTGCCTTCCCGCGCTTTCCAGCAATACCCGAGTAGATGATGATGCAAACCTGCTCAGACTAAGCGCTCGGGCACTCAACAAACATCCGACCTTTACCAAAGACGAAAAGTATCTCGCGCTGCTTGGTATGTATATTTATGTCTGGCAACGCTATGATACCCTGAATCAATTGACTAACAGCGGGTTTCTGGGTATTTTGAGCCAACAGCTGAACGTTGCCAGCCTGAAAGAGATTGAAAACAGTCACGGCATGCGAAGTTTGAATGCACTGGACAATTTTTGCCAATGGGTGGGGCAGCAAAAGGATACGCTTGTTGAGGAACTCTACAAAGCGTTTCCCGTTGATATTCTGGCTCAAATTTACGATCAGCGGCAACGATACCTGAACCCGGCCGAGCCATCCTGGATGAGTTTCACCTGGTAACAAGCTTGTCTAGCCCCCTTGGTACCGGAGTTTATAAGGAGATTGTTATGGCATACACGCCAGTAGAGATGGATGATCTGGTCAAGGTCTCAGCCGACTTGCAACAAAATTTTGCCTCTTTAAGTAATCGTTATCCCGCTCCGACCATTGGTGAATTATACCTTGCCATCAAAGGGCAAAAAGAAAATAAAGCCAAAAAAATTCCAAAAATTGAAAGCCTGGAAGAAAGGTACACAAAGCAGGTAGAAGCCAAAGCAACAGCACCCAAAAGCACGGGTTTTTTTACAGCCTTCGTCAGATCGACCCAGTCTGATCCAACACGCATTGCGCAAATAAAGTGTATAGAACGAACCGTGGAAGACGTTTTCCTGGCCAGACCCAAGTCATCAATACCCGAGACGGACGTGCAAAAGCTGGAGATGAAACGGTGGGACAGGCAAGCTGGTCAAATTGTGTTGGGCGCAGTGATTTATCGACTCTGGCGAATCGGTGCTTCCTATTCGCGGCTATCTTCACCCTTGCACAGCGCGCTTTATCGTTGTCTGCTGAACGTGTTGAATATTAAAGCAGAAGCAGAGATCGATCAGGAGAGTTTCCTGTCGACATGTACAGCCTTTAGAGATTATATCGCTAGAAGTGAGGTCAAAAGACGTTATTCATACCTTGATGATAATCCAGCATTTTTGTCTGAGCTTGATGCATTGATTGTTAAAAAATCGGCAGAGATCGGTCCTGCACCGGGCATACGTTCTCAGCATTTTGCATTTATTCACTCCAGCGCTACGCAGCTGGCCCGCTATAAAAACGAGGCTTCAGGCCCATTGTCCAGCCTGGCTGAGCAGTTGCAAACCAAATTAACCGAGATGAAGTCGCTTGATCGTGAGGGAATATTGTCCTGTTTAGCCGATACGGATTGTAGTGATGAAATAAAATCCCTGATAAAAATCTGTATACCGAAGAGCTGTGTATTACCAGACGAGACGGAGATTGTTGATGGGGATTGGATATCGATAAACAACGAAGCCGCGCTGGATTATTTTGTAACACGCTGGAAATTAAAAGTGGACGCATATTGCCAATTCGCACTGCATGGTGCTTATGTCATGTCGTTAAAATACAAAGATACGCTACCGCCCGCTTTTGGTGATACCTTGAATGAGGCCATTAACAATACCATAAGCAATGTGCTGGATAAAAGTTCGCAGCAAGCGGCTTTGAAGGCGTTAAAATGGTTTATAGACTCGGTGGATTTTCCGGTTGAGGCGGCCGCCTGGAAAGGAATGGCCGGGCTGAAATCAGAGATTTTGCGTCAGTGGACAGAGATATCGCAGGTGGGACGTACCGAAGCAGATGCAGAACTGGAAATCGAGGTAGCGGGGTTGTCGTTGTAGGAAGGATACGCCCTAAGGATTGGGAACTGTATGATAAAACGAACATTAAATCATTTTACGTTCGTTTTATCATGCTATTAACAGCAGGGCAAACGCATCTTAAATTACTTGCTTAATGATGGTTTCTCTGAAATCGTCTTCTCATGTGGCCATAAACCCAGTAGTTCTCAATGTGATACTCATTAATTAATCAAGCATTATATATCCATTTAATTTGTTTAAAAACCGGTAACGCGAGCGGGCTCGCAAGCGTTCACGTGAGTGATCCGCTGGCGCGGGAGTTTTTTATTATAAAAATAAAAAATCAAACAACTGCGCGATAGCGCTCATTACCGTGAACGTTTGCGAGCCCGCTGGCGTTACCGATTTTTAATTGGGTCGTTTCGGGCTTCTAATTTTAAACTCACATAACCACATGGGTTGGCTTGCTAACTACTTTTAGATCTGCTGCTGAAAAACCCGTTTCAACAACGCACTAATCACTTCCGGACTGCCTTTACCTTTGCTCGCTTTCATCACCTGGCCGACAAAAAAGGCCAGTAGTTTTTCCTTGCCCTGACGATACTCTGCCGCTTGTTGCGGGTATTGATCGATCAACGAATCAATCAGCGTCATCAGCTGCTCCGTATCCTGAATTTGTCCGGCGTTGCTCTGTTTGACCAGGTCTTCCAGATTACGCTCACCCGCCCAAAGACGCGTAAAAATTTGTCTTGCGCTGGCGTTGGACACGCTTTTTTGATGCACGCAGGTCAGCAGGGCGCCGAGCAGGTCTGCTGGCAATGGCGCGGATTCAAAATCCAGTCCGTTGTCGTTCAGCGTTGCCATGTATTGACCCTTCATCCAGTTGATGATGGTTTTTTTGTCCGCTTCACTGTGCTCCTGAACCTTGAGGAAAAACTGGTAAATTGCCGGTGAGCCCAGCAAAAATTGCAGATCCTCTTCCTGCAAACGCTCATCCAGACGCAATTGCTCTTTGATATCGGCCGGCAAAGGCGGCATGCTGGCTTTGATGCTCTGCAGATCCTGGCTGGAAATGGCAATGGGCAGCAGATCCGGATCGGGAAAATAGCGGTAATCGTTTTCATTTTCCTTGCTACGCATACTTTGCGTGCTTTCCGTGACCGTGCAAAACAAACGCGTTTCCTGAATCACCTGACGATTCTGCTCCAGAATGTCCTGATGACGCGCCTGCTCATAGGCAATGGCCTTTTCGATAAAGCGAAACGAGTTCAGGTTCTTCAGTTCTGTTCGTGTTCCCAAGGTGCTTGATCCTGCCGGTTTCAGGGAAATATTCACATCACAGCGAAACGATCCTTCCTGCATATTGCCATCACAAATACCCAGAAAACGCAGTAGTTGGCGCAAGTCTTTGAGATATTGCAGCACCTCCTCCGATGAATCAAAACAGGGAGCCGTTACAATTTCCAGCAAAGGCGTGCCGGCGCGATTCAGATCGATGCCGGTCAGGCCGAGGCGTTGATCATGCAGCGATTTGCCCGCGTCTTCTTCCAGATGCGCGCGCAGAATGCTGACTGTTTTGCGGCGACCCTCGCCCATATCCAGAACCAGTTCGCCCTTGCCAACGATGGGGCGTTCAAACTGGCTGATTTGATAGCCTTTGGGCAAATCCGGGTAAAAATAGTTTTTGCGCTCAAAATATGAGTTGTCATTAATTTCGGCGTTGATGGCGAGGCCAAACTGAATGGCCATGCGCACCACGTCCTGATTCAGCACGGGTAAGGTACCGGGAAAACCGGCGTCAATATATGATGTGTGCGTGTTGGCAGCGGCGCCAAATTCCGTGGCCGATGCGGAAAATAATTTGGAACGCGTGCTCAATTGCGCGTGAACCTCAAGGCCCATTACGGTATCCCATGCCATGATTTACACCTCTCCTGGTCTGGACTTATGCCAGTCGGTCATGCGTTGATATTGGTGTGCGACGTTCAGCAAACGGGCTTCGGAAAAGGGTTTGCTCATTAATTGCAGGCCGATGGGCAAGCCGGCGCTGAACCCGGCGGGAATCGACAGGGCAGGCAGCCCGGCCAGATTGGCGGCGACTGTGAACACATCGGCCAGATAAGCCTGCACCGGATTGCTGACGGGTTCGCCAAGACGAAACGCGGTTGTCGGCGTGGTCGGGCCGAGAATGACATCCACCTTGTTCAGGTTGCTCAGTAATTCTTCCTGAATCAGTCGCCGGATTTTCAATGCTTGCAGATAATAAGCGTCATAATAGCCGGACGACAGCACATGCGTCCCGGTCAAAATACGTCGTTTCACCTCTGCGCCAAAGGCTTCAGAACGTGAAGCGGTGATCAGGGTTTTGATAGAATCATTTTTCTGACTGCGATATCCAAAACGCAAACCGTCATAACGAGACAGGTTGGACGAGGCTTCTGCGCAGGCGATGACGTAATAGCAGGGCACCCACAGTGGCTGCAGCGGCAAATCCATCTCGACCAGAATCGCGCCGGCTTGCAGCAGGCAATCCACGGCTGTGCGAATGGCGCTCTGGATGGCCGGATCTACATCCTCATGAAAAAAGCAGGAAGGCAAACCGATGCGCAAGCCTTTTAATGATTGATCGAGGCTGGCGGAATAATCGGGTATCTTTTGATCAATAGACGTTGAATCACGTGGATCAAACCCGGCCATGGCTTGCAGAATGATGGCCAAATCGTCTGCAGAGCGCGCCATCGGGCCAGCTTGATCCAAACTGGACGCGTAAGCGACCATACCAAAGCGGGAGAGCAGGCCGTAGGTTGGTTTGATGCCGGAAATACCGCAGAAGGCCGCTGGTTGACGGACGGAGCCGCCGGTATCGGAACCGGTGGCAAAGGCGGTCAATCCAGCCGCAACGGCCGCGGCGGAACCGCCTGATGATCCGCCAGGCACGCGGCTGGTATCCCAGGGATTTTTCACCGCGCCAAAATAGCTGTTTTCATTGCTCGACCCCATGGCGAATTCGTCCATATTGGTTTTGCCGAGGGTGATGGCGCCTTGTTGCGCGAGGCGTTCAACCACGGTGGCCTGATAGGGTGAGTTAAAGTTCGCCAGCATATGAGAGCCGCAGGTGGTGGGCATGCGGGTGGTGCAGAACAGATCTTTATGGGCAATGGGAATACCGGTTAACTGGCCGGCCTTGCCTTGCTGAAGCCGTTCATCGGCATGTTTCGCCTGTTTGAGCGCGTGTTCTTCATCGAGCGAGATGAAGGCGTTGAGTCCGCTGTTATGCTGAATTCGTTTGAGATAATGTTGGGTCAATTCCACACTGGACAAGCGTTTTTCCTGCAGGGCGGCGATCAGTTCGCGTAAAGTCGGCAGCATATTAGTTCCCTGTTTCCATTACCTGGGGAACCCAATACAGTCCCTCGTCAAAGTCTGGTGCGATTTCGGCCAGTTGTTGCAGGCAATCTTCTTCGTCTGTGATGTTATCGGGGCGCAGGCGCTGATGCAGATTCATGGGGTGCAAAAGCGGCATGACGCCATTGGTATCCACGGTTTGCAATTGCTGCACGAAATCCATAATAGAACCGATTTCCTGGGTCAAAGCGGCCATGTCATCGGGATTGGATTCCAGATAAGCCAATTGGGCAATGGCCCGCAAATCATCTGCGTTGATGGTCATGATGGATCTCTTGGGGAAATGAGGGGGATTATACACAAAAGGGAGGCGAGGGTAAAAATCTGTTTGGAGATCGTGCCGCGACCGTGTTGGGCCAGGGCCGCAACCTACCCGTTCGCAGCGAGATCGAAGCAGGTTGGGCCCTGGCCCAACAAGTCGCGGCACGAAACCGATTCCCGCCCGACCCCTTTTTCAGTAGAATAGATCAATTATCCATTATCAACCCAGAGAACCCGTTATGTTGCAACAAGTGAAAACCGAAGGGGGCGTGTATGTTGAATTTGAACAGCAGGCGTTGACCTACGAAAACGCCATCGAACCCTTGCTGGACAAACTCAACTCTCACCGCGGCGCCTTGTTCGCGTCCAGTTTTGAATACCCCGGACGTTACACCTGTTGGGATATCGGATTCTGCAATCCACCGCTGGCGATCATTTGCCGCCAGGACAAGCTCAGTCTGCAAGCCCTGAACCAACGCGGCGAAGCCTTGCTGGCGATTATCCATCCGGCGCTGCTTGCGTCAGAGCAGTTGACCATTCTCTCATACGAAGCGCGTCTTTGTGCTGTGCAAGTCAAGCCATCTGATCAGGTTTTCACCGAAGAAGAACGCAGCCACCAGCCCTCGGTGTTCACCCTGATCCGCCTGTTGCTGGCCTTGTTTAAATCGCCGGACGAGCCTTATCTGGGTTTATATGGATCCTTCGGCTATGACCTGATTTTCCAATTTGAAGATCTCGAGCGCTGCAAAGAACGCAGTCTGGATCAACGTGATATGGTGCTGTATTTGCCCGATGAAATATACGTGGTGAATCATCGCAAGGAAGAAGCCTTTGTTCGCCGCTACGACTTCCAATACCACGGACACTCCACCCAGTCTCTGCCGCGTGACGGCGAATATAAAGATTATGAAGACAAGCACAAGCCGGAGAAATTTTGCGATCACGCGCCAGGCGAATACGCCCGTTTGGTCGATACGGCGAAAGAGCGTTTTGTCTGTGGCGATCTGTTTGAAGTCGTACCCAGTCAGACCTTTTATGCGCATTGCCCGCAACAACCTTCTGATTTATTCCGCCTGATGCGCCAGAAAAATCCCTCGCCTTATGGATTTTTTATCAATCTCGGCGAAGAAGAATACCTGGTTGGCGCCTCGCCGGAAATGTACGTGAAAGTTCAAGGTCGACTGGTGGAAAGCTGCCCGATTTCCGGCACGATCAAACGTGGCGCGGATGCGATTGAAGACGCGATAAATATCCAGTCGCTGCTCGATTCCGAGAAAGAATCTTCTGAATTGACCATGTGCACGGACGTGGACAGAAACGACAAATCACGCATCTGCGAAGCCGGTTCAGTGACGGTTGTGGGGCGGCGGCAAATTGAAATGTATTCACGCTTGATTCATACGGTGGATCACGTGAAAGGCACCTTGCGGCCGGAGTTTGATGCCGTGGACGCATTCCTGACACATATGTGGGTGGTCACGGTGACCGGTGCACCAAAACTGTGGGCCATGAATTTCATCGAAAAACATGAAAAATCGCCGCGACGCTGGTATGCGGGCGCGGTCGGCTGGTTTGGTTTTAACGGTCATTTGAACACCGGGCTGGTGTTGCGCACCATGCGGATTCGGGAGGGGATAGCCGAGATTCGCGTGGGTGCGACTTTGCTGTACGATTCTGTTCCCGAATCGGAAGAAGCCGAAACACGGTTGAAAGCTTCCGCTTTTCTGGAATTATTGCAGCCAAAAGTTGCGGCCAAAGAGCAGGGACAGGTGCGTAGTCAACCTGGCAAAGGGAAAACGGTATTGCTGGTTGATCATCAGGATTCCTTCGTGCATACCCTGGCGAATTATTTACGCCAGACCGGCGCGACGGTGCAGACCATTCGCAGTGAGCATGTGTTGACGCAATTGCAGCAGCAAGCATTTGATCTGGTGGTGTTATCACCAGGTCCAGGCCGGCCGGCAGATTTCAAATTAGCCGAGACGATAAAAGCGGTGCTGGCGCGAAACATTCCCTTGTTTGGCGTGTGTCTGGGTTTGCAGGGCATGGTTGAATATTTTGGCGGCAGTCTGGATATTTTACCGTATCCCATGCACGGCAAGGCCTCCACGATCATCGTTGAAGATGCACAAGGCTTGTTCGCCGGCCTGGGCGAGCAGTTTACAGCCGGGCGTTATCATTCCCTGTATGCCCGTGATGCGGATTTCCCCAAAGATTTACGGGTTACCGCGCGCAGCGAAGACGGCATCATCATGGCCGTGGCACACAAAACCCTGCCGGTTAGCGCAGTACAATTCCACCCGGAAACGATTTTATCCTTGCCGAAGCAGGCAGGGCAGCGGATTATTGATAATTTGATGTTGGGCGTGGAGTAGGGAAGATCTTGCTGCGAACGGGTAGGTTGGGCCCTGGCCCAACAAAGTCGCGGCACGAATGCTTATATAAAAACACGGAGAAAACACAACATGCGCGACAAACTACTGATCATCTACGGCGTATCCATGCTGCTCGGTGTTCTGACCGGATTGATCGGTTCCTGCTTCCAACTGGTGATTGGCCAGGTGAACCATGGCATCAGCGCGCTTCTTCATGTTGCGGCCGCTCACCACGTTGCTGCACTGATTTCGACGCTGTTATCAAGCCTCATGGTGCTGCTCGCCTGGCTAAGCGTTCGCTACCTTGCCCCCGAAGCCGCCGGCAGCGGCGTGCAGGAAATTGAAGGCGTGTTACTGCATAAACGCGAACTGTACTGGCGCCGCTTGCTACCGGTCAAATTCATTGGCGGCGTACTGTCCCTGAGCGCCAAAATGGTCGCAGGACGTGAAGGACCCACCATTCAAATGGGTGCCAACCTTGGTGGTATGCTGGGCGAGATGTTACCCATCAAACGCAGACGACGAGACACCCTGATCGCCGCCGGCGCCGCAGCCGGTCTGGCCACCGCCTTCAACGCACCCCTTGCGGGCGTATTGTTTGTGGTTGAAGAAATGCGCAGCGAATTTAATTTCAGTTTCACCAACTTTAAAATGGTGGCCATTTGTTGCGTGATGGCCACGATCACCACCTATGTCATCCTCGGCTCAGCCCCGGCGATCCCTTTAGCCGTATTCGATGAGCCCGGTCTCGAATCGCTGTGGTTTTTCTGCCTGTTTGGCCTCGTCGTGGGTGCGGCTGGTTTGTTATTCAACAAAGCGCTGATGTTCTGGTTACGTATCACTGACCGCTTTACCCTTCGTGAACGCGTCACCTATGTACTGGCCGTTGGTGCGCTGGTCGGTATGTTGGCCTGGTACAATCCTTTTCTGGTTGGTGGCGGTTACGAGATCATTGAAAAATTCCTCGCTTTGCCGCCGGGGCTAACCGAGTTAATGGGCGTGCTGGTATTTCGTTTCGTGGTAACCATGCTTTGTTACGCCACCGGTGTTCCCGGCGGTATTTTCGCGCCCATGCTGGCATTGGGCACCTTGCTGGGCATGGTGTGTTTTTATTTTGTCGACAGCGTGGCGCCCTGGTTGGGCATTCAACCCACCATGTTTGCCGTGGCTGGCATGGGCGCGTTGTTCTCTGCGGCCATTCGCTCACCCTTGACGGGTATTGTTTTGGTGGTGGAAATGACCCGCAATTATAATTTGATTTTACCCTTGATGGTGAGCTGCCTGAGCGCCACCATGATTACCCAGATGGCAAAGAATCAACCTATTTATACCCAGTTGTTACGAAGAACACTGATTTTGGCTCGCAAATCATGACAGTTTTCTACTATGATTAAACTGTAATCTTATCAGGGAGTGATAACATGAGTGACGTCTTCAAAAAATTGTCTATTTTATTGGCAGATACCTACGCCATCTATTTAAAAACGCAAAATTACCATTGGCACGTAAAAGGCTCGCAGTTCAAAGCCTTGCATGGCTTGTTTGAAATGCAATACACCGAGCTGGCTCAGGCGGTTGACGAGATTGCCGAGCGAATTTTGATCATTGGCGGCAAAGCGCCGGCTACGTTTAGAGAGTTTGACAGTTTGAAACGCATCAAAGACGGCGATTCCAATCGCTCGGCGAATGAGATGGTGACGGAGCTGGCGGAAGATCACGGCACGTTGGTCAAGGATTTGAATCAGTCGATTAGATTGGCTCAGGAGAATCAGGACGAAGGAACGGTAGCATTGCTGAGCGAGCGCATTGCCGCGCATGAGAAAGCGCGCTGGATGTTGAATTCGTCGAGGGAAGTGTAAGCGTTGTTGCCTCGTGCCGCGGCTTGTTGGGCCAGGGCCGCAACCTACCCGTTCGCAGCGAGATCTTGCTGAGCGGGTAGGTTGCGGCCCTGGCCCAACAAGTCGCGGCACGAAAATTACAACAATGACAATCTCAACAAATCCCCATCATCTTCGCCGCTATTCCTTCATTCGATATATAAAATTTCCCATCCGCAATTTCCTGCTTCACCTGCTCAATGCGCAAAAAATCCATCAACGGCGCATCCAAAACCGCGTTTTTCAAAGCTTCAAGCGATTTCAGGTTCAAACCAAATTGTTCGGGATTAAAGGATTCTTGTTCTTTGATATGGCGTTTTTGTTGCCGATTGCGTTTTACTTCGACTATCATGGCCTCTTCGACTTCACTCATCATCCCATCCTGTGATTAGCAAGTTATGTTTAGCTATATCATAGTGTAAAATAAATGTCATCAATTTTTAAGAGCTTATCATGCTGAAACGACTCATTCTGTGCTGCATCCCGCTTGCAAGCTACGCCGCCAGCCACAATCCCCAGCAAATTTTACAAGAAATCCAGGGGAAACCTGATGAAGGACAGCAAATTGTGCAGCTATTTTGCGCTAACTGTCATGCAGAAAAGCCCGAAATAGAATTGGGTGCGCCAAAAATTGGACAATTAAATGATTGGAAGCCTCGCCTGAAGCAAGGTCTGGATATACTTTTACAGCACACCCAGGACGGCGTCGGCGCCATGCCAGCCCGGGGCGGATGCTTTGAATGCAGCGATGAACAGCTGCGCCTGGCAGTCATAAATATGCTCCCCGAGGAGATCATAAAGCTCATAAAAAAAGCAGAAAGTTGAAAAAATTTATCAAAAAAGCTAAACCTATTCCCAATTCTCCCGATACTAAAGAAAAACAGGGAGAAAATGATATGAAAAAGCAACTGATAGTCGGACCGCTTTGCCTGTTGATGGGCGCTTGCGCGTCAACGGATCGTGTAGCCGTTGTGGACGATGCAGGTTATACGCATTATACAGCGAGCATGAGCTCGGATAGCAAAGGGAGTAATTATTTCCCTTCGCAAAGGGAGGCGACTGGACGCAAAGTATTCGTGTTCGATCCCAAAGCTACTGCCTGGGCCGCTTATGACGCTCAGGGCAATCGGGTGAAAACCGGTAGTGCGTCGGGCGGGAAGGATTTCTGCGAAGACGTGGGTCGTCCTTGTCGTACGGTTACCGGAACCTTCCGCGTTTACCAGAAAAAAGGACCGGAGTGTACCTCCAGTATTTATCCGATTGAAACGGGCGGCGGTGCAAAAATGCCTTACTGTATGCACTTTTCCGGCGGTTACTCTATCCATGCGGCCTATGAAGTACCCAATTACAACGCCAGCCATGGTTGCGTCCGGGTATTGCCCAGTGCTGCAAAATGGTTGAATGAAAGCTTCATGGATGTGGGTACAACGGTGGTCGTGAAACCGTACTAGCCGTTTGAGGGAATAAAAAAACACGGGTGATTCATCCGTGTTTTTTTATTGGTGCCAGCGGCAGGAGACCCTTCGCTGCGCTCTGGGCGACACGCTTAAGCATCAGAGTGAAGCGGCGATCTCACAACCCACACCGCAGCCCGAACGTGTCGCCCAGAGCGCAGCGAAGGGTCTCCGACGGACGGCCTATTGAAACTGCAATTCCCCGTCCACAAAGGTTACATCAATGGTATCGCCCGATTTGAATTTCCCGGTTAACAAAGCCTGAGCCAGGGGATTTTCAAGTTGTTGCTGAATCACCCGCTTCAATGGCCGTGCACCATACACCGGATCAAAACCTGCCTCACCCAAATGCGCCAGTGCTGCCGGTTCCACGATCAAGGCAATATCCTGCTGCTGCAAGCGCTGTTGCAAATATTCAATCTGAATGGCGGCAATCGTCGCAATCTGTTCTTTATCCAGCGGATGAAACACCACCGTATCATCAATCCGATTGATAAATTCCGGGCGGAAATGCTGGGAGACAATGCCCATCACGGCTTCTTTCAATTGTTCATAGGTCGCTTTTGACGCCATATCCTGAATCAAATGCGAACCCAGATTGGAGGTCATGACAATCACCGTGTTGCGAAAATCCACTGTGCGGCCCTGGCCATCCGTGAGCCGTCCATCGTCCATGACTTGCAATAAAATATTAAAAACATCCGTGTGCGCTTTTTCCACCTCATCCAGCAAAATGACCGAATAAGGCTTGCGGCGCAC
>Ga0209066_10002749_pt1 | contig 20920 bp, 21 predicted proteins | sample All_14_2_FD_187198 | JGI IMG/M metagenome (GOLD analysis project Ga0209066, IMG submission 187198) | Freshwater microbial communities in response to fracking from Pennsylvania, USA - Allegheny Zone_MetaG_DW_15 (SPAdes) (version 2) ... | reverse complement strand
ACGGCGGCGCTGACGCTGTGCGGGGTCAGTCTGCTGCTGGCGCTGGCCCAACGCAGCACCACCGATCTGGTGCTGGCCGGCGCCACCTGGCTATGGGCCGTGTATGTCGGTCTGGGCGCGCGCTGGCTGGCAAGCCCGGAGTCGTCGCTTGATGTCACCACCACAGTGGCCTTGCAGGCAATCCTCCTGGGCGCCGTCGCGTTGAGCCTCTGGTACGGCCTGCACCTGCTCAAACGCACCGGCCTCACGCCGCACCCGGTGTCGATGATCAAGGTCATGGCCTGGGCCGGCAGTCTGGCGCTGCTCCTGAGCGCCGCCGGCACGGTGGATCGCCCGATTTTCTGGATTCTGCCCATTGCCTGCCTGCTGGCCTGTGTCAGCGCACTGGTGCGCATGGTGGACATGGCCCGCCGCCCGGGGTCACTGCTGCGGCCTTCGGTGACGGCTTGGCTGCTGGCGGTTTCGGTGGCGGTGGCGGTGGCTGCGGGCACGCATGAGCTGTGGCTGCGCATGGTTGACTCCGGGCTCAGCGACGCCCGGGTGCTGGCCTGGTTCACCACGCGCTGGGCCATCCTGTTGGTGATGGCCTGTGCCCTGGGGCTGCGGCTGGACCACTTGGCCCGCATGCTGCGTCAGCTTGGCAGCAGCCACAGCGCCTGGCGCAAGCGGGTGCGTGATGTGCAGCGCGCCTTGCAACAAACCAACGAGCGCCTGATCTTGCGCGATCGCAGCGAGGCCCAGCGCCAACAGCGCGATCGCATCCTGCGCGAACTGCATGATGAACTCGGCCATCGCCTGCTCGCGGCCATGGCGCTCGCCCAGTCGGGCCAGCCGCGTCCTCTCGGCGAGCGCGACCCGATGCCCCAGCTGCAGCGGCTCATCGACAGCAGCCTGATCGAACTGCGCCTGGCCTACGACGCGCTGGAGCTGGTGCCACGCCCACTGGCCGAGGCCATGCAAGAGCTCAAGCTGCAGCTGGAGCCGATGTTCGACGATGCCCGCGTGGGCCTGCGCTGGGTGGTGGACACCCGCGCCGCAATGCTGGTGCTGCCCACGGCAGACACCTTGCAGGTGCTGCGCATCGTGCGCGAAGCCCTGGCCCCCATGCTGGAGCGCACCCCTGATCAGCCGGGTTCAGCCCCGCTGACGCTGTGCAAGGTGATGCTGGACGTGCCGGACGGCGAAACCGGCCGGCACCTGCGCCTGCGCATCAGCGACGAGCCGTTGGCCGACGACGGCTCGGTGGCTGAACCCTTGGCCCGCCTGGGCTCAGGCTGGATCAAGCTGCAGCGCCAGGCCACCTCGCTGGGCGCCCAACTGGCGCTGGACCCGCAGGCCGGCCCGCACCGCAATGGCTGGTCGCTTGAACTGGTGATGCCGCTGGCCGGACGCTGAGCCCGGCGCAACCCTGACCGATCAGGCCACCGGGGGCCGCGTATCGATGAAGCTCTGGCGCTGGCCGAGCTTGTCGGCCAGCCGGACCAGTTGCGGGTGCTCGCTGCGCCAGGCTAGTTCCGGAAAGCGAAAATCCAGGTAGTGCAGCGCGCAGCCGGTGGCGATGTCGGCCAGCGACAGGTGCGTGCCCGCACACCAGGGCCGCTCACCCAGGGCACGTGCCATGGCCTGCACGCTGGCCTGCACCTTGTCGAGCTGGCGCTGGATCCACGCGGGGCTGCGTTGCGCATCGGTGCGGCCCTCCCAGGTGGCCTCCATGCGGGCCAGGATGGCGGCGTCCATCAGGCCATCGGCCAGCGCTTCCCAGGTGCGCACCTCGGCGCGTTCACGCCCCTTTTCGGGGATCAGGCGGCCCACCGGCGACAGCGTGTCCACGTATTCGACGATGACGCGCGAATCGAACACCGCCTCGCCGCCCTCCATCACCAGGCAGGGCACCTTGCCCAGCGGGTTGGCCTCGCTCACCCGGTTGTCGCTGGCCCAGGGGTTGTCGAGTTCGAAGCGGTAGTCGAGCTTCTTTTCAGCCAGCACGATGCGCACCTTGCGCACGTAGGGACTGGTGAGGGAGCCGATGAGTCTCATGTGCGGGGCACCGAAGGGAGGGAGTGATCAAATTCATTCTAGTGACCGCCCGGCGGCCGCCTGATGAAGGGCTGACGCTCGCAGCGGTGCGGTTCAACGCTGCAGCGTGAAGTCCACACGGGCCGGACGCCCGGACAACTGCAGGGCGCTGCTGCGCGGCATGCTGCGCGCCAGCACCTGGCCGCCACGCACCACCAGCAGCCGTGCTGGGCGCAGGCGCAGGGCCTCCACCGGAGAGCGCGCCTGCAGCAGGACGAAGTCGCCCTGGCAGCCGGGCACGAGGCCGTGGTCGGGCAGGCCCAGGATGCGGGCGTTGCGCTCGGTGACGGCCTCGAAGCAGGCTTGCATGCCCGCCTGCGACGTCATCTGCGCCACGTGCACGCCCATGGCGGCCACCTCCAGCATGTCGGCGCTGCCCAGGGCGTACCACGGGTCCATCACGCAGTCGTGGCCGAAGCCCACGTTGACGCCAGCCGCCAGCAGCTCGGGCACGCGGGTCATGCCGCGGCGCTTGGGGTAGGTGTCGTGGCGGCCCTGCAGGGTGATGTTGATCAGCGGGTTGGCCACCACGTGCAGCTGCGCCTCGGCCATCAAGGGCAGCAGCTTGGAGACGTAGTAGTTGTCCATCGAGTGCATCGAGGTGAGGTGCGAGCCGGTGACGCGGCCCTGCAGCCCCAGGCGCACGGTCTCGGCGGCCAGCGTCTCCACATGGCGCGACAGCGGGTCGTCGCTCTCGTCGCAGTGCATGTCCACCGGCAGGCCACGTTCGGCGGCCAGCTCGCACAGCAGGCGCACGCTCTGGGCGCCTTCGGCCATGGTGCGCTCGAAGTGGGGGATGCCGCCGATCACGTCCACGCCCAGATCGAGGGCGCGCTTCAGGCGGGCCAGGGCACCCGGCGAGCGCAGCACGCCGTCCTGCGGAAAGGCCACGAGTTGCAGCGTCAGGTACGGTGCGACGCGGCGTTTGACCTCCAGCAGCGCCTCCACCGCAAGCAGGCGCTCGTCGCAGACATCCACATGGCTGCGGATTGCCCCGATGCCCTGCGCTACGGCCCAGTCGCAATAGGCCAGCGCCCGCTCGATCACCGCCTCGGGCGTGAGCAGCGGCTTGAGCTCGCCCCACAGGGCAATGCCTTCGAGCAGCGTGCCGCTTTGGTTAACACGGGGCAGCCCGTAGCTCAGGGCCGAATCGAGGTGGAAGTGGGCGTCGATGAAGGGCGGGCTGAGCAGCCAGCCGTCACCGGCCTCCACCAGGATGCCGTCGGGTGCTTCCAGGGCGGGCCCGACCGCCGCAATGCGGCCGTCCAGCACCAGCACGTCCTGGTCGCAGCGGCCATCGGGCAACCGGACGTTGCGGACGAACAGGTCGGCCGCCATCAGCGTCCTCCGGACAAGGACACGGTGGTGCGAAACAACATCGGCATGGTGGATGACCTTTCCTGCCCGCAGGCACTGCAGATGCACCCAGCGTAGCAAGCTCCAGGCCGATCAGCGGCCGGCGGGGCGTCACCCGCGGTTCAGCCTCTCAGTTCAAGGCGTTGGCAAGACGCTGCCACGGGCCGTCCAGCGCGCCGATCAGCTCTTCGGCGCTGCGCTGGCTGTTCGACGCCAGGCGTTCGGCGGCCACCGCCACGTCTTCGCCGGCCACCAGTTCATCCACCAGGCCGCCCAGCACCAGCAGGTCGCGCAAGGGCGCTGGCAGCGTCATCCAGGTGTCCTGCGGTTCGACACGGTTGTGCACGAACTTCACCACATCACCAGCCAGGCCCCAGCTCGCGCACAGGGCGCTGCCGTAGGCCGCATGGTTGACGCCGAAGGCATGCTTCTCGGCGGCCAGCAGGCCCGGCAGGTCATCGGCATGCGCGGCCAGCATGGCGGGGTAGACACCTTGAGAGCGCGTCAGCAGCACGGCCTGGCCACTGCGTGCAAACAGGCCGGCGGTATGCGCACGCCAGACATCCAGGCCCAGACTGGGGGCACTGCGGCCCATCAACAAGCCACAGCGGGTGGCCTGGTTCCACAGGGCATCCAGTTGAGGGGTGGGCGGAAAGGCGGCCCGCAACGCAGTTGAAAACGTGATGGCCGCCACCTCGGTGGTGCCCAGGTAGCGCACCGCTTCGCCCACGGTTTCGACGCGACGCAACAAGCCGAACATGGCCGAATTGACGGTGCGCACCACCGCGGCGGCCAGCGCCATGTCGCGCTCGATCAGCTCGGCCATCGTCTCCAGCGGTGCGTTGTCGTCATTGAGCAGCACCAGCAAGTCCAACAAGGTGCGCGGGCACGCCGGAAGATCGGCATCAAGCGCACGCAGGTCATCAGGCAGCGGCATGGAAACTCCTTGAAAGCGGGGGCTGGCGCCAGAGACGACGCCTCGCCCGTCATCCTGCGACGAAGCGACCTGCCCGATCGCCGGAATAGCGGCCGATTGAACCCGGGTCACTGCCAAAATCACCAGAACTGATAAAACCGATCAGTTGACAATCAGGTCTTGCGCATCTAAGGCCATTGAATCAAGATGTAAATCCGTGATGCAGTACGCGATGCTGCAGCCAGAACTGGGACTGACCGCCAACCCACGCGGCCGCCACACAAGGGTTTCATCATGTCCGTGTCCACGCGCGATCCCGTGGTGGCACAACACCGTCCACGCCTGCCGCTCAAAGCGCGCGCTCAGCTCCAGCAGGCCAGCCTCGGCGCCCAGCTGGAGGGCTGGCGTCGCCTCGTGCCCGAAGCCACCGTGCTGACGATCTCTGCCACGTTGCCGCTGGGTGTGGATGCCCAACGCGCTCGCCGGGCACTGCTCGACCTCGTGAGCGGTTGGTCAAAGCTGCCAACGTGGTTTGAGCATTCAAGCCTGGCCTTCGATGTATCGGCCACCGGAACGGCCGCCGATTTCTGCGAAACGCTGTCAGCCAAGGCCGATGTCGCAGGCCTGGGCCTGGTGCTCGACCTTCCCGCCCAGTCACGTCAGGCCGACCCCACGCGCTGCCCCTGCGAGGGACCAGAAGCCTTGCGCCGCCTCGCGACGTTGCTGCGGCCCCGTCTCGCCCCCACCCTCACGCTGGCCAGCCGCTGGCTGTGCAGCCGCGACGATGCGCAATGGGCCATCGAGCAAGGTCTGCCAGTGCGGTTGGTGCCCGGCGGCGATGCCGACCCGCAACAACCCCAGCGCGACCCGGGGGCAGGCGTGCGCGCCCTGGTACGCCAGATTGCGGGCAAGGTGCCGCACGTCACGCTGGCCTGGCCCGAGCCCGGGGCAGCGCTCGACGTGATGCGCACGCTGCGCAAGGCCGGCACGGCGTGCGATCTGGAACTGCCCCCCGGTAGCCCCTGGGGCGCGCTGCGGCAGGTGGCGCGATCAGCCGGCGTCCCGGCCCGCGTGCATGGCTGCTGGCAGGCGTTGAGCGCCGAGCTCAACAGTCCGCACAACGCCGCTCGGCCTCAGTGACCAGCAGGTCGATGAAGAGCCGAGTGCGCGCTGGCATCAGGCGCCGGCCGGGAAACACCGCCCAGGCCGAGGCCGGCGGTGCCTGCCAATCGGGCAGCACCCGCACCAGCACACCCGCCTTGACCCACTGCGTGGCATAAACATGCGCCGCCAACGCGATGCCAGCACCCGCGGCAGCCATCTGCAGCAGCATGGCGGGCATGTTGGCCAGCGTGCATTGCGACGGCTGGCCCTGCCAGCGCTGGTCTGAGCCGGCGCGGCGCAACAACCAGGGCATCGGCTCGCCCGCTTGGTTGCGCACCAGCAGCCCGTGGCAGCGCAGCAGATCTTCGGGCGTGTCCAGGGGGTCCTGCCGCGCCAGCCAGTGCGGCGAGGCATACAGACCACCATCGAACTGAGCGATCCGCCGGGCGGCGAGGTGCGCGTCATCCGGCAGCTCGCCCATGCGCACGGCCAGATCGTAGTTTTCACCAATCAGGTCAACCCGCCGGGGCGACAGATCCAGCTCCAACGTGATGCGGGGATGGGCCACCACGAAGCTGGCCAACGCCTCGGCAAACAGCGTGGTCGCCACGTCAGAGGGCATCGACACCCGCAGCCGCCCGCTCGGCTCGGCCTGACGATGCGACGCGTAGGCCTGCGCTTCATCCACCTCGGCTGCGATGCTGCGGGCGTGCTCCAGCAGGCCGGCGCCGAAGTCAGTGAGGTGCAGCTTGCGGGTGGTGCGCTGCAGCACCCGTTCACCCAACGCAGCCTCCAGCGCCGTGATGCGGCGCGACACGGTCGACTTGGGCCAACCCAGTCGCTCAGCAGCAGCGCTGAAGCTGCCCGCCTCGATCACGCGGGCGAACAGCAGCAGGTCATCGGCGGGCAGATGCATCCCGGTCTCCGTTGCATTGACGGAACAATGATATCCATCACACCGGCTTTATCGCCGAAACAAGCATCAATACCATCACAGCCATGTCGAGGCCTCGTCCTCTCCTCCTGCTTTCCCTCCACCAAGGCATCGTGATGAACATCCTCCAAGTCAATTCCAGCGCCCGCCAAGTCATCGACGACCAGGGTTCCTTCTCCACCCGTCTGGCCAGCGAACTGAGCACCGGCCTGCTGCAAGCCGAGTCACAGGCCCGTCTGACGGTGCGCGACCTGGCGCAGCAGCCGCACCCGGCGCTGGACGAGGCCACGCTGCAGGCGCTTTTCACGCCGGCCGAACAGCGCACGCCCGATCAGGCCGCCCGCGTGGCGCTGGACGACGCCCTGATCGCCGAGGTGCAGGCCGCCGACGTGGTGGTGATCGGCGTGCCGATGGTCAACTTCGCCATCACCGCCCAGCTCAAGCACTGGATCGACGCCATCTGCAAGGCCAAGGTCACCTTTCAGTACACCGCCCAAGGCCCTGAAGGCCTGCTCAAGGGCAAGCGCGTCTTCGTGGTGCTGACGCGGGGCGGCATCTACCGTGACCAGCCGGCCGACCACCAGGTGCCCTATCTGCGCCAGGTACTGGGCTTCATCGGCCTGACCGACGTGCAATTCATCTACGCCGAAGGCCTGGCCATGGGCCCCGAAGCCGAAGCCAAGGCCCTGGCCGACGCACGCAGCCAGATCGCGCAGACACTCGACGCCTTCCAGGCCCAGGCCGCCTGAGCCACCACGCGGGCCCACCCGTTGATCGACCGGAAAGGAGTTCTTGATGTCCAACACCCCTGACACCCCGCTGCGGCAACCGCGCCGCGTCGAACAACTGGTGACTGGCGAGCGCACCAGCGATGGCGCGGGCGTCAAGCTCACCCGCGTGCTCAGCGGCCCGGCGCTGCAGCGCCGACTCGACCCGTTCCTGATGCTCGATGCCTTTGGCAGCGACGAGGCGGCCGACTACATCGGCGGATTCCCCGACCACCCGCACCGCGGCTTCGAGACGGTCACGTACATGATCGCCGGGCGCATGCGCCACCGCGACTCGGCCGGTCACGAGGGTTTGTTGACCAACGGCTCGGTGCAATGGATGACCGCTGGCCGAGGCCTGGTGCACAGCGAGCTGCCCGAGCAAGAGGAAGGCCGCATGGAAGGCTTTCAGTTGTGGCTCAACCTGCCCGGCCGCGACAAGCTCTGCACGCCCTGGTACCGCGACATCGCGAACGAAGAGATCCCCGAGTTCACCCAGGCGGGGGTGCGGGTGCGGGTGATCGGCGGCCGCTCACACGGTGTGGACGGCGCCGTGCAACGGGCCCACACCGAACCGATCTACCTGGACATCCACCTCGATCCAGGCCATGGCTTCGAACAAGCGCTGCCGGCGGGGCACAACGCCTTCGTCTATGTCTACCGAGGCGATGCACGCGTGGGTGGTGACGACGGGCCCACGGTGACGGCTGGCCGCATGGCCATCCTGGCCAACGAGCCCCAGGCCGATGGCGTGCGGCTGCAGGCCGGCGCGGCGCCGACGCGCGTGCTGCTGGTGGCCGGCCAGCCGCTGAGCGAGCCGATCGCCCAGTACGGCCCCTTCGTGATGAACACCCGCGAAGAGCTGTATCAGGCCATCGAAGACTTCAACGCCGGCCGGCTGCGTTGACGCCCTGAGCGGCCTGAGGCGCTCAGGGCGTGGCCACCAGGGCATCGGGCTGGGCGCACCACTCGCTCCAGGAGCCTGGGTACAGCCGCCCGCCGGGCAGGCCGGCATGGGCCAGCGCCAGCAGGTTGTGGCAGGCGGTGACCCCCGACCCGCATTGGTGGATCACCTGCTGCGGTGAATGCGCACCGAGCAGCGCCAGCCACTCGGCGCGCAGCAGCGCGGGGGGCTTGAAGCGGCCGTCCTGCAGGTTGTCCTGGAAGCAGCGGTTGAGCGCACCCGGAATGTGCCCGCCTACCGGATCCAGCGTTTCGTTCTCACCGCGAAAGCGGTCTGCCGAGCGTGCATCGATCACCACCTGATCAGCTTGTCCGAGGCTGACGCGCAGGCCCGTGTAGTCGAGTCGATCGACCAAGGCCGGCCGCACCTGGAAGTCACCCGCCACAGCGGCGAGCGGCGCGCCGGTTTCCAGCGGCAGGCCCTGCGCCTGCCAGGCCGGCAAGCCGCCATCAAGCACGGCCACGGCGGCATGCCCCACCCACTGCAGCATCCACCAGGCGCGCGCTGCAAACATGCCGCCGCTGGCGTCGTACAGCACCACCTGGCTGGACGCGTTCACACCCAGCGTGCGCAATCGCTCGGCAAATGCGGCGGCATCGGGCAATGGATGGCGGCCATTGCGCCCGGTGCGCGGTGCACTCAAGTCGTCTTCGAGATCGATGAACCGGGCGCCGGGCAGGTGGCCGGCTTCATGGGCCCGCCGGCCGGCCTGCGGGTCACGCAGGTCAAAGCGCACGTCCAGCACAGCCAGGCTGGCTGGGTCGCGCTGCAGGCGCTCGGACAGCTCAGACACGGTGACCAGGGTGGTCCACTGAGGTTGGGACATGAAGCAGGCTCCGACTCAAGAGGCAGGGTGCTATTTCAACTCATTCGAGTCATTCAGCCCTTTTGGATCAGGCGGCCAGGGCCATCCCGGTCGCCGCGCGGGCCGACACGCCGAACAACGCTTCGATGAAGCCATCGGTCACGGCGAACTCGGTGACTTCCACCGTGCTGTCCTGCGTGTCGTCCAGCCAATCCCAGCGCAGGGCGCTGTCAACAGGCGCCGCCGGCGGCTGCGCGGCGAACCAGGCCGGCGTACGGGCGGGCGCGGCAGCCGCGATGGGAGCCTGCAGATCTTGGAAGCGAGTTTCAAACTTGGCCATGATGTGCTCCGAACAGCGAGGGGTGGGGGCCGTGAGGCGATGACCTCACTGTCTGCGCAACGGGCCTTCGGTGCCATCACCCACAGGGGGGCTTCGTGGGGGGAGGCCGTCAAGGACGCTTCCCCCAGAAGGGGGAAGCCACCCGCTTCGTGCTCAGGCGTTCAGAGCTCGAAGTGGTCGCCCGGCGCATGCGCCAGCGCCTGCGCCACCACCGCGCGGGTAAGCGGTGCCGCGAACGTCTCGACGAAGCCGTAGGCGTAGTCACGCAGGTAGCTGCCGCGACGCAGACCCACGCGCGTCATGTTGGCTGCGAAGAGGTGGCGGGCGTCCAGCGCCACGAGCTGACGGTCCCGCTCTTCGTCGAAGGCGATCGAGGCGACGATGCCGACGCCCAGGCCAAGCTCGACATACGTCTTGATCACATCGGCGTCCATGGCCTGCAACACCAGGTTCGGGCTCAGGCTGGCACGGGCGAACGCCTCGTCGATGTGCGAGCGACCGGTGTAGCCGGCCTCGTAGGTGATCAGCGGGAAGCCGGCCAACCGCTGCAGCGTGAGCGGCTTGGTGCGCTCTGCGGCCAAAGGGTGGTCGGGCGGCACCACCACGATGTGGGTCCAACGGTACGATGGCAACGCCACCAGCTCGTCGTACTGGGCCAGCGCCTCTGTGGCGATACCGATGTCAGCGGTGCCATCGATCAGCATTTGTGCCACCTGTTGGGGGGTGCCCTGATGGATCTGCAATTGCACGTCGGGGTAGCGCAGCCGGAAGTCACGCACCGCCGTGGGCAGCGCATAGCGCGCCTGCGAGTGAGTGGCCGCCAAGGTCAGCGTGCCCTGGCCCTGCCGGGCGAAGTCGGCACCGGCCTGACGCAGGTTGTCGGCCTCCTGCAGCAGGCGCTCGACGATGGGCAGCACCAGCGCGCCAGGTGCCGTCAGCCCGGTCAGCCGCTTGCCTGCACGATGAAAGATCTCGATGCCCAGCTCCTCTTCCAGCTCGCGGATCTGCCGGCTCACCCCCGGCTGCGAGGTGTGCAAGGCCTGCGCCACCTCGGTGAGGTTGAAGCCCCGGCGAGCGGCCTCGCGCACGGATCGAAGCTGTTGAAAGTTCACTGGGCGATGCCTGAGCGGCCTTTGATATGAGATATACGCATTATGAAAACCGAAATGGCAGCGAAAAACAAATGATTCCTTCTATCCATAGTCGTCAGGCACATAAAGGCCCACGGCATTGCCGTCCGACGCAGCCACCCAACAGGCACGGGAACGCCCTCATCTGACCCGGCACACCTTGCGAGTACAACCCCCGTACGCCCGCTTCACCCCCTTCAAGCGCGGCCGACCCCACCGGCTGGCAGCGCAAGCATCAGGAGACCTTGTCCATGCAACGCAGAACTTTGTGCCGCCACCTGCTGAGTGGTGCCGGTGTGGTGGCGCTGACGCTGTCCGGCGCCGTACACGCGCAGAGCGACACCCTCAAGATCGGCGTGATCGTGCCCATGACAGGCCAGTCCGCCACCACCGGCAAACAGATCGATGCGGCCATCAAGCTGTGGATGGCGCAAAGCGGCGGCAAGGTCGCCGGCAAGAAGGTGGAGGTGCTGCTGCGCGACGACGCTGGCGTGGCCGACACCACGCGCCGCCTGGCACAAGAGCTCGTTGTCAACGACAAGGTCGTGGCCCTGGCTGGCTTCGGCCTGACCCCGCTGGCGCTGGCCACCGCCCCCATCGCCACGCAAAGCAAGACCCCGATGGTGGTGATGGCTGCAGCCACCTCCGCCATCACCAACGCCTCGCCCTTCATCGTGCGCACCAGCTTCACGCTGCCACAGGCCGCTGTGGGCATCGCCGAATGGGCCGGTAAGAACAACATCAAGAAAGTGGTCACCCTGGTGTCCGACTACGGCCCCGGCGTGGATGCCGAGAAGTTCTTCTCCAGCACCTTCAAGCTCAGCGGTGGTCAGGTGCTGGCCGAGCTGCGCACCCCGCTCAAGAGCCCCGACTTTGCCCCCTTCCTGCAGCGCGTGCGCGACGCCAGCCCGGATGCGCTGTTCGTCTTCCTGCCCTCGGGCCAGGGCGCTGCGTTCATGAAGCAGTTTGCCGAGCGCGGCTTGGACAAGGCCGGCATCAAGCTCATCGGCACCGGCGACATCACCGACGACGACCAGCTCAACGACATGGGCGACGTGGCCCTGGGCGTGGTCACCTCGCACCATTACTCGGCCTCGCACAACTCACCGGCCAACAAGAAATTTGTCGAAGCCTTCCAGAAGGCCAGCGGCTTCCGCCCCAACTTCATGGCCGTGGGCGGCTACGACGGCATGCGGGTGATCTTCAAGGGCCTGGAGACCACCAAGGGCGCCGGCGGTGAAGCGCTGCTGAACGCGATGAAGGGCCAGGTCTTCGAAAGCCCCCGTGGTGACGTGCTGATCGACGGCCAGACCCGCGATGTGGTGCACAACATCTACATCCGCAAGGTCGAGCGCGTGAACGGCCAGCTCTACAACACCGAGTTCGACACCCTCAAGGCGGTGAAGGACCCGGGCAAGGCCAAGTAACCCCGCCCCCGAAGTGGCGGCCACCCGGGTGGCCGCCACTTCGCTTGATGACCATGGATCGACCATGTTGACCCTGCTGTTCGACGGCATCGCCTACGGCATGCTGCTCTTTGTGTTGGCCCTCGGGCTGGCCGTCACCATGGGCCTGATGAACTTCATCAACCTGGCCCACGGCGCCTTTGCCATGGCCGGCGGCTATGTGCTGGTCGTCCTGATGCAGCGCCACGGCTGGCCCTTCCTGGCCTGCCTGCCGGTGGCCTTCATCGTGCCCGCCCTGATCGGCGCGCTGCTGGAGCGCACGCTGTACCGTCCGCTCTACAACAAGCCCCACCTCGACCAGGTGCTGTTCAGCATTGGCCTCACCTTCATGGCCGTGGCCGCGGTGGACTACGTCATGGGCTCTACCCAACAGAACGTGCAACTGCCCGATTGGCTGCGCCAGCGCTGGGAGATCGGCAGCGGCGCGCTGCTGCTGGGCGTGGGTGCCTACCGGCTGTTCATCGTGGCCGTGTGCGTGGCGCTGGCAGTGGTGCTTCAGCTCATCCTGAGCGGCACACGTTTCGGCAGCCGGCTGCGCGCCGCCGTGGATGACCCCCGCGTGGCCGCCGGCCTGGGCATCCCCGTCAATCGCGTGTTCCTGCTCACCTTTGCCGTGGGCTCGGGCCTGGCGGGGCTGGGCGGCGCATTGGGTGCCGACGTGCTCGGGCTGGACCCCAACTTCCCGCTGAAGTTCATGGTGTACTTTTTGATCGTCTGCGCCGTGGGCGGCACCAGCTCCATCACCGGGCCGCTGCTGGCCGCACTGCTGCTGGGCATTGCCGATGTCTTTGGCAAGTACTACGTGCCCAGCCTGGGCAGCTTCATCGTCTATGTGCTGATGATCGTCATCCTGCTCTGGCGCCCGCAGGGCCTGTTCACCCGGGGAGGTGCGCGATGAGCCACCCCACCCCACTAGACCCCGCCACGCTGGCCCAGCGCAGCGCTGCCGTCAACCGCTGGCGCCCTTGGGAGCTCGTGCTGTGGGCGGCGCTCTGGGCCACACCCTTCGTGTTTCCGCAGCACGGCGCGCTCATCAACGAGGTGGCCATCTTCGCGCTGTTTGCCGTCTCGCTCGACCTGGTGCTGGGCTACGCCGGCATCGTCTCGCTGGGCCATGCCGCGTTCTTCGGGGTGGGGGCCTATGGCGCGGCGTTGTTCGCCAAGGAAGTGATGCCAGACCCGCTGGTGGGCTTGGCCGTGGCCACCGGCCTGGGCGCGCTGCTGGGCCTGATCACCAGCCCGATGATCGTGCGCGGCACCGACCTCACCCGCCTGATGGTCACCATGGGCGTGGCCCTGGTGCTGATGGAGCTGGCCAACAAGTTCTCCGACATCACCGGCGGTGCCGACGGCCTGCAGGGCGTGATGATGGGCCCGCTGCTCGGCCGCTTCGAGTTCGACCTGGGCGCGCACACCGCCTCGATCTACTCGCTCACCGTGCTGTTCCTGGTGTTCGCCTTCCTGCGCCGGCTGGTGCATTCGCCGTTCGGCCAGTCGCTGCAGGCCCTGCGCGACAACCGCCTGCGCGTGGCCTCGCTGGGCATGACGGTGCAGGGCCGCCTGGCCGCTGTCTACACGCTGGCCGGTGGGCTGGCGGGCGCCGCGGGCGCGCTGCTGGCCCAAACCACCGGCTTCGCCTCGCTGGACGTGCTCGACTTCCACCGCAGCGCCGACGTGCTGCTGGCCCTGGTGATCGGCGGCACCGGCTGGCTATGGGGCGGCCTGATCGGCGCCATCGCCTTCAAGGTGATGCATGACGTGATCTCGGCCTTCACGCCGCAGTACTGGACGTTCTGGATCGGCCTGATCCTGGTGGTGTTGATGCTGGTGGGCCGCGAGCGCATGTTCTCGCCACGCCAGTGGTTCAAGCGGGGAGGCCAGCGATGAGTCAGGTCGTGCTGCAAACCCATGGCCTGGTGATGCGCTTCGGCGGCATCACCGCCACCAACAACGTCTCGCTCAGCATCGAGCGCGGTGCCCGCCACGCCCTGATCGGCCCCAACGGCGCCGGCAAGACCACGCTGATCAACCAACTCACCGGCGTGCTCACGCCCAGCGAAGGCCGCATCGTGCTGAGCGGGCAGGACATCACCCGCCTGTCGCCCAACCAACGCGTGGCCCGCGGCCTGGTGCGCACCTTCCAGATCAACCAGCTCTTCATGACGATGAGCCCCCTACAGAGCCTGGCCCTGGCCGTGGCCAGCCGCACCGGCACCGCCCACCGTTGGTGGCGCCCGCTTGGTGGTGATCTGGCCACGGCGCGCGAATGCGCCGCGCTGCTGGCCCAGTTTCGCCTTGAAGACTTTGCCGAGCGCTCCACCCACGAGCTGCCCTACGGCAAGCGCCGGCTGCTCGAAATCGGCCTGGCCGTGGCACTGAAGCCGCAGGTGCTGCTGCTGGACGAGCCCGCCGCGGGCGTGCCGGCCGGCGAGCGGCAGGACATCCTGGACACCGTGGCCGCGCTGCCCGACGACGTTTCAGTGGTGCTGATCGAACACGACATGGACCTGGTCTTCAGCTTCGCCAAGCGCATGACCGTGCTGGTCAATGGCACCGTGCTCACCGAGGGCACGCCCGAGCAGATCGCCGCCGATCCGCAAGTCAAGGCGGTGTACCTCGGTGATTCGCTCGCTGGCACCGCCCACGCATCCCAGGAGGCCGTCCATGGCTGAAGCAATGAACGGCCCCAAGCTCACTGCGTTCGCGGCCCCCGAGGGGCGCGTCAGTCCCTTCGGGCGGCCGGGCGGGACTGACACCCTGCTCGCCATCGAAGGCCTGCGCTGCGGCTACGGCGACGCCGTGGTGCTGACCGACATCGACCTCACGCTGGGCGTCGGGCGCTCACTCGCGCTGCTCGGACGCAATGGCACGGGCAAAACCACGTTGATCAACACGCTGGTGGGCGCCACCCAGCGGCACGCCGGGCGCATCCGCCTGGGTGGACGCGAGATCCAGGCGCTACCGTCTTATGAGCGCGCCGCCGCCGGCATCGGCTGGGTGCCCCAGGAGCGCAATATCTTCAAGTCGCTCACGGTGGAAGAGAACCTCACCGCCGTGGCGCGCCCCGGCGCCTGGAACCCACAGCGTGTGTTCCAGCTCTTCCCGCGCCTGGCCGAGCGCAAGAAGAACCTGGGCACGCAGCTCTCCGGCGGCGAGCAGCAGATGCTGGCCGTGGGCCGCGCCCTGGTGCTCAACCCTTCGCTACTGCTGCTGGACGAGCCACTCGAAGGCCTGGCGCCCATCATCGTGGAAGAGCTGCTGCAGGCCATTCGCCGCGTCGTGCGCGATGAAGGGCTCTCGGCGATCGTCGTCGAGCAGCATCCGCACATGGTGCTGGCCATCACCGACGAGGCGGTGGTGCTCGACCGCGGCGGCATCGCCCTGCGCGCCACCAGCGAGGCCCTGCTGGCCGATCCTTCGCCGCTGGATCAGTGGCTCGGCGTGGCTGCCCACTAGAACGAACCACCCCCTACGCGCTGCGCGCCCCCTCAAGGGGCAGCACCGGCGGACCGGCAAAGCCGGATCCACGGCACCTGCCGGGGGTCAACAGCCTCGTGCATCGTGGGGGAGCATCAGAACTCGAACAGGCTCACGCCCAGGCCGATGCTGGTCTGGCGCAGGTTGTAGTCCAGCAGCGAGGCGCCGTAGCCGGTGAACCACTGCGCGTACCAGCGCAGGCCCTGCGGCTGCTCGGCGCGCACCGGGTAGGTGGCATTCACCTGCCATGAACCGCGTTCCAGCTGGCCGAACACCGGCCGCCACTGCAGCTGCACCGTCGCACGGCCGGGGAACCAGCCCAGCGAGACGTCGCCCTGGCCCAGGTAGCGGGTGAGGTCGGGGTTGTCATCCTGAGCGGGGTCTTCCTGGAGTCGATGGTGCCAATGCGCCTGCAACGACCAGGGGCCTCGTTCCGCCGCCACCCCAAGGTAGACCCGGTTCCAGCTTCGAGACAGGCTTTCCACCTGCCCATTCGACTGGTGCGCCAACCCCACCTGCGCCAACTTCCACAGCCAGCCGCCAGGCAGGATCGACTGCCAGCGCTGCGCCACCGGGGCCACGTAGATCAGCTCGGCTTCGTGGTCGGTGTTGCGAAACGGCGAGGACTCGCCCTTGTTCCACAACTGCCACTGCGACTGCTGGGTGTAGCCGAACCACAGGTCGCCATCAGGAAAGCCGGCATCCTGGATCAGCTTGGTGCGCACCGACAGCTGCATCTTCACCTCGGCCCGCTGGTAGTGCGGCAGGTCGGTCGCACCCGTCCGCGTGGGTGAGCTGGGAGACTGGTTGATGCGGCTGGTCCAGTTCAGCGGCAGGATGAAGTTGGGCCGGTAGGTCTTGAAGGTGAACGTGCCGTGTTTGTCGGCCGGCTCCAGCTCCCACAGGGTGGACCAGATGCCGCGGCGGCTGAGCAGCCCCAGCTGCTCGGCCGGCTGCAGTGCCGGCACCGTGGCCGTCGCGCCGCCGGGTGCCGGTGACGCCGGGTCAGTCACCTCCGCCGGCACTGGCAGGCGCTCAGCCACACGGTCGAAACAGCTCAGCCGTTCGCGCGCATCCACCAGCTGGCGGCAGCGCAACCAGTCAGCCTGCGCCACGTCGGACGCCGCAGCCGCCGCACCGGGCATCCACAGCACCAGGGCCAACCTGGCGAGCCAGCCATCCGGCGCTCGGGTTCTCAAGGGGTGACGCGGCATCGGGCGGGAGCTCCAAGGTTCAGGACACACGGCCCATGATGCCCGGCCTCGCAACGCCTCATGGCGCGTGCCCCCAATCCCACCGCCGCCGGCCTCGCAACGGGCCACCAAGGGATCCCACGTTTGTGCGACAGACGCACAAACTGGATCATACGTGCGCACGCCGCTCACGCGGCACCGCCCCTTGATTGCGGGCAGGGCACCCGATGGCTACGCTCGACCTCGTCTTGATGCAGCACAAACCATCGCAACCCTGCCTGTGCTGCTCAACGCTTGTTGTGCGTGAACCGCACAGCTACAGACATCCCAAGACACCATGAGCTTCCCTGACGCCCACCACGACACCCCGCTCACCGACCCCGGCATCTCGCCGCGGGACGTGGTCGCGGGCCTGGCCAACGGGCTGACGGTGATCGAGGCGTTCGACCAGGACCGCCCGCGGCTGTCCATCAGCGAGGTGGCCGCGCGCACCGGGCTCACCCGCGCCGCCGCACGCCGCTACCTGCTCACACTCACCCAGCTGGGCTTCGTGCACCAGGATGGCAAGCTCTTCGCGCTCACCCCCCGGGTGCTGCGGCTGGGCCAGTCCTACATGCGCTCGGCGCGGCTGCCCCGGGTGATCCAGCCACAGCTGCAGAACATCGCACTGGCAATGCAGGAAGCGAGCTCGGTGGGCGTGCTCGATGGGGGTGACGTGATCAGCATCGCCGCCGTCACCGTGGGCCGTGTGGTCTCCACGACGCTGCAGCCCGGCACGCGCGTGCCGGCGCATTGCTCGGCCAACGGCCGCGTGCTGCTGGCCGCGCTGTCCGATGACGACCTGGATCACTGGCTCGCCACGCACCCCCTGCAGGCCCGCACCACCTACACGCAGATGCATGTGGCCCAAGTGCACGACGCGGTGCTGCGCGTGCGCACCCAAGGCTACGCCACCATCGACCAAGAACTGGAGATCGGCCTGCGCACGATCTCGGTGCCCTTGAAGAACTACCGCGGCGACACCGTGGCCGCGATGAACGTCAGCGCCCACGCGGCCCGGCTGACGCTCGACGACCTGCGCGAGCGCTGCCTGCCTGTGCTGCTGCAGGCCCAGGCGCAGCTGGCACAGCTGCTCTGACCCTTTTCACCATCGCCACCCGCGCCACTCGGAGATTCCCGTCATGACCCCTCAACGCACCCAGGTCGCCATCATCGGCGCCGGCCCCTCGGGGCTGCTGCTCGGCCAGCTGCTGCACCGCGCCGGCATCGACGCCGTCACCATCGAGCGCCAGAGCGGCGAGTACGTGCTGGGCCGCATCCGGGCCGGCATCATCGAACAGATCTGCCAAGACCTGCTGGACGAGGCCGGCGTGAGCGACCGCATGCACCGCGAAGGCATCGTGCACCACGGCATCGAGCTGTGCTTCGGCGGCCAGCGTCACCGCATCGACCTGCATGGCCTGACCGGTGGCAAGGCGGTGATGGTGTACGGCCAGACCGAGATCACCCGCGACCTGATGGACGCACGCGCCGCCGCCGGCCTGCCCACCGTCTATGAAGCGCAAGACGTCAGCGTGCACGACTTCGACACGAGGCAGCCGCGCGTGCGCTACAAAAAGGACGGTGTCGAGCACGAGCTGGTCTGCGACTTCATCGCAGGCTGCGACGGCTTCCACGGCGTGTGCCGGGCCAGCGTGCCGGCCGGCGCCATCGAGACCTTCGAGCGGGTCTACCCGTTCGGCTGGCTGGGCATCCTGGCCGACACGCCGCCGGTGTCCGACGAGCTGATCTACTCCAACCACGAGCGCGGTTTCGCGTTGTGCAGCATGCGCAGCCACACCCGCAGCCGCCACTACGTGCAAGTGCCGCTGACCGATACCGTTGAGCAATGGAGCGACGCGGCTTTCTGGGATGAGCTGCGCCGCCGGCTGGACCCCGAGGCCGCCGCGAACCTGGTCACCGGCCCGTCCATCGAAAAGAGCATCGCGCCCCTGCGCAGCTTCGTGGCCGAGCCGATGCGCTTTGGCCGCCTGTTCCTGGCCGGCGACGCCGCCCACATCGTGCCGCCCACCGGCGCCAAGGGCCTGAACCTGGCCGCCGCCGATGTCCGCTACCTGTCGCGCGCGCTGATCGAGTTCTACCAAGAGCACACAGAAGCCGGCATCAGCGACTACTCGCGCAAAGCGCTGCGCCGCGTCTGGAAGGCCGAGCGCTTCAGCTGGCACATGACCAGCCTGCTGCACAAGTTTCCTGACAGCGGCGGCTTCGGCTTCAAGGTCCAGCAGGCGGAACTGGACTACCTCACCACCTCCACCGCCGCGGCAACCTCGCTGGCCGAGAACTACGTGGGCCTGCCCTTCGAGGAGTGAGCGCTGCAACAGCGACGGCACATCTGTCAGGTGGTGTGACGGGTGTAGCGAGTTGGGCCCAAAAGTGAAAAAAACAACGGGTAAGCCGGTGTTTCCCTTACATCACCCCCCGAATGAGCGGGTATGGTGAGGGCTCGCTCACTAATGATGATGCGCCATGCGAGCTCACGCTCAAGACGATCTTCGTCGCCTGATGTCGGTACCCGGTTTGATCCGTTTGCTGTTGGTGGCATTGGCTGCGCCGGCGGTGCTGCTCGGCGCAATCGCTGGCGCGCTCCTGGCCTTGGCCTGCACGCCGCTGTTGTTGGTGGGGCTTTCCATCCGCAGCGTGGCCCGCATCGGCCGCACGGCTCCTCAGGGCTAGCCCGGCCGCGCCATCGGGTGAGGATGCTTGGCATCCCCGCCCCGATGCCAGCATCGGTACTCCCTTATTGCTTGACCGCTTCGACCTGGATCACCAGGCGGATGTCGTCCGGGATGCCGGGCAGGCCGTAGGTCATGCCGTACTCGCTGCGCTTGATCGTGGTGGTGAAGTCACCACCGCACACTTCGCGCTTGAGCATCGGGTTCTGGTAGCAGTTGAAGTTGGTGGCCTTGAGGGTCACGGGGTTCGTCTTGCCCAGCAGGGTGAGCTGCCCGGCCACTTCGCTCACCTTGTCACCCGCGTAGGTGAACTTGTCACCCTCGAACTTGGCCGTCGGGAAAGCCGCCGCCTTGAAGAAGTTCTCACCCTTCAGGTGGCCGTTGAACATCTCCGAACCCGTGTTGATGGACGCCATATCGATGGTGACGGCAACCTTGCCCGTCTTGGCCTTGGCATCGAACTCCACCGTGCCTTCCTTCTTGTCGAAGCGGCCGCGGTTGGTGGAGGTACCGAAGTGCATGGCTTCCCAGGTGACATAGCTGTGCAATGGCTCGATCGCGTAGGTCGCGGCCTGGCTCGGTGCGGCAGCCAGCGTCAGCGCGGCAGCGCCAAGTGCGGTCATCAGGGCTTTGTTGAAGTTCATCTGGGTTCCTTGAGGGAGGGGACGGGGGACGGGTGAAAGAGCGCGCCGGCCAGAGGCTCAGCGCACGAGGTTGAACTTGAAGCGCACCTGCACATCGTTGGCCACCATCGACGTGTCAGCCCATTCGCCTTCGCCGATCTTGAAATCAAGCCGCTTGATGGTGAACGACCCGGTGGCCTCGGTGTTGGCGCCGGTCTGCTTGACGGTGAACGGCACGGCGATGTCCTGGCTGCTGCCCTTGATCGTCAGCCGTCCGGTGGCCTGGTAGCGGCCCTCGCCCAGCGACTTCACGGCGCTGGAGACGAAGCGCGCCTGCGGGAACTTGACCGCGTTGAACCAAGCGGCCTTGGGCAGTTCGGCGTCCGATTCCGGCACCCCCATCGTGGCACTGGCCAGCTCGATGGTGATGGTGGCCTTGGACGCCTCGGCGTGCTGCGGATCAAACGCTACCTGGGCATCGAAACGCTGGAACTTGCCGTTCACCGGCACGCCCATCTGCTTGCTGGTGAAGGCCACTTCGCTTTTGGCGAGGTCCAGCTTTTGGGGCGTCTGGGCCTGCACAGTAGCCAGCGGCCACAACAGCAGCGCGCAAGACACGGTGCGGGCCACACGGGTGACAAGGGTGACACGGGTGAGAGATTGGGTCATGGCAAGCAGCAGGTGAAGAGTCAGTCAACGTGGACCCCCCGCTGGGCGGCGGCACCACGAACGCGTGGACAGGGCTCGGTGCTCAGCGACGGGCCGGCAGCATGCGGTCGAGCAGGCCGTCGCGGTCGAGCCATTGATGCTTGACGACCGCGGCCACATGCAGCACCACCAGCCCCCCGAGCGACAGGCTCAGCACCTCATGCGCCTCCTTGAGCACATCGGCCAGCGGCTTGCTCACCGGGACCCAGTCGGGCAGCGGCAACACGCCGAACCAGACGATCGGGAACCCGGCAGCCGAGCTGTAAGCCCAGCCGCTCAGCGGCACGGCAAAAAACAGCAGGTACATCAACACATGCGTGCCCACATGC
>Ga0209066_10002748_pt1 | contig 20927 bp, 20 predicted proteins | sample All_14_2_FD_187198 | JGI IMG/M metagenome (GOLD analysis project Ga0209066, IMG submission 187198) | Freshwater microbial communities in response to fracking from Pennsylvania, USA - Allegheny Zone_MetaG_DW_15 (SPAdes) (version 2) ... | reverse complement strand
GGCGCCGGCGGGGCACTTGCGGTCGAAGATATGCGCCTCGTATTCGTCGCGAAACCAGCGCAGCGTCGACAGCACCGGGTTGGGCGCCGTCTGGCCGAGGCCGCACAGGCTGGTCTCGCGGATCACCTGCGAGAGGTTCTCGAGGTTCATGATGCCGGAGAAGCGGGCCAGCGCGTCGGTCTCCTTCTCGGAGCGGCGGGAGCGGGTGATGGCCTTGAGGATCTCGAGCATGCGCAGCGTGCCCTCGCGGCACGGGATGCACTTGCCACAGCTCTCGCGCTTGATGAAGTCCATGAAGAACTTGGCCACGTCGACCATGCAGGTCTTCTCGTCCATCACCACCAGGCCGCCCGAGCCCATGATGGCGCCCACGGTCTTGAGGGATTCGTAGTCCACTTCGATGTCCATGTGGCTCATCGGGATGCAGCCGCCCGAGGGGCCGCCGATCTGCACGGCCTTGAAGCCCAGGCCTCCCTCGATGCCGCCGCCGATGTCGAAGACGATCTCGCGCAGGCTGGTGCCCATGGGGATCTCCACGAGGCCGGTGCGGTTGACCTTGCCCGACAGGGCGAACACCTTGGTGCCCTTCGAGCCCTTGGTGCCGATAGCCGCGAAGGCCGCGGGGCCCTGGCTCATGATCTCGGGCACGTTGCCGAAGGTCTCGACGTTATTGATGACGGTGGGCTTGCCGAACAGGCCCTTGACCGCCGGGTAAGGCGGGCGGGGCTTGGGCATGCCGCGCTTGCCCTCGATGCTGTTCATCAGGGCGGTCTCTTCGCCGCAGACGAAGGCGCCGGCGCCGGTCTTGATGATGACGTCGAGGTCGAAGCCGCTGCCGTAGATATTCTCGCCCAGCAGGCCGTAGGCCTTGGCGTCGGCGATGGCTTTTTTAAGGTTCTTGATGGCCAGCGGGTACTCGGCGCGGATGTAGATATAGGCCTTGCTGGCGTGGATGGCGTAGGCGCCGATGGCGATGCCTTCCAGCACGCGGTGCGGGTCGCCCTCGATCACCGAGCGGTCCATGAAGGCGCCCGGGTCGCCCTCGTCGGCGTTGCAGATGATGTATTTCTGGTCGGCGTCGGAGGCCAGGGCGATCTTCCACTTCTTGCCCGTGGGGAAACCGCCGCCGCCGCGGCCGCGCAGGCCGGAGGCTTCCACCGCGTCGCAGGCCTGGGCCGGGGTCATGGTGTGTATTACTTTAAGGAAGGCGCCGTAGCCGCCGCGGGCGATATGCTCCTGGATGGAATTCGGGTCCACGATGCCCACGTGCTTAAGCACGAAGCGCAGCTGCTTGGAGAAGAACGGGTGCTCGCTCATCAGCGGCAGCTTGGGCCATTTCTTCCCCCCGTCCTCGAACTGGCCGAGCACGCGGTCCTTGAGCGGGGCCTTGTCCTTGAAGACCGAGTCGAGCAGGGCCGGCACGGCGTCGCCGGTGGCGCGCTGGAACGAGACGCGGGCCTGGCCGGGCAGCTGCACGTCGAGCAGGGGCTCCACGGCGCAGAGGCCGATACAGCCCACTTCCAGGATGTCGGCCTGGAGCTTGTTGTCCTTAAGATACTTCTTCGCGGCTTCCAGGGTCTTGCCCGCGCCGGCGGCCAGGCCGCAGGTGCCCGTGCCGACGTAGACTACCGGGCGGGTGAGGGTTTCGCGGCGCAGTTCCGCCGCTTTGGCGGCGTAGTCCTCGCTGCCGAAGGCGCGGATGAGGAAGGCTTTGCGGGCCGAGGCGGTGAGGCCGGCGAGGTTGCGGTCGATGAGGTCTTTGTTTGTCATTTGGAGTTCTCCACTGCCCTGAAATCTTCCACGAGCTTGCGCAATTTGTCCGAGGTCACCTTGGCGTGGAACTCGCCGTTGATGCTGATGACCGGGGCCAGGCCGCAGGCGCCGATGCAGGCCACCACTTCGATGCTGAACAGCCCGTCGCGGGTGGTGTCGCCGGCCTTGATGCCGAGCACTTCCTCGCACATCTTCAGCACGGCGGCCGAGCCCTTCACGTGGCAGGCGGTGCCGCGGCAGATCATGACGTGGTATTTGCCCACCGGCTTGAACCGGAACTGGTTGTAGAAGGTGGCCACGCCGTAAACTTTGCTGGCGGGGATGTTGAGGTGCTTGGCCACCCGCAGCGCGGCCGGCTTGGAAATGTAGCCGTCGGCCGCCTGCACGTCCTGCAGGATGGGGATCAGCTTGTCGCGCTTGGCGAAGCTGTAATTTTCAAGGACTTTCTCCACTTTGCTTGTTGCGCTCATCTTAGTTGCTCCTTGACGGAATTCTTTCTGGCGAAATACGCCACTTTCTCTATCGAGAGGGTGATGTCGAGCTGCTCGAGGAAGATGCCGGGCGGCACCTTGAGCTGCACCGGGGCGAAATTCACTATGCCCCGCACGCCGGCGCGCACCAGCGCGTCGGCGGCCTCCTGCGCCGTGGAGGTAGGCACCGTGATGATGCCTACCGCCGCCCGTTCGCGCGCCACGGTCTTTTCCAGCTGGCCGATATGGTGCACCATGCAGCCCGAGTAGACCCGGTCGATCTTTTCCGGGTCCTGGTCGAAGGCCGCCACGATGGAGAGGTTGGGCCTGCGCTTGAGGAAGTAGGAAAGTATGGCTTTTCCGAGGTTTCCCACCCCCACCAGCACCATTTTGGTCAGGGACGAAGATTCCAGGTGCGAGTAGAGCTCGGCCATGAATTCCTTGATGGGGTAGCCCCGCTGCGGGGTGCCCGTCAGCTCGAAATTCATCAGGTCGCGCCTTACCTGCTCCGGAGAGACGCCCACCGCCGCGGCCAGCTCGCGCGAGAACACGTACTCGGAGCCGGCCTCCAGCCTGTTGTGCAGGAACTGGGTATAGCGGAAGAATCTCTCTACGGTACGCTGTGGTATCTTCGTCATAAGTTCTTTACTTGGTTCGGCCTTCCACGTTGATCTGCTCTTTCTTGAGGGCCAGCAGTTCCCCCACCTTGGCCAGGAATTCCTTGGGCTTTATGGGCTTTTCCATGAAAGCGTCCACGGGCAGGAACTCGCCGTCCTTCTCGCCGAACTTCTGGGGCGAGGTCTCGTTGACCGAGGTGAGCATCAGGATCGGGACGTACTTCAGGGCCTCGGCGCGGCGGAACTTCTGCGCCGTGGTGAAGCCTTCGGTGGAATCGTCCATCATGACGTCGAGCACTATGAGGTCGGGCTTTTCCTTGGAGGCCTTCTCGAACCCTTCCTTGCCGTTGATCGCCGTCACAACGGTGTGGCCCTTGCCCTGCAGCACCACTTCGCAGGTGTCAAGGATGTCCTTGTCGTCGTCTATGCAGATTATTTTAGCCATACTATCCTCCGGGTCTTTCGTTCAGATTGTAACGTTGCGCCCCGCATCGTTATTAATTAACGTTATTCCAGTAACGTTGACTACAGACATAGTATACGTCATCGTTTATGTTTTGTCAACCCTTTTTATTTTCTTCGTTTTTACGACGGAGATAGCGGCAGAGGCGCCGTTACACTTATGGGGATACTGGTATAGAAGCAGCGTTACAGGCCTGAACAGTAACGTTACAACTAACGCCCGGGGCGGGCCGGCGCGCGAACGTCCCCCTCCGGCGCGGGGCCGCAAGCCTGGGGCGGTAACGCTGGCCAGGGCAGGGCCCGGAACGGCATTAACGCTGAGGCCCAGGCCGTAAAGGCTCATCCCTGCCCTAAAAGAAAAGGCCCTCCGAGGGGAGGGCCTTTTCTTCCGGAACAGCCAGGCTACAGCTTGAACTTGGGCAGTTTGATCTTGCCCGGGGCCGCCTTCTCTTTGAGCGAATCGGCGAAGCTGTCCATGGACTTCTGGCCGGCGCCCAGCTTTTCCTTCAGCTCGGCCTCTTTGGAGGAAGTCAGCGCGTCGAGCCGCTTTTTGTAGGGCTCCAGGGCGGCGTCCACCTTGGCGGCGGCCGCGGCCTGCGCCTTCTTGAGCTCGGCGCCCAGCGCCCTGGAGAAGCCCGCCGACAGGGCGGCGGCCAGGTCGGTGCCCACGGAGAACTTGGGGGCTTTCACGGTGCCGCCCACGTCGGTCCAGACCGAGGCCGAGTTCAGCCCGGAGAAGGCGCCCAGCAGGGCGGAGCGCACTTGCGGCGTCTTGACCGCGTCGGCCTTGGGGGCGAAAGAGGCGCCGGTTATATTGAAGGTGCCGCGCCCGGAGAGGTTTTCCCCCGCCGCGGAGAGCTTGCCTTCGAAACTGCCGGTGCCGCTGATGGCCACCGAGACGGAGTTTTCGGAGCCCAGCCGCAGGCCGGTCACGGCCATGCCCGAATAGTTGACCAGGGCACGGGCCTGCAGCGTGTCGCCGGTGGCGTCCACCAGCGCGTTGGCCTGCAGCCTGCGCCCGGCCTTGGAGCCCTTGATATCGGCCACCAGGGGCTTGCCGTATATTTTGGGCTGGGTGGTGATGCCCTCTATGCGCCCCTCGTAATCCAGGGGCGCGTCGAGGTTGAGCTCGCCCGAGAGGGCCAGCTCGCGGATCAGGAAGGAAGGCCAGGCCTTTTCTTTGGGGAAATGCACCACGCGGCCGCGGGCGGCCTCGCGCGACAGGGTTTTGGCGGTGGCGCTTTGCGGCATGTAGCGCCGGGCGATGGCGGCCCACTTCATGGCCTTGTCGGCCTTGGCGGCGATGGCGGGGCCGGCCAGCATGCGGCCCAGGCTCTCCTTGTCGAGCGAGGGCAGCTTCATCTTGCCCATCACGCCGGCGGTGTCTTTGCGGCGGGCCTCCTCTACGGCTTTCAGCGCCGCCTTGGCCTCCGCCATGGCGCGCTCCAGCTCGGCCTTGTCGCGCTTGAAATCCTCGGTGAGCTTTTTCAGTTCCTTGGCGGCGGAGGCGTAGTCCTTGGCCTGCTTGGCGAAGTTCGACTCGCTCCTGGCCTTCTCGTAGTCGGCCTTGAGCGCGTCCATGCGGGCCTGGTAGCGCTGCATGTCGGCCTTCTCGAAGAGCTGCTTGTAGTCCTCGTCGAATTTCTTCTCCAGCTCTTTGGCCAGCTTGACGGACTCCAGGTCGTCGGGGTTTACCGTGTAGGCGCTCAGCGCGTCGGCCTTAACGTCGGCGGCGCGGTCCAGCGCGAAGTCTTTGGACTCGGCCTGCAGCTCGCGGGAGAACTCCGACGGCGGCTCCTCCTTGGCTAGCGGCAGGCGGGCCGAGGTCTTGCGCGGCGTGCCGAACTTCAGCCCGGCCAGCGCGGCGCGGTCTATCACGAATTTCTTTTCCAGCAGCGGGCGGCCTTCCATGCGGAAGTCCAGCGAGGCGAACTCGCAGAGGTTGGTATACTCGGCGGCGGCGTCGCCGACGGCCAGGCCCTTCACCGAGAGGGTCGGCGGGAAGACGGTCGTTTTGACCGAAGCTATTTCAGCCCGGGCGCCGGCGCCTTTTTCCATGCCTTTGATCATGCCCCATTTCAGGATGGGGTCGAAGGCGAAGAAGAAGAAGGCCCAGACCAGGACGATCAGCGTCAGGCGGGGAGCTATGTAGGACCAGCGCATATTACACCCCCTCCTTGAAGTACCAGTCGAAGAGGATGGAGGCCTTCATGCCTTTGACGAACCTGGAATTCATAACCTTATCGCGCAAGCGGGCGTTGTAGTAGACGCCGAAGGCGCGCCCGGCGAAGAACACCGGCACGAACAGCACCGCGCCGGCCAGCAGGCCGCCCAGCAGCACCGTGTTGTTGAAGCCGGTCCAGGGCATGACCGGCATATTATAGAGGACCGTCCACAGCGGGGCCAGCGGTTCCGCCGTGAGCAGCGCGTAGCCCAGCGGGTCGGTCAGTTTGTCGGCCAGCGGGTTGACGAAAGAGACCAGGAACATCGCTATCAGGCCCATCGGGATATTCACCTTGAGCGCCATCAGCAGCACCAGCAGCAGCTGGGCCGTCAGATTGCCCTTGGGAATGAGGCCGATGACGAAGCCGATGGCTATGCCCCAGCCGATCTGGCGCGGGTCGGTGTCCGAGGTGAGACCTTTGATGAATTGCCGCAATATGCCTAGTGGGTTCATAATTTTAATATATAAAACATTCTCTACTGCTTCAAGCCGGCGCCGGGCTATTGGTATAATTTAGCCATGAAGACCCTGGAACTGCTGCTCATCGCCCTCGGCCTCTCCATGGACGCCTTCGCCGTCTCGGTGGCCAGCGGCGCCACCATGAAGCGCCTGCACCTGCCCAACGCGCTCAAGATGGCGCTCTTCTTCGGCGGCTTCCAGGCTTTGATGCCGGTGCTGGGCTGGCTGGCCGGCCTGGGGATGAAAAGCTTTATCTCCGGCGTGGACCACTGGATCGCCTTCGGCCTGCTCTCGGCGGTGGGCGGCAAGATGCTCTACGAATCCCTGAAGATCAAAGAAGAAGAGGACTGCGGCGGGACCAAGACCTGCCCTTTCGACACCGGCACGCTGACCGTGCTGGCCATCGCCACCAGCATAGACGCGCTGGCCGTGGGCCTGACCTTCTCCGTGCTGGCCGTTTCCATCATCACCCCGGTGCTGGTGATAGGCCTGGTAACCTTCGCGATGTCGGTGGCCGGCGTAAAGCTGGGCTCGACCGGCGGCCACTTCTTCGAGCACAGGATGGAGACCGCCGGCGGCCTTATCCTCATCGCCATCGGCCTCAAGATCCTCTTCGGCCACCTCGGGCTGTTCTGATCACTTATCCTTTTCTTTAAACCACTTCTCGTGCCCGTAGAGCTTCTGTATGCACTCCTCGCAGAGGCCGTGCGTGAAGCGCGCGTTGGAGTGCCCTTCCAGGTACACCTCCACCTTCTGCCAGAAGCCCTTGTCGTCGCGGATCTTCTTGCAGTTGGCGCAGATGGGGATGAGCCCCTGCAGCGTGCGCACTTCCTTTAGCGTCTCTTCGAGCTGGGTGTTCTTGGTGATCAGCGAGAGGTGGCCGTTGATGATATCGGCGAATTCCTCCATCAGCCTCACGGTGGGGCCTTCGAAGGTATTGGGCTTGCGGTCGAACAGGCAGATGCTGCCGAAGATGTCCCCGTCGGGCTGCATCACCGGCACGCCCGCGTAGGCGATGAAGCCCGCCCTGGCGCCCTCGCTGTCCTTCCAGAAATCGCTCTTGTTGGCGTCGGGGACTATCAGCTTCTCGCGGGCCTGGATGACGGCGCTGCAGTACAGCCGCATGCCGGGTCTTATCTTCACCACGTCGCTCTCGGAGAAGGGCTTGTCCGGGCCGGTACTGGCGCCTATCACGCGCAGCGTGTCTTCCTCGATGATGTTGATGGTAGCGGCCGGCACGTTGGCCACCTGGGCCAGCAGGTCGGCGATGCTGCGCCAGCGCAGCAGCGCTATCTCCGGGATCCTGAGTTTATGTATGTCGGCCATAGGGTTCCTTAAACCGGCAGCTTGGAGACGGTGACCCAGTACATCTCGAACTTGCGGGCCAGGTCCAGGAATTCCTCGAGCGAGGCGGGCTTGGTGATGTACGAGGCGGCGCCGGCTTCGTAGGCGCGCACGATGTCCTCGTGGCGCGACGAGGTGGTGAGCATCACCACGGGGATGCCGCGCAGGGCCGGGTCGGCCTTCAGGCGCTTGAGCAGCGAGATGCCGTCCATCAGCGGGAGCGTGATGTCGAGCAGCATTACCGACGGGCGGAGCGGTTTCTGGCCCGCGCGCGCCCCGGTGCCCGAAAGCAGGTCCAGCGCCTCCTGGCCGTCCCGGGCGATATACACCTCGGAGATCAGTTTGAATTCCTTGAAAGCCCGCTGGGCGATCAGGACGTCGTCCTCGTTGTCCTCCACCAGCAGCACGCTAAGTTTTTCGGTCTCGTTCGTCATCCGCCCTCCTAAGGCTTCTTGCGCAGGTCGGCCGGGATCAGGACGTAGAACGTCGAGCCCTTGCCTTCCTCCGACTCCACCCAGATCTTGCCGTTATGTTCTTCCACGATCTTCTTGACTATGGCCAGGCCGGCCCCGGTGCCGCCGCCGTACTCCTGGCGCGCGTGCAGCCGCTTGAACATCTTGAAAATCTCGTCGTAGTACTGGCTGGGGATGCCGATGCCGTTATCCCTGAAAGTGAATTTCCAGTAGTACTCGCCGAAGCGCTCGGCGCTGATATCTATCTCGGGGACCGGCTTGTCGTTATATTTGAGCGCGTTGCTGATGAGGTTCTGGAAAAGCTGGCGGATCTTGACCGGGTCGCAGAAGATCTTCGGCAGGTCCCCGGCTATCCGGACCGCGGCCTTGCGCTCGTCCACGGCGGCGGCCAGGCCGGCCAGGGCCTCCTGGGCCAGCTGGGCGGTGGAGGCGTCCTCGTAAGGGTTGCGCACGCGGGCCACGCGCGCGTAGCTCAACAGGTCGTCGATCAGGCGGCGCATGCGCGAGGAAGCCTTGGCCACGCGGCCCAGGTAGTCGGCCGCCTGGGGGTCTATCTTGGAGGCGTAGTCCGACATCAGGATGCCGGAGAACATCTCTATGCCGCGCAGGGGTTCCTTAAGGTCGTGGGAAACGGTGTGGGCGAAGGCGTCGAGCTCGCTGTTGACGGTTTCGACCTCCTTGAGGTACTGCGCCATGCGGGCCTCGGACTCGCGGTGCTGGGCCATGTCCTTGAGCACCGTCACCACCCGGCGCCGGCCCTCGCCGCCGACGAAAGCCGCCGACAGCATGGCCGGCAGGCGGCGGCCGTCTCCGGCCTTCAGCCACAGGTCCAGCTCCTTGATATGGCCGCTCCAGGAGAGCAGGCCGAAAGGCTCCGCCGCGCCGGCGGCCTGCGGCTCCAGCAGGTCCTTGAGATTGAGCTGGGCGGCCTTGAAATCGTAGCCCGAGAACTCCGCGGCGGCGCGGTTGGTCTTGAGGATGTTCCCCTCCTCGTCGGTGATGATCAGCGGGTCCGGCATGCTCTCGAGCACCGAGTCGAGGTACTGCTTGGAGACCGTGGTCTCCGAGAGGCCGCGGCTGAGCTTGTTGAAGCTCTCGGCCACCTCGCCCAGCTCGTCGCGGGCGATGACCGGCACCGAAAAATTATAATCGCCGGCGCGCACTTTCCTTATGCCTTCTCCCAGCAGCGCCACCTGCCGCAGCATCAGGCTGGAGAACACGGCGGACAGGCCGGCGGCCAGCGCGGCGATGGCCAGCGCCAGCAGCAGCAGGCTGAAGATGATCGCCCTTTCGGCCTTGAGCGCCGGGGTCATGGGCAGGCCCGCGCGCAGGAAGCCGGCGGCCTCCGAGGGGCCGCCGACGCCCTCGAACAGCAGGTCCTCGCCCGTAGGGCGGCTCTGCGCCACCGGGATGACCGCGTCCACCGCCGGCTCCCCGTTGTGCGTGAGCCTGGAGAAAGCGGGCGCGGCCAGGCGGAGCCCACGGGCCATCAGCGGGTCGTCGAGGCGGGTGCCGGCCAGCGCCACGTTGGTGTGGGCGATCACCTCGCCCCGCGTGTTGGTGAGGCCGGCGTAGACGGCGCCCGTGCGCTGGGTGAAGGTGTGCAGCACCTTGATGCCGTCGAGCTCCTTGCCGGACGCCAGCGCCCGGCGGAATTCAGGGGCAAGGTCCGCGGCTACGTTGGCGGCCGCGTCGAAGATCTGCGCGCTCATGGCCTCCGAAACCGCCAGCCGGGAGAAATGAATATTGGCCCAGAGGGCCGCGCTCATCAGGAGCGCTATGAATATGAGGATCTTGGCGTAAAGTTTCATTGAAAAAGGTGATCAGCCTCGCGCAGCAGTTCCTCGGTGTAGGTGACGCCGCATTTCTTGGCGGCCGTGGCGTTCAGCGTCAGTTCGGTCCTGGTCGGGAAGATCACGGCCGGGGCGGCCCCGCCGCTGTCGAGCGCCTTCACCGCCCTGGCGGCCGCGGCGCCGCTTTCGGCGAAGCTGATGCCCACCGAGGCCGTTGCGCCCTCGCGGGCCAGCCCCTTGGTACTGGCGTACATGGGGATGCCGTTATTCCAGGAAAATTCGCGGAAGATCAGCAAAGTCTCGGGAGAGATCAGCAACGGGTCGGGCGGCAGCCAGAAGGCCTGCATGTCCTTGAGCCCGCCCCGCAGCATCGCCGGCAGGTCTTCCTGTCTTTTCACCATGACGGGCGTAACCCTGATGCCGGCCGCGGCTCCCGTCTCGACGAAAGACTCCACGTAGTCGGCGAAGCCGGGGCTAGTCCAGAAAGCGGTAAGGCGCTCCAGGCCCGGCTGAATGGCCTTGAGCCGCGAGAGCACCAGGCGGAACTCCGGCAGCATGGCGATCTTCACTATGCGCCCCCCTTTCCTTTGGGGGCGGATAAAGGCGCCCGGGGCTATGGTGTAGACCAGCGAGACGCCGGGCGGGTATTTCAGGGCCGCGGCCTTGCCGCCGAAGGCTACCACGGTGCCGGTGTCGGCCGGCAGGCGCGGAGCTTTGTCCGAGGCGTCGAAGACTGGCACCGGCAGGCCGTACTCGGCCTGGAAAGCGGAGAGGGTCTCAGCGTAGGCGCCCCCGGCGGAAGAGAGCACCGCCACCACCTCGCCGGCGGAGGCGGGCCAGCCGCAACAGAGCAGGGCCAGCGCGGCCAGCAGGCCCCTAAAACTCATAGGCCGCCTTTAGGAAGATTTCGCGGGAAGCCGCGGGCAGCGGGGCGTGGCCGCCGTCATAGGACTGGATGTAGCTGTAATTAGAGCCGAAGAGATCGAAAACCCCCAGCCCCAGCGACAGGCCGGTCAGAAAGCAGTCCTCGCGGTGGACATAAAGGTTGGTCAGCGTTACCGGGGAATAGGCCTTGGTGGCGCCGGCCGCGTAATAGCCGTAGCGCTCGGACAAGTAGACTACGGACGGCGAGGCGGTGGTTTTTTTGCCGAGCCGGTGCCGGGAGGTCAGCACCGCTTTATGCCGCGGCAGTCCCAGCGCGGCGGAGCCGTCTAGCGGGGTCTTCGTGTGCGTGATGCGGCTATTAGAGGCCGAGTAGGACGAATATCCGAACTCCGCCTGGTTGCCCTCCCCCCTGAACTTGAGGTTGAGGCCGTAACCGCGCGTCCCCATCCGGGAGAAATTAACGTAGTCTTCAGAGTTGGTAGAGGAATCGTAGTAGAACAGTATGACGTCCCTTATAGTCACGTCGAAAGCGTTAGCCGAAACGAACAGCGAGTCGCCGAACTTGTAGCCGGCCTCGAGTTCCGCCGCGACCGTGCGCTCGGGCTTTATGGACGGCGTCAGCCGGATGTTCTCAGGCGAAGGCGCCCGGTAGGCCCCGCTGTAGATAGCCTTGAAATGGAAATCGCCCAGCAGCTTGGTGACGGCCAGCCGCGGCACGAAAGAGGAGCCGCTCTGGGAATGGCGGTCCAGGCGGCCGCCGGCGGTCAGGTCGAAAACACCGAGGTCGAGCGAGGACTGGGCGAAGAAGGCCGTGTTGTCGTAGCGGGCCCGGGTACGGCCGTTGTCGTACAGGGAATCGGGATTGGTGGCCGCGCCCACCTCTATTTCGTCCCGGGTGAATTCAGCACCGGCCAGGAACCTGGCTGAACCCGGCTCGTAAAATGCCGTCACCCTGGCGGTATGCTTCCTGGAAGTCTTGTCGTAGGGAAAGTGCTCGTCGCGCTCCAGCCAGGGCCGGGAATACTGGGAGGCCACGCTGAAGTCGAGGGTGAGGTCACCGGAAGCCTTTACCGAATTTTTAAGTTCGAAGGAGTATACCGGGAATTTTATCCTGGTGGGGCCGGTAGACAGGACCTCCCCGAAATGGTCCCGCTCCAGCTGGGAATATTCGTCGGCTATGAAGCGCAGGCTGAGCCCCTTTCGCTGCAAGAAAAGGTTGAGGTTGGCGCCGTCCAGGTCCGAATCGCCGTTGAGGTTATAGGAAACGCCGGAGAAATCGCGGTAGGCGCGGTCGCTGCGCTGGGAATCGGAAAAATGCAGGAGCCCTGAGAATTTTACTTCCCCGTTATCCCGGCCGAACTGCAGGCCGCCTTGCTTGGCGCCCGGGGCCCGACGCATCTGGCCGTACCCGCCGTAAAGTCTGCCGCCGTGCAGGGAAGCGGGGGTCCTGGTGATGACGTTTATGACAGCCACTTCGCCCACGCCGCCGTAAATTACCGAGCCGGGGCCCTTGATGATCTCGATGCGCTCCACCTGGTCTACAGGAAAGCGGTCGAACTGGATGGTGTAGTAGGCCTGGTCGTTGTAAATGTGGCCGTCCCAGAGCAGGAGAACCTTGCCTTCTATGGCGGAGTTGCCCCTGACCCCGAGTCCCAGGTTGCCCTGTACGTCCACCACGAATTCAAAATCGGGAACCAGCCGGAGCACGTCCACCAGGTCCCGGGCGCCCGACAGTTTTATATCCTCGGCCGTTATGGCGGTGACCAGGCCCGGGGTCTTGCGCAGGCCTACGGGCCGGAGCGAGGCCACGGAGGTTTCCATGTTCAGGATCTGCTCCAGCGAGGCGCGTTCCATGCCGAAGAATTCCTGTTCCTGTGAAAACTCGGCGGCGCCAGGGCAGGGCGCGGCAAAAAGAACGGCAAAAAGAAGACACAGAGTACGTTGACGCATAATCCCCCGTCCCCCCGGTGGCTAAAACGTTCAGGACTGGTCGCTGCCCTGCCGCGCCGGCACTATGAAAATGGCCGCCGCGTAGGCGATGAGGCCAGGTATCACGGCCGTGGCCAGGAGCACGAAGACAAAAGCCAGGCGCAGCACCACCGGGTCCACGTCGAAATATTCTCCGAGGCCGCCGAACACGCCGGCGAAGACCTTATTGTCGCTGCTGCGGTAAAGACGTTTCATGCAATTATTTTATATAAGAGTCCTCCTTAATGCAATAGAAATCCGGCGCGCGGCGGCCGGGCCCGCGCCGGCCCTTTTTTTGTAGAATAAAACGATGTCCTATGACGTGATCATTATAGGCGCCGGGGTCACCGGCGCGGCCGCGGCCCGGGAGCTCGCCCGCTACCGCCTCAAGGTGCTCGTGCTGGAAAAAGAGGCCGAGCCGGCTTTCGGCGTTTCCAAGTCCAACAGCGGCATCGTGCACGCCGGCACGCAGAATCCCCCCTCGTCCCTGAAAGGCTGGCTGTGCGTGGAAGGCAACCGCCTGCTCCGCGAGGAACTGGCGGCCGACCTGGGCCTGCATTTCGTGCAGTGCGGCCAGCTGATAACCGTTTTCGACCTGGCCGACCTGCCCGAACTGGAGAAGATAAAGGCCGAGGGCGAGGCGCTGGGCGTAAAAGGCATGCAGCTGGTGGACCGGGGCTGGCTGGACGCCAACGAGCCTAATTTGGGCCCGGAGGTGAAGGCCGCGCTGCTGGTGCCCACCGCCGGCATCATCAGCCCTTACCGCTTCGTCTACGCCCTCATCGAGAACGCGGTCAAGAACGGCGCGGAGCTCAAGACCTCGACGAGGGTGACCGGCATCCGGCGCATCGAAAAGGGCGGTTTTTACGTCGAGGCCGGCGGCCGGGTCTATACCACGAAGTACCTCGTCAACGCGGCCGGCCTGCACGCCGACGAGATCTCCGCCATGGCCGGCGCCCCCACCTTTACCATCACCCCGCGCAAGGGCGAGGAATACCTGCTCGACAAGAAACGCGAGCATATCGCCAACCACATAATTTTCCCGCTGCCCTCCAAGACCTCCAAGGGCATCCTGATCATCAAGACTTCCGACGGCAACCCGATGATAGGCCCCACCGCGCACGACACGGACGACAAGCGGGACCTGGCCACCACCGAAGAGGGCCTGGCCGAGGTGCTCGCCGGCGCCAGCCGCCTGATGCCCTCCGTCTCCAAGGCCGACATCATCGCCTATTTCGCGGGACTGCGCCCGGTGGCCGGCAAGGATTTCATCATCCGCCACGAGAGCGCCGCCCCCGGCCTGGTGAACGCGGCCGGCATCCAGTCCCCCGGCCTTACCGCGGCCCCCGCCATCGCCGTGATGATAGCCGATATCCTGAAGAAACAGGGCCTGCCGCTGGAACCCAAAGACCACTTCCATCGCCTGCGCCGGGACTCCGGCCACCTCTTCATGTCCTCTCCGGAAGAGGCGCGCAGGCTGATAGCGAAGAATCCGGCCTACGGCGACATAGTCTGCCGCTGCGAGCTGGTGAGCGCGCAGGAAGTGCGCGACGCCATAAGGCACGGCGCGACTACCCTCGACGGGGTGAAATTCCGCACCCGGGCGCAGGCCGGCCGCTGCCACGGCGGCTTCTGCACCACCCGCATCTTGAAGATCCTGCAGGAAGAGCTGGGCAAACCCGTGACGGAGCTCACCAAGCGCGGCCCCGGCTCCGAGATCGTAAAGGACGAACGCAAATGAACCTGATATACCTCAGAAGCCATGCCCCCAAGGCCAAGAAGTTCATCAAGAAAAAGCTGAAGCGCGGCGAGCCCGGCTCCATCTACGACATCGAGGCCGGCGACTGCTGCCTCGCCCCCGTGGAGCCGGGCGGGACCGACTACGTCCTGACCTTCCTCCACGACGCGTCTCCCGAGATGCTGACTTTCATCCAGGCCAGCCGGCAGTGGACGGCGCCGGACCTGAACTAGGCCGATGAAGCAGCGCGAACTGGTAGTGGTGGGCGGCGGCCCCGCCGGCATGGCGGCGGCCCTGGCCGCGCGCGCGGCCGGCGTGGAGGACGTGCTGCTGCTCGAGCGCGACCAGCACCTCGGCGGCATCCTCAACCAGTGCATACACCCGGGCTTCGGCCTGCACCAGTTCAAAGAGGAGCTGACCGGCCCGGAGTACGCCGACCGCTTTGCCGCGCTGGTAAAAGCCGACCCCGGCATAGAGGTCAGCCTGCGTTCCTTCGTGGTAAAACTCAATAAAGACCGGGAGATCTCGTATCTCCGGCCCGGCGCGATGGAAGACATCAAGGCCGGCGCCGTGATCCTGGCCACCGGCTGCCGGGAGCGTACCCGCGAGATGATACCGATACCCGGTTCCCGCCCGGCTGGCGTCTTCCCCGCGGGCCTGGCCCAGAAGATGGTCAACATGGAAGGCTGGATACCGGGCCGCGAGGCGGTAATAGTGGGCTCGGGAGACATCGGCCTCATCATGGCCCGCCGCATGGCGCTCGAAGGCGTGACCGTAAAAGCCGTAATAGAGATACAGAAGACCAGCCGCGGCCTGGTGCGCAACGTGGTGCAATGTCTCGAAGATTTCGGCATACCGCTGCATTTCCAGCACCGCCTCACCGCCATCCACGGCGCGGACCGGGTGGAGAAAGTCTCCGTGGTCAGGGTGGACGACGAGTTTAAGGATATCCCCGGCACCGCCTTCGAGATCGCCTGCGACACCGTGCTGGTGTCCGTCGGGCTGATCCCGGAGAACGAGCTGCTGGAGCAGGCCGGCGGCGCCGTGGACCGCCGCACCAACGCCCCGGTGGCCGACGAGGTCAACCTGACCTCGCTGCCCGGCATCTTCGCCTGCGGCAACGCGGCCAAGGTCTACGACCTGGCCGACTCCGTCACCAAAGACAGCGAGCTGGCCGGCCGCCTGGCCGCCAAATACCTGGGGGTCGCCGCATGAAGCGCGTGATGACCTGCATAGAATGCCCGCAGGGCTGCAGCCTGGAGATAGAGGCCGACGGCTCGCGGGTGATCAGCCTGACCGGCAACAAGTGCGCGCGCGGCGGCAAGTACGGCCGCCAGGAAATAGAGGCCCCGCTGCGCACGCTCACCACCTCGGTGCTGACGCGCGGCCTGGAGCTGAAGATGCTGCCGGTGCGCACCTCCAGGCCCATACCGAAAGAGAAACTGTTCGACGCCATGCGGGCGGTAAAGACCCTCGTAGTCACCTCGCCGGTAAAGGCCGGCTCGGTGATAGCTGAAAACTTCCTGGGGCTGGGCGCCGACCTGGTGGCCTGCCGCCCCCTGGACAAACTGTGAAACGCCTGGCCGCGCTTCCCCTGGCGCTGCTGCTGGCCTGCTCTAACGCCGGGCAGGAGGAGAAACCCATGGACGAAAAGATCAAAAAGCTCACGCCGCTGCAGCTGGAAGTCACCAAGAACTGCGGCACCGAACCTCCTTTCAAGAACGAATACTGGGACGAGCACCGCCCCGGCATTTACGTCGACGTGATAGACGGCGAGCCGCTGTTCCTCTCCGCCGACAAGTTCGACTCCGGCTCGGGCTGGCCCAGTTTCACCAAGCCGCTGACCGAGGCGCGGGTGGAGGAAAAGACCGACGCCTCGCACGGCATGCAGCGCGTGGAAGTGCGCTCCAAATCCAGCGACTCCCACCTGGGCCACGTGTTTCCCGACGGGCCGGGGCCCCAGGGGCTGCGCTACTGCATAAACTCCGCCGCGCTGCGCTTCGTGCCGCTGGAAGACATGGAGCGCGAGGGCTACGGCAAATACATCCCCCAGGTTAAAAAATAGCGAAGTTTGACAGCGCGCCTTATATTTTTTAAATTATAAGTACGCCGCATTTCGTTTTCGATGGCCGCCACAGCCAGGACCACCTCACGGCGCTTACTTTCAGGCTTCAAAAATGTTACTGGTCCTACTTTCCATTATAGTGCTGCTCGCCAGCTCCGCGCTGGCTTTTTCCCTGCGCGGAACTCCGGCCCGCGCCCAGGACGCTGGCGCCTACGGCGCGGCCGCCGCCTCGCTATGCGGCCTGCTGCCGGCCGGCCGCGTACTGCTGACCGGCACTCCGGAAACCCTGGCCCTGCCCTGGGCCGTGCCGCTGGGCTCGCTCTCCTTCACGCTCGACCCGCTGGCCGCTTTCTTCCTCACCCCCCTCTTCGTACTCACCGGCCTCGCCGCGGTTTACGGCGTGGATTACCTTAAAACCTACGAGGGCAAAAAGCCGCTGGGCCTGGCCTGGGCGGCTTTCAATGTCCTGACCGCCGCCATGGTGGTGGTCTTCACCGCGGCCAACGCCGTGCTGTTCATGCTGGGCTGGGAACTGATGGCCGCGGCGGCGTTCCTGCTGGTGCTGTTCGAGCACGAGCGCGAGCAATCCCGCCGGGCCGCCTACCTTTACCTGGCGGCGGGCGGCGCGGGCGCGCTGCTGCTGCTGGCCGCGTTCTCCCTGCTGGGCCGGTCCGCGGCCTCCCTCGACTTCGCCCTCTTCAGCGTGCCGGCCGGAGGCACCGCCACGGCCGTGTTCCTGCTCTTCCTCGCCGGGTTCGGCCTCAAGGCCGGCTTTATCCCCCTGCACGTGTGGGTGCCCGAAGCGGATCCCGCCGCGCCGGGCTACGTGGCCGCCGTGATGAGCGGCGTCATGATGAAGACCGGCATTTACGGCCTCATCCGGGTGCTGGCCTTCCTGTCCCCCTGGCAGGAATGGTGGGGCTGGACCATGCTGCTGGCGGGCGCCGCCTCCTGCGTGCTGGGCGCGCTGTTCGCGCTGGCGCAGCACGAGCTCAGGCGCGTGCTGGCCTATTCCAGCATCGAGAATATCGGCATCATCCTCATGGCGCTGGGCCTGGGCACGGTGGCGGCCGTCAACGGCGCCACGGCCATGTCGGCGCTGGCTTTTTCCGGCGCCCTGCTGCACGTGCTCAACCACGCGCTCTTCAAGGGCCTGCTGTTCATGGGCGCCGGCGCCGTGCTGAGCGGCGCGGGCACGTCGGAGCTGGACGCGCTGGGCGGCCTGGCCAAGCGCCTGCCGCGCACCGCCCCCCTGTTCCTGCTGGGTTCGGCCGCGGCCTGCGCGCTGCCGCCCTTCAACGGCTTTACCGGCGAGTTCCTGATCTACCTGGCCGCCTTCGGCGGCGCCGCCGCCCCCGCCGCGCTCGCCGGGGTAGTGGCCGCGCTGGCCCTGGCCGCCTCCGGCGCCCTGGCCGCGGCGGCCTTCACCCGGGCCGCCGGCACCGCCTTCCTGGGCGAGCCCCGCACCGCCCGCGCCGCCGGGGCGCATGAGGCCGGGCCCCTGATGATCTTCTCCATGCGGTCACTGGCCCTGCTGTGCCTGCTGCTGGGCCTGGCCGGCCCGCTGCTGCTGCTGCCGGTGGGCACCGCCGTGGCCGCGGCTTTCGGCCTGGCCCCCGCCCTGGCCGCCGTGGAAGGCGCCGCCGCGCCGCTGGCCTACGTCTCCGCGGCCGGCCTGCTGCTGGTCTCGCTGGCCGCGCTGGCCTTCGCCGGGCGCGCCCGGGCGCTGAAAGGCAGGACGCCGGCCGAGGCCGGCACCTGGGACTGCGGCTACGCGGCCCCGACGGCCCGCATGCAGTACGGGGCCGCCTCCTTCTCCCAGCCGCTCACCGATTTCTTCCAGCCCATCTTGCGCAAGATCGGCCAGTACCCGGTGATCACCGAATATTTCCCGGGCAAGGCCTCTTTCTCGACGGAAGCCCAGGCCGTCTTTTATAATTCCTTCTACATGCCGGCGGCCGCGCGCCTGCGCGACCTGGCCTACCGCTTCAGCTGGATCCAGCACGGCCGGCTGCAAATTTACATCATGTACATCGTGGTGACGCTGCTGCTGCTCCTGCTATGGAAATTATAAAGCCCGTGGTCCAACTGCTGGCGGCGCTGCTGCTGGCCCCGCTGCTGCCCGGCGTGATCAACCGGGTGAAGGCCTTCTTCGCCGGGCGCCGGGGCCAGCCGCTGCTGCAGCTGTACTACGACCTCGCCAAGCTCATCCGCAAGACGCCCGTCTACAGCCGCACCACCACCTGGGTTTTCGTGGCCGGGCCGGCCATAGGCCTGGCCGCGCTCGTGGCGGCGCTGCTGGTGATGCCCTTCGCCGGCAGGCCTTCCGCCCTCTCCTTCGACGGGGACTTCGTCTACCTGATCTGCCTGCTGGGCCTGGCGCGCTTCTGCACCGTGCTGGCCGCGCTGGACACCGGCGCGGCTTTCGAGGGCATGGGCGCCAGCCGAGAGATGCAGTTCGCGGTGTTCTCCGAACCCGCCTTCTTCCTGGGCCTGGCGGCGCTGGCCGCGGTGACGGGGCAGCGGTCGCTGGGCGGGATGTTCGGCGTGCTGACCGGCGACAGCTGGCGCGTGGCCGCCCCGGTGCTGGCGCTGCTGACCGCCTCGTTCTTCATCACGCTGCTCGCCGAGAACTCGCGCGTGCCGGCCGACGACCCGAACACCCACCTGGAACTGACCATGATCCACGAGGCCATGGTGCTCGACCACAGCGGCCCGGACCTGGCCTTTATCCTCTACGGCGCCGCGCTGAAGCTCTGGCTGTTCGGCTCGCTGATCGCCTCGATGGTGCTGCCCAGCCACAGCGGCGCCTGGCCCCGCGACGCGGCCATGTTCCTGCTGGTGATGCTGGGCGTGGCGGCCGCCGTGGGCGTGACGGAGTCGGTGATGGCCCGCCTGCGCCTGACCAAGGTGCCGTACATGCTCATCACCGCTTTCGCTTTCTCGGCGCTGGCCCTGATTTTCCAGATGGGAAGATAAATGAACACCTTCGCTGAACTGATCATCGTTTTCATAATCCTCATGGACCTGGCCCTGGCGGTCACGGGGTCGCTCTCGTCGTGCATCAAGCTGGTGGCGCTGCAGGGCGTGGTGGCGGGCATCCTGCCGCTGCTGGCCATGCACGGCTCCCCCCACTTCCGGGCGGTGGCTTTCGCCGCCGTCATCATCACGCTCAAGGGCGCGGTGTTCCCCTGGCTGATGATGCGCGCGCGCGACCGCTCCGGCGCCCGCAAGGACGTGGAGCCGCTCATCAGTTACCCCGCCTCCATCCTGCTGTGCCTGGGCGCGTTCATCGCCTCGTCGTGGCTGGGCTCGCGCCTGCCGCTGCCCGAGACCAACGTGGCCTGGATCGTGCCGGCGTCGCTGGCCACCATCTTCACCGGCTTCCTGCTCATCACCACCCGCACCAAGGCCATCACGCAGGTGCTGGGCTACCTCGTCATCGAGAACGGCATCTACATCTTCGGCCTGGCGCTGTTCGTGGAGCAGCCGATGATGGTGGAGCTGGCCATCCTGCTCGACGTGTTCGTGGCCGTGTTCGTGATGGGCATCGCCATCTTCCATATAAGCCGCGAATTCGACCACATCGACACGGCGGAGCTGTCGGAACTTTCCGACTGGCGCCGCGGGGAGGACGGGCGATGATCACCCGCGCGCTGCTGCTCCTGCCGCTGGTCTCCGGCGTGGCCGCCTTCCTGCTGCGCAGCGACCCCGCCCGCCGGACCCTGCTGGTGTGGACGGCCCGGCTGCATTTCCTGCTGACGGCCCTGGCCATTTACATCCACCTGGGCCCCCGCTTGTATCTTATCGCAACCGTTGTGCAAACCCAGGCCCCGGAGCCGGCGTCGCAATGGTTCGCTTTCGACAACCTCGGACTGCTGTTCCTGGGCGTCACCTCGCTGCTGTTCCTGGGCGCCTCCCATTACGCCGTGCGCTACCTGGCGCTGGAAAAGCGCGACCCCGGCGAGGAAGCGGACGAAGGGTTCATCTTCAACAACGCCCCGGAGGCGGTGTTCACCGGCTGCCTGCTGCTGTTCCTGTCGGCGATGACGGCCGTGACGGCCAGCCGCCACATGGGCATGCTGTGGGCCGCGGTAGAGGCCACCACGCTGCTGTCGGCCCCGCTGATCTATTTCCACCGCACCCGGCGCTCGCTGGAAGCCACCTGGAAGTACCTGCTCATCTGCTCGGTGGGCATCGCCCTGGCGCTGATGGGCAACTTGTTCCTGGGCGCGGCCGGGATCAAGACCGGCGCCGGCCTGGAACTGGAGGGCCTGCTGGCCAAAGCGGCCGTGCTGGACCAGCCGCTGCTCAAGGCGGCCTTCCTGTTCCTCTTCGTCGGGTACGGCACCAAGATGGGCCTCTCCCCCTTCCATACCTGGCTGCCCGACGCGCACAGCGAAGCGCCGGCCGTGGTCTCGGCGCTGCTTTCCGGCGCGCTGCTCAACTGCGCCTTCCTCGGGATCCTGCGCGTGAGCGGCATCTGCGCCGCGGCGGGCCTGGCTGATTTTACCGGCGGCATCCTGGTCCTGTTCGGCCTGCTCTCGCTGGTGACCGCGGCCCTGTTCATGGTGGGCCAGCGCGACTACAAGCGCATGCTGGCCTATTCCAGCATAGAGCACATGGGCATCATGGCGCTGGGCGCGGGGCTGGGCG
>Ga0209066_10002747_pt1 | contig 20928 bp, 6 predicted proteins | sample All_14_2_FD_187198 | JGI IMG/M metagenome (GOLD analysis project Ga0209066, IMG submission 187198) | Freshwater microbial communities in response to fracking from Pennsylvania, USA - Allegheny Zone_MetaG_DW_15 (SPAdes) (version 2) ... | reverse complement strand
GCGGGGACGGTGCGCGCCCGCGGAGGAAACGGGAGGGGCGAGTCTGGCGGCGGCGGCGGCGGGCGCGTGGCATTGTATTCAACGAATTATTCTTCGTTCACGACTAACGTTTTAGGAGGGAGCGGTAGTAGCACTGCCTATTATGGATCAAACGGAACCGTTTTTGTCACAAACACACTTGCCCCGATGCGGGTGAAATCCGTCTTGCCGACAGGGGCGATCTCCAATGATGTGAGTTTCATCGATGTGCGATTCGGGTCACCCATCGACGACACGTCGTTTGATGGCGACGACCTTCAGCTTACGGGAAACCTGAGCGGAGCTTTTTCTTTCTCACAACTTGTCAAAACAGGGTATTTCTCCTATCGGCTCTACCTGTCGTCAGCTTTGCCTGTTGGTGAGACCTATATGCTTCTAATCGGGCCCGACATCACTTCGCTGTTGGGGCCTGCCATGGAATCCGTATATACCAATGTTTTTGACATTGATCAGACCGCCCCTAATGCTCCGTCCATTACCAACTACCCGACAACTGGAACAAATTACACCAAGTTAAGCACCATTGCCCTTGCGGGTACCCGTGATATGGACTCTTCGATCTGGATTGACGGGGTTAAGCGGGTTGAAGCAGGATCATCGACTTGGTCCGCAACGGTCACGTTTGGTACAATCAAGACCTATGTGGTCGATGTGATGGCCAAGGATGCAGCCGGGAATCAGTCGGAAAGCCAAAAAATCATTTTCTTTTACGATTGGTCTACGCCGAGTATCACCTCTGTTACCCCGGCAAACAACAGTTATGTGACGAATCTTACGGCTGTCGCCATGACGATTTCCGATACCGGGACGGGACTCGATCCTACCCGATCATGGATAACGTTAAAAAATAATTCCGGCCAGTATATCGGGGGAACGACACAATTCACAAACGGGCAGTTGGCCTTCACTCCGTCCTTGTACTTGCAGGACGGGACCTACTCGTATACGTTCAATCTGGTTGATTATTGTGCCAATACCAACGGCAATACCTATTCGTTCGTGCTGGACCGTGTTCCGCCTTCAAGTCCCGTCGTCAATCCGGTCTCAACGCCAACATCCATTTCGACGGTCACTTTTTCCGGAACAAAAGAAACGAACACCTCCATCCAAGTGAATGGTACCAACAAAGTCTCGCTCCTTCCGGCAACCGCCTGGACAATTTCCACATATCCACTTGTCGCAGGGACCAATACGTTGTCATTCACGGCCGTCGATCAGGCAGGAAACGTCAGCGCGCCGACTGTCGTGAGGATTGTCTATGATGATATTGCGCCGCTAGATGTTTCAGTCAAAGCGGATCCCCGCGGAAACGGCAGGGAGGTCACCCTGTCATGGCCGGACTACGATGAATATGCCGGTGGCAACGATATTGCCGCATATTTTGTCTTCCAGAGCGTTGGATCCTTCACCCATACGAACGCCGCAACATATATCGGTTCAACGGGCGCAGGGGTCAAAACGTTCAAAGTGACAGGACTGGAACGTGATGCCGAACAGTATTTTGCCGTCGCGGCTATGGATAAGACCGGGCTGCTCGACCCGGCCGTGCAGTGTACGAATGTGACGCCGGTGGATGTTGTCGCGCCGCCGGATGTCACCAACATGACTTTTGTGTGCGGAACCACGAATTTGATCGTGAACTGGACACCCTCGGCCGATACGGACGATGATTTGCTCGGCTACAGCCTCTACATAACGAATAACCCGATACCGCTGCTATCGATGGTTCTGACAAACAGTTGCCTTGTCGAGGGGCTAGCCCCGTCGTCGGCCTATGGGTTCCGTCTGACAGCCATCGACAACACCACGACGAATGAAAGTGCCGGGTTTGTGGCGGTCGGCTACACGTTGCTCCCGAACCCGACCAATGTCGTGACGGAAGCGCACGACGGCTATGTGTCGCTCTCATGGGACGCTGTACAACCGGCATCTAACATTTCGCACTACGCCGTCTACAAAGCGTTGTCGGCTTTTTCGAACATCTCCAATCTGGTTCCCGCCGTTACGGCGACCGGGCTCACCGCCAACGTCACGGGCTTGGCGAATGATTTGACCAATTGGTTTGCGGTGACAACGGTCAACCGCAGTGGCGGACAGGATACTGAAGTGACGGCAGTCGCTGAAGCACCTCGGAGCGATGCGTCCGGACCTTCGCTCGCCAATCTGACGTGGCAAGGAAGTGCTCTGCCCAGCACCATCACGAACGTGGGTACGTTCGCCGTGACAGCGGTTGACGAATCAGCGGTCAGTCGGGTCGAATTCAGGATCGGCGGCGTGTTGCTGATGACAAGCCAGTCCGGACAGAGTTACCAGGCGGACTGGAACATTTACGACACAACCAACGACGGGCCGTATGCCTTGGAGATCAGGGCGTATGATACGCGGGGTAACGAAACGGTCGAGGCCCGGACGGTTGAGTTGCAGGCTGCGGCACCGGCCGCACCGATCCTGACATCGCCTGCCGATGGTACGGTTGTCGCGAAGGCTGCCCTTTTTGTCGAGGGAACGGTTGGCGTCGGGGCCTCGGCTGTCGCCGTGACGGTGAACGGTTCGAACGTAGTCACCAGTCAAGTCTCTCTGGCCCGAACCTTTAAAATTGCCGTCACGCTGACCGAAGGGACGAATGAGTTGTCGGCCAGTGCCATGAATAACCGAGGGCATGCCGGAGATCCAACCGGCCCGCGCAAGGTGATTCTGGACACGTCGGTTCCCGGCGCGCCGGTCGAAATCACGGCAACACCCGGCGCGGACGGACAGATCCGCATCGGCTGGTTTGCCCCGACTGCCGGTGCGGGTGTAAAGGCTTATGAGGTGTATCGTTCGGGAGCCTCGTTCTCGGAGACCTCTACCGCCACGCGGATTGCGTCCGGTCTGACGGACGTGTCTTACTCCGACGATCCCCCGGATGGAACGGGAACCTACTATTATCGTGTTCGCGCAATGAATCTTGCCGGCACGTTCGGGCCGTTGTCTGCCGAAGCCTCCGCCACGGCCGACGATGTTCCGCCCTCACTTGAGACGATTCAGATCGCCAGCGATGGGCCTTTTGATGCCTCGGCGCGCCGTTTTGGCCCCGGCAGACTCACGTTGACGTTAACCGTCAACGAGGCGCTTTCCTCCGTGCCGTTCCTCGTGATTACGCCGTCCGGCGGTATGCCGCAAACGGTGACGCTCTCCTCTGCGGGCGAAAGACAATATACGGGTTCTCTGACGATATCCGCATCGACGAAATCCGGCTCGGTCGGCGTCGCTTTCTCGGCCCGGGACGCGGTGGGGAATTGGGGGACCGAAGTCGCGCCGGAATGCGGTTTTGTCGTGGATACGACGGGACCCCAAGCCTCGGTTGTGGGCGTGGCCCCGTCCTCGCCGATCGATAACTCGCAAAGTAACACATTGGTTCAGGTATCGATCGAGTTCACCTCTGCCGATGTTCCCGTCGAGACGCCGACAATGTCCTATACCGTCTCGGTGGCCCAGCCCCAGTCTCTGTCGGTCTCGCTCCAACCCGTTTCCGGATCCGCAACCGCTTGGCGCGGCCAACTGGCGCTTCCGTCTGACGCGGGGTCCGCCGGGGCCGAGTCATTGACCTTCCAGTATGAGGCCAAGGATGATCTCGGGAACATCGGTACAGGTTCCTACAGCTTCCAGGTCTATCAAGGGGAGTTGCCGCCGCTTTCGCCGCCGACCGGCCTGACGGCGACGTCCTTACCCGGCGGGGCCGTCCGGCTCGCTTGGGATGCGGTGGATGGTGCGGAAAGCTATGCGCTCGCCCACGGTTTCAGCAGCAATGCGGTTTCTGCCTTTGCCGAAACCGTCGATCTCGTCTACACGAATACCCCGGTCGCGGTTTCGAACTGGTATGCGGTGGCCTCGGTTTATTCGGCAAACGATCAGATTTCAACCAGCGAGTGGTGTGCCGCTGTCGGGGCGCTCTCCGATTCCGAGATCCCGTCGGCGCCGACGAACCTGCTGCTCTCCGCGATCGGGGCAGGTGTCGGGCTGACCTGGAGTAATACCGCCACAGAAGCCGTCTCGTTCCGCGTATACCGTTCCGGTCAAGCGTTCGCTTCTGTTACGGGGATCTCTCCCCTTATCACCAATGTGACGGCGACCGCCGCCTCGGATACGGCCCCCCTGGATGGGGATGCTTTTTATGCGGTTACGGCCGTCGATGTGGCTGGAAACGAGTCCGGGCTATCCGAATGCACGAACATCAATGTGCGTCTTGTGCCGGTGAATAGCCTGTCCGTAGATATCGAGAACGGCGGTGATCCCGTGCTCTCGTGGAGTCATTCGGGCAGCGGAGGGGCTTTCGGCTGTAACGTTTATTTGGACGATGTGTTCAACGCGGGTGGACAGGCCCTCAACGGTACGTGTGTGGATCGGGGATATGCCGGGGCGGTCCGCAAATATGGTGTTGAGGTCTATAGCGCGTCATATACCGGCGCTCCGCCGAGAGCCGTCGTGCTGCCGGCCGTCGGGTTTGCGCCCGCATCCGAAAACCGTGTCAAACGCGGAATCATGAACCGGCTCTGGTTCTCCGTCACTAACCGCTCCAGCTTCGCGGTCAGCAATCTGACGCTTCGCGTCGGAATCGGAGGCCGGAACCACGCATCGGCTCCTTGTGTCGTGCCGCCCGGATCGGTCACCAACCTCTCGGTGGTTGTCGGCGGATATTCGTCGCTGAAAGACGTCGAGCCCGTCACAAACGCCCTGTCGATCATATCGGATACCGGGGAGAGCGTCTCTGTTCGGACGACCGGCTGGCAGTCTGTCGGCGATGCCCCGCTCGTCGCCGAGTTCCGCAACGAGGAATTCCTGCGGGGAGGAGCCGGCAAGGCCTGGTTTGTCCTGCGCAACACGTCGTCCGAGGAAGTCGAGCTGGTCATGGCTGAGAATGGGGCCGCCTCCTCAGAAATCCGCTTTGTGTTGGCGACGACGGACGATGTGGCGCTTTCTGTCACGCCGGTTTTACAGACGCTGAACAACGTGGTGAACGTTTCCGGAAAAACACTCGCCCGCATTCCCGCCGGAGGTGAGTTCACCTCAAGCCCCATGGTTGTCGACGTGCCCGACCTGAACGGTTCGACGCTGGTGCTGAAACTGGAAATCGACAAGATTCATTGGCATACAGCCCAGGCGGACCATGTCGAAGTCTCCGGGTTGGCGGCACGCACGGAAATTACGCTCGCCGACACCGTTTATACCGCTTGCGCATTGTCCGCCTCTCCGGCGGTCTCGTATGGCGATGTCCCGATCGTGATCACCGGCGTAACCTCAAACCGGACGACCGGAGCCGCTCTGCCCCATGCGACGGTCAAGGTCATTGTCTCTTCCGCAGGGTTTGATCGCGAAGCGACCGTGTTGGCCGACGGGACGGGCGCATGGACCTACAGTTTCCAGCCGCTCGCCACGGAGGGTGGAGTCTATCAGGTTTGCGCCGTCCATCCGGATGTCACCGCCAACCCGGATCAAGGGGTCTCTTTCATCGTCAACCGTGTGACTGTCTCGCCCTCCCGGTACAGGCTTACCCTGCCGCGAAACTACGAACGCGTCATCCCGCTTACCGTGACCGCTCGTTCGGGTATGAGCCTGACAAACTTGAGTGTCGTTGCGCTTGCGGAGGACCAACCGTCCGGGATCTTGGCTACAGGAGTGTCTATCCGGTGTGCGGCTGCACTCCCGTTATTATCGGCCGGTCAGTCCGGAACCCTCAACGTCGGGTTATCCGCCGACAACGATAGCGAAAGCACGTTCGATCTGGTTCTCCGTGTCACCGGTGACGGAGCACCGGCAGGAAGGTGGGGCGTGGTTCCCTGTTCCGGCACGGTGGTGTCGGCCCCCCCGTATCTCGATTTCGACGTTTCGCTTGTGGAGACCGGCGTGACCCCCGGAGGATATGTCTTGGAGTCGCTCGTACTCAAGAACAGCGGTTTTGCCGCCGCCGAAAATGTCCGGTTATCGTTGATCACCACCAACGGCTGTGCGGTGCCGTCTTGGGTCAAGTTCAGCAGTCAGTCCGCATTTGATACGCTCGCGGCTGGAGCGACCTCTGCGGTGATGATCGCCGTTTCGCCGGACAATACGGTCCAAGAGGGAAGTTATGAGTTGCTTCTGAGTGTGACGGCCGATAACGCCGCCGAACGCCGGTGCCCTCTTTACGTCGGTGTGGACAGTACGGGGATTGGCGGCGCGGTTTTTCATGTTTCGGATCTTTACACCGGCATGGCGGACGGCAACGGCGGTATTGTCGGCGGCGTGTCGAACGTCACGATCCGTCTGGTCAAAGACACGGGCTCGCTTCTGACGACGAATCTGGTCACATCGGTCACTGGTAACGCGGAGGTCTGGGGGTTGCCCGTCGGGTCCTACAAGGTTATTGCCACAGCCAACAAGCACCGGGACTATACGGACCGGATCTGGATTAAGCCAGGTATGACTGTGAATAAGGATATCTGGATGGACTGCCAGCTCGTGACAGTCGAATGGTCGGTTGTGCCGACGACCGTTCAGGATAAGTACCAGATCGTGTTGAACACCACGTTCGAGACGTCCGTTCCCGCGCCCGTGATCGTCATGGAGCCGTCCATTGTCCAACTGCCGGACATGGTGGTTGGGGACGTCTACAACGGGGAGATCCGACTGTCCAACTATGGTCTGGTTCAGGCGGAGACGAAAAGTTTCGAAATGCCCGACTCTGAGGGTTCGGATTTCGATTTCGAATGGTTGGCAGAAATCCCCGGTGTTATCGGACCGGGCGATGTGCTCACAATCCCTTACCGAATAACCCGTGTGGCCGAATCCTCGTCGGAGACGGGGACCGGAGATTCTGACGATTGCTGGAGAAAACCTTGTACATTCTGCTATCTGTATAAATGTGTAAATGGGGAGTGGAAGGAGGATAAATACAGAACATATTGGCTGTATGGGCCTTGTGGGAGAATTGCGTCGGTGGCGCCATCGGGTTCGGGCGGGCCAGCAGACGTTGTTGATAGCTGTTGGTTGTGCGGCGGCGAGGGAGGGAGCGTTCTGGTCCGTAAGCCTGTGACCGTCTCGGAAGCTCCGGTTTGCGAGGATCCCTGCAAATATGCGGCTGATCCCCTATGTTGTATAAAAGGGCACGGGGAACAGGGGGGGAGCAGTGTCTATTATCCGAAGGGGAAATATTACGATGACGCGGTCGATCTGGAGGTCAAGGTGCAGGGGCAGATGCTCCGTTTCTCCCGCTCCTTCGACGATAACGCTTGGACCTTCGATCTGCAGACCGACCGCCTGACGTGGGAGACGGACTGGGGTAACGCGGGAGATCTGAAGATGGTTCACCATGAGGTGTCCTACATCCGCGAGCGCGGCACTTACGACGCCCGTGGTCAGCTGGACGAGTCTTCGCTCGAGACCTATGGCGTGCGTTACTATAACAGCTCGTCGGGTGACCGGATCACCGTTAATTATGACGATGTGACGAAGGGTGAGGCTGCGGAGCTTCAGGGCTTCACGCTGGTCCGGAAATCCGGAAACTCGGCGGAATACGATGCGGGGGGACGGCTTCTTTCCCGTCGGAGCCGTTCCGGTGCGCAGCTGTTCTTCGATTATGCGAACGGCCGGTTGACCGGTGTGTACGACTATGCCACCAATCAGGTGCTGTGGATCGGATACGACGGCACGAACGGGTTGCCTGCGCGGGTGTCGGACGCCGCTGCTGGCGGACGGACTGTTCGCTATGCGTATAACGAGGGCGGAATGCTGACCAACGTGGCGAATGTCTTTGGCCGGCCGTCGGCTGTCTATGAATATGAGCCCCGGGGTGTAGTCGATGCTTATTGGCACAATATCGATACGGGAAAAATATATCCCACATACAGAACGAACTATGTGTTGGTGGCCAAACGGCTGGCGGACGGAAAAGAGGTTGCGTTAACCCGGGACCGCTATGGACGGGTCGTGGGGCTTTCGAACAATGCGACGAAAAATAAGTCGTTTGAATACAAATACGACGAGACCGAAAAAACGTTCTACTCATCGGTCACCGCATCCGACGGCAGGATGACTGAGCGCTGGGTGGATTCCTCCGGCAACCTGCTGAAGGAGACGGTGAACGGCGAAGAGCTGCTGAGCGCCACCGAAACGAACGCCGCCTCGTTCGCCGCCGACAAAGCGGTCTACGCGTATAACGGCCCCTACGGCGAGGTCACCAAAACCACGGACGCCGCCGGACTGGTCACCGCTTTCGCCTACGATAGCCGCGGCAACCTGACCACCCAAATCGTGGCCGTGGGTACGGCGCTCGCGCAGGAGACGCGCTACACGTACGACGACGTCGGCAACCGGCTCAGCGAAACCGTCATGGGCACCAATGGGGAGCCGCGCACCGTCACGCTGATGGCCTACGACACGCGCGGCAACGTCACGCAGCGGGTCGAGGCCGCGGGCAGCCCTTGCGCCCGCACGACCGCCTACACCTGCGACAACATGGGCAACGTCTTGACGCAGGCCGACGCCTTGGGCCATACTTGGAGCAACCGGTACGACGCCGCCGGACGCCTGCTGGTGTCCGTCAGCCCGTTGCAAGGAGGGTATACGGTCAGCAACGTCTATGACGAGGCGGGCTACGTCGCCACCGCATGGGACGCCATGGGACGCAGAACCGACTCGCTGTATGATCTCAACGGGCACGCCACCAACGTGACGGTGTCCCTGGGCGAAGCCGTGCTGTCGCGCACCGTCTCATCCTACGACGCGGACGGCAACCTCCTCTCCAATACCGACGACTCCGGCCTCACGGTCCGTTATGCCTACGACGTGCGCGGCAACCCCGTGAGGGTTTCGGCCTCCGACGGCCGCGTCTGGACCGCCGAGTACGACGCCTACGGCCGCCTTGTCCGGGCCGTCGACCCGCAGACGAACGCGACGGTCGTCGCCTACGACCCTGTCACCGGCCAGAAAGCCTCGGTGCTCGACAAGGGCGTGCTCACCCTCTACGACTACAACGCGCTCGCGCAACTCGTCTGCGCCCGCGTGGTCGCGGGCGGCCGGACCAACACCGTGACCATGACCTACGACGCGCTCGGCAACCTGCTCTCGCAGACCGACGCCGAAGGCCGCACCCAGCGCAGGGTGCTCGACACGCTGGGCCGCGTCACCGGCATGGTCGACGCCCTCATGCAGACCAACCGCGTGACGTATAGCTCCGTCGGTCAGGTGGACGCGCTCATCGACGCCAACGGCAACCGTACCGCGTGGGAATACGATGCGCTCGGGCAGTTGCTGGCCAAAACCTACGACGACGGCACGCGCGTGACCTACGCCTACGACGCGGCGGGCCGTCTCGCCTCCCGCCTCGACGCAAAGGGCGGTTATGTCACCTACACGTACGACGCGCTCGGCAATCTGCTCACGAACGGCTTCTATGCCGCCACCAACGCGCCCGCCCCGGCCCGCACCGTAGTCTACACGTATGACGCCCTCAACCGCCTTGTGCGGTGCGACGACGGGGTTGCGGTCAACACCGTGGTCTACGACGACGCGGCCCGCACCCGTACCGTCACCGCCGACTACGGCGACGGGAACGCCCTGACCTCGGTCTACCGCTACGACCCGGTGGCGCGGGAAATGGCCTGCGATTTCGGCGGCGTCACCAACGTCTATCGCTACGATAGCGACGGACGGCTGACGGCGGTCTCGATCCCCGGCGAGGGTTGGGCGACCTATTCGTACAACGCCCTCGGCCAGAACAATGCCGTCACCCTGCCGGGCGGCACACGGCGTTCGCTCGCCTACGACGCCTTCGGCCGGCTCGCCTCTCAGACCGCTTTGGACGGCGGCGGCAACGCCCTGCTCGTGCAGGCCTACGCCCGTTCCCTGACCGGCCGCCTCGAAACCAAAGCCACCGATGCGGGCACGTGGGAGTACGGCTACGACCTTATCGATCAGGTCACCAACGCCGTCCTCTCCGCCAGCGCCTCCGACGGCGCTTGGGGATACAGTTATGATCCGATGGGAAACAGGAAGACATTTAGCGAGTTAAGCGCGTCAAGCGGGACAAGCGCGTTAAGCTTGTACAGCGCCAACCGGTTAAATCAGTATTCCAATATCACCTATCAGTCTAACAGCCTACAGCCTAACAGCCTTTCCCCCACCTACGACCTCAACGGCAACATGACATGGGACGGCACGAACGCCTACTTCTGGGATCTCCAGAACCAATTGATCCTCGTCTCCAACGCTGCGGTGCAGGTTTCTAATTCCTACGACGCCATGGGGCGGCGAGTCAGAAAGATTGTCTCACGCAGAGACGCGGAGACGCAGAGTTGGGAAGTGGAGAGCGCCCGCCACTTCTTCTACAACGGTTGGAACCTGGTCCGAGAGACAATCAGCAATCAGCAATCGGCAATCACGAACCTCTATACCTGGGGCAACGACCTCTCCGGCACGCTCCAAGGCGCAGGTGGCGTGGGCGGACTCCTCGCGGTCCTTTCCTCCGGCTCACAGCCTTACAGTCTTACAGCCTATTACCCTTTGTTTGACCACAACGGCAACGTCGAGCGCTACGTCTCCCGCAGCGGCGCGACCGTCGCTGCGTTCCAGTATGACGCGTTCGGGAACACCGTCGCGCAGTCCGGCGAGATGGCGGATGTGTTCGCGTATCGGTTCAGCACCAAGTATTGGGACGCCGAGACGGGGCTGTATTACTACGGGTACAGATTCTACAGTCCGAGACTGGGGCGGTGGATCAATCGGGATCCGATCGGGGAGTGTGACAGTGTTGGACTTTACGGTTACACACAAAATGTCCCAGTTAATTTGTCAGACTATCTCGGTTTATCGGGACAAAAGGTTTCTTGTAAATGCGACGAGAATGAAATAAATATGTTCGCATATACGCTAACGACAATAGCGCAAAGAAGGTCTCATGATAATCGACGTAAGTACGGAAATGAATTTTACTATATGGAATATTGTGGAATCATATGTTGCGATGAAGAAACAGGCGCTGTCAGCACGAAAGGCCCAATTGAGGGAGATTATAGGTTTAACGGGAAAAAGGATGGGCCTTATTCGGAAGACACATATTTAAAGGTTCCATATGTATATTTTAATGGTAAGAAGATTTCGCATGATGCGAAAACTTGCGGTGATGCGTTTACTAAACTTTCTTGTGATGGTAAAAAGGCCATCATTGTCAGGCATGTTCATGTTCATCCTCCAGATGGTGGTAGCAGTTTTTCTCAAGGCGACGCCTCTTGGCAGCCAATAACATTAATGGAGGTTACCGAAAACTTAAGTGATTCAACCGCAATCTATATGTTGTTTAATAACACTGTCTACAAGCTTGATATGTATGGGAATGCCGCGCAAACGGATTATCGTGTTCGTCAACAATTGCCAATAAAATGAGGAGTATTGTATGTGTGAAATCAAGTGTTCCATGTTTATTGTTTTATGGATATTGATGGGAACCGGTTGTTCAACTCAAAGAACAGTTATGGGTGCAGAGAAAAGCTGTCAAAAAAGGGATGTCCCAGACTGTGTAGAAGAAGCTTTGCGAAAAGATGACGCTTTGTTAGCCATGCAAAGACTTATAATGTCTGAAAATATAGAGATATGTGGTAGTGCCGAATATATCTGTGGTCTTATTGTTTATAAAGGCCAACAAGAAGCGAAAAAACATATGATCGATTTGGAATTCAATTTGGCTATTCGCAATCGAGAGATTGGAGCGGTGCAACCGTATTGGTTTAACACTCTAGAATTAATTCGTTGTTTCAAAGGGCCGAAATCAAGTGCGAAATCATGTGATTTTGCATATATCGGGAAATCAGGTGATAGCCTCTGGTTTTGGCTGGATATCTATTGTAAATTGCTTCATTTTAGTTATGATGTAAATATCGAAAATGGAAGTAAAAAAATAATTGTAACCATTGGACCTTTTGAGATCATGAATCCAACATACGTTCGCAAATCTTATGTTGTGCCAGAAAGATGTCGTAGTCAATTTGAACACATGTCGCTACCTCGAGAACTTCCATGTTACGAAACTGAGGGAATAGCTTATGTAGAAGGGCATTTAGAGATAATTGGGAAAAATAGTAAAATGTTTGATATTCTTAATATCATGGTTGAGAAGCTCAAGTAGTCGCGGAACAAGTAATTGAATAGGGTTCATATTTCGACATTGGACAAACGAATCGGCGGTGGCTGGTTCGACCGGCGGCTGGAGAAGCAGGGAAGAGTTAGGAGCTAGGAATGAGGAGTTAGGAGTTGGTGTGGTGGAATAGGGGTCGTATTTTGACATTAGACAAATAGGTCGATGATGTGGGTTGAGAAAGGCTGGAGTGAGGCAGGTGGGAGAAGATGGGAGAAGTCAAGAATGAGGAGTTTAGAATCGGTGGACGGAGAGACGACGGAACGCTCAACGCTGAACGTGTGCCGCTGACGTCGGTAGTGCCGGTGCGACCGCGCACCGGCAGAATTGAGCGAAGAGGTGCGGCGCGGGGTCGCGCCCGCACCACGGAGAACGATTTGGAGGCGAACGAATGAACACGATGTCAAAACTGGTTTTGATGGCGGCGGCGGGATGGGCCGGAATCGCGGCTGCGGCGGATTCGCTCTGCGCGTCGGTCAAGATCGAGATCGAGCAGGAGCTGACGCTGGAGCGCCAGGCCTTCGACGCGAAGATGCGCATCAACAACGGGTTGGACGCCGTCGACCTGACCGACGTCTCTGTCACCCTCTCCGTCACGGACGCGGCCGGCCAGCCGGTGCCGTTCACCTCGAACACCCAGGAGACCAACGCGCTGTTCTACGTCCAGTCCCCTGTGCTCGTCGGCATCGACTCGTCGGGCACGATCGCGGCCAAGACGAGCGCGGATCTCGACTGGCTGATCATCCCCGCCCCCGGTGCGGCGGGCGACGGCGCCGACGGCACGCTCTACTATATCGGCGCGACGCTGACGTATAAGATCCAGGGCGAGACCCAGACCATGGCCGTGGCTCCGGATTTCATCATCGTCCGGCCGATGCCGTATCTGGCTCTGGACTATTTTTTGCCCGAACAGGTCTACGGCGACGACGCCTTCACGCCGGCCATCGATCCGCCGATCCCCTTTCCGCTGGGGCTGCGCATCCGCAACGTCGGGCCGGGGTCCGCGAAGGACGTCCGGATCGACAGCGGGCAGCCGCAGGTCGTGACCAACGGCATCAACCTGCTGGCGGGGTTCACCCTGCTCGACTGTTCGATCCAGGGCGCGGAGGTGTCGCCGACCCTGCTGCTGGATTACGGGACGCTTGCGTCCGGGGCGTCCAAGATGGGCTACTGGCGCATGGAGGTGACGCTTTCCGGCACCTTCACCAATTTCAACGCCGAGATCTCGCATTCGGACCTGCTGGGCGGGCAGGTGACCTCGCTGATCAACTCCACCAACGTCTGCACCCATCTGCACGTCAAGGACGTGCTGGTGGAGCTGCCCGGCCGCGACGGGGTGGTGGATTTTCTGGGGCAGGACATGACGGTTTACGAGTCGGAGGGGGTCGATACGGCCGTGAGCAACGTTTCGGCCGGCTGCACGCTGTCCGGCCCGTCTCCCGCGGACGTCTACACGTTGACGCTCCCCTCCGACCCGACCAATGCCTTCGTGTACGCCTCGGTCGCTAGCCCGTACGACAGCGACGCGAAGACGCTGAAGTCGGCGGTGCGCTCGGACGGCAAGGTCATGGACGCGCGGAATGTCTGGATCTCGAAGAAGCGGGTGGGCACTTCGGAGATATGGGCCTATTCGCTGGGGCTGTTCGATGCGGAGGGCGCGGGCAAGAGCTACACGCTGACCTTCGTGGACGCGTCGAGCGTCAACCAGGCGCCCGTGATCCAGTACATTCCGAACAGGACGGTGTCGGCGGGAGGCGCGGTGGCCTTTCTGGTCGTGGCGTCGGACGACGGGGGCGCGCCGCAACTCGCCGTCTCCTCGCTGCCGGTCGGCGCGTCCTTCACGCCGGGGGTCTCGACGAACGGCCTGTCGCGCGGGGTGTTCTCGTGGACGCCGGGACGGTCGCAGGGCGGGACGTACACGGTCAGGTTCACGGCCAGCGACGGCACGCTCTCGTCCTCGCGTTCGGCTGTGATCACGGTGCAGGGGGGCGACACGACGTCATCCCCGGACGATGTACCCGCCTGGTGGAAGAGCCGAGGGGTGCTGTGCGCGACGGCGCGGACGAACGACTATGCGGCGCTGAACATGGGGCAGCTCAAGCATCTGGCGCACATGGCGTGGAACGAGATGAACACGCTGCCGGGCGGCGCGGGCTTCCTCCCGGTCTTCACCAACGCGGCGAACAACTACGCGGCGGTGAACCTCGGCCAGCTCAAAGAGACGGCCCGCCCGTTCTATGACCGGATGGGGATGACGACGAACTACCCGTGGGCCCGAGCCGCTTCGACCAATGACCACGCCATCGCCAACATCGGTCAGGCGAAGCATCTGTTCAGCTTCGACCCCTACCGGGACACCGACGCGGACGGCATGCCAGACTGGTGGGAGGATCTCTACGGTCTGAACAAGAACAACGCCTTCGACGCGGACGGCGACGCGGACGGCGACAGCGTGAGCAACCTGCAGGAATTCCTGAACGGGACGGTCCCCTCGCCCGCCGAATAGCGGAAGTGTGTGAGGGAGAGAGGGGTTTAACCCTTCGGCAGGCTCGGGGCAGGACATGAAGGGCATGAGGAGGTGGAGAAGTGCGTTATTGCGTTAATGTGGGAGTGACTCACGCAAAGGCCCCAAGACCCGGAGAGGGAGGGAAAGAACTTCCGCACTTCTCCCACTTCATCTTATCTTCAAGACCTTCATGTTGAAACTCGGGGAGAGAAAAGAATCGACGTATCCCTCCCATCACGAACTTCTCCACTATCCGAGTCTATCCGCGAAAGTTAGCGAGAGGGAAATCCACGCTTGCGTCCGGGCGGATCTTTGTATATTGTAACGTCGTCTTTCAAAATGCAAACTTATATTCCAAGAGGAATGGAGACGGCTTTACGCGGATCGTTGGACGCCAACCCCGTGACGGCCGTTTTGGGGCCGCGCCAGGTCGGCAAGTCCACCCTTGTCCGCCATGCGCTGTCGCAGAGGCGGGATGTCGTGTTCCTCGACCTTGACTTGCCGTCGGACCAACGGCGGCTGGCTGATCCCGAACTGTTCCTGCGTGAACAGGCTTCCCGACTGGTGTGCATCGATGAAGTCCAACTCAAACCGGATCTTTTTCCGATTCTTCGCGCCTTGGTGGATCTTGATCGGCGGTCCGGTCGGTTCGTGATTCTCGGATCCGCCGCGCAAGACCTGATCCGACAGTCCTCCGAGACGCTGGCCGGGCGTATCCATTATCTGGAACTTACGCCTTTCAGGCATTCCGAGATCGAGTCCCTTCCGGCGTTTGAACCCGCACCCTTCCGCAGACTCTGGTGGCGCGGCGGCTTTCCGCCCGCATTTCTAGAGCCGTCAGACGCGGTCAGCTCCCGTTGGCGACTCGATCTTATCCGAACGTTTCTCAGCCGCGACATTTCCCAGTTCGGCTTTCACCTGTCCGCGGTGGCCATGGAGCGTTTCTGGAAAATGCTGGCCCATTACCACGGCGGGGTTCTGAATGCCTCCAAGATCGGGCAAGCGATGGACATCTCGCACGTCACGGTCAGAAAATACCTGGACCTGCTGGAACAGACCTTCATGGTCAGAATCCTTCGGCCTTTTGAAGGGAACCTGAAGAAGCGGCTGGTCAGATCGCCGAAGGTTTACATCCGGGACAGCGGCATTCTGCACACCCTGCTTGAGCTCGAGTCGCTCTCCGACCTGTTCGGACATCCCGTGTTTGGCGCGTCTTGGGAAGGCTGGTGTGTCGAGCAGATCGTCGGCGCACTTCCAGAGTGGCGGCCGAGCTTTTTCCGTTCCTCGTCGGGAGAAGAGATCGATTTGATTCTCGAACGCGGCCGAAAACGGTTGGCGTTCGAGTTCAAAGCCTCCTCCGCGCCGACGTTGAGCAGGGGGTTCTTCGGCTCCATCGACACGGTTCAGCCCTTGCGGACATGGGTCGTCTGCCCCATGGACGAGGAAGGCTATCCGCTGCGCGAATCCGTCACCGTGGCCGGCATTCGCGAGACGCTTCGCGACATCGAGACGTATGCCTAATGTTCGGATCAGGAAGTGATCATTCTGGAGCCGGAGTCAAGAGGCCAATGTTTCCGCGACCGCCTGTCTGCGGCGGTGCCGCAAAGTGACGGGAAGCGGTGGGAGTAGAAATGTTAGGAGCGGGGCATAGGCGGTTGGGGTCGCCGGCTGGGGTTATTGCCTCCTGAGGCTCAGGGGTCCGCGGGGCCGGCTTCGTTTTCCCTGCCGGACCCGTCCTTCCCGGCCACGCGTGCATTTTGCGCTCGGCGGGCGTCTCAAACGCGGCGCTTTCCAAAGACCGTTGTTTTTGATATCTTCCCTTTCCTTTTTTAAGCCCCCTCTTGAGGAAGACGCACATGGAAGCTTTGTCCACCTACGCTCAAATCGAAAAGCAGTTTCTCGCTTTGCTCGAAAAAAAGCCCCTGCCCGTCCCTGAAATGCTGTCGCTGATCCACTCCGTCACCGTGATCGAGACCGACGCCAAAGCCGGCGAGTGGGCCGCCATGCTGATGCAGGAGCTGACCGAAACCGCCGACTTCGAGGGCCTGTACCTGGTCGTCAAAGACCGGGCGGCGCAGCTTGCCGCAACGCTGAAGCCCACCGGCCTGCGCGACGCGCTCAAAAAGGCCTGCAAGAACCGGCTGGTCACCGCGCTGATCGACACCGCCGCGTTCGGCGAGGTGCCGCTGCCCGAATCTTTCCGCCGCCTCGACCTGCTGCTCGCGCTCACGCCCGGCACGCTGGTCATCGATCCCGCATGGGGGTTCGGCACCATCCGGCGGCTCGACGATTTCTACAAGCGCGTGACCGTCGACTTCACCGGCAAGCCCAGCCACACGATGACCTTCGCGGCGGCCTGCGAGACGCTGGCCCGCGCGCCGCACGACCATCTGCTGACGCTGCGCCACAACGACCCCGCGGGGCTCGCCCGCATGGCCGCCGAACAGCCGGGCGAACTGGTGTGCCTCGCCCTGCGAAGTTTCGGCGACATGCCGGTCACCAAGCTTGAGGACGTGCTCACCCGTCACGGCTTCGTTGCCGCGGCCGGCTGGAAAAGCTTCTGGGAGGCGGCGCGCAAAGACCTCAAGGGCAATCCGCTGGTGATCCTCCCGGCCAAGCGCACCGAAGACATTCAGCGTCGCGCGGAGGCGGAGTCCTATGGCGACAGCTGGTTCGACAAACTGGCCGCGTGCAAGGACCCGCTCAAAATCCTCGAAGCGGTCACGGAGCTGGAGGCGGCCAACAAAATCGCGGGCCTCGAAGCGACCCGGCTGGGCGTGTTGGAAGAGCGGCTGGCGTTCGCCATCAAAGGCACGCACAACACCGACGCCGCGCTCTACGCCCGGCTCGCCGCCGCCGTCAGCCGCCTCGGCTTCCTGACGCCCCCGGCCGAGCAGCTCCGCGCGCACCTGTGGGAGCACCGCCGCTTCATCAAGGCGTCCGAGACCCTCGCCGTGCGGGACATCGCGGCGCTGACCACGTTCCTGCTCGCGGAGGGCGGACACGTGACGGGACGCCTGCTTGAAGCCCTGCCCCAGATGCCTTTCAGCCTGCTGAACGAGGTGCTCGGCACGCTGAAGGAAACGCCCGAGGCAGCAGCCGCCTGCCGCAAGCTCCTCGCGCTTCCGAAAGCGCCGCCCACGCTGATCAACTGGATCTTCCGCTTCCGCAAAGAGGTGGACTGGCCGCTGCCGCCGCTGGGGGAATTGCTCAACCACGCCATCGCGCTCGTCGAAGGCAAACTTTCGGGTGAGGCGCTGCGCATGCAGAACAACCTCAAGCAGCTCTTCGAGCAGCCGAAATGGCTCGACGCCATCTTCGAGGAGCTGGACGAGCCCCAGCGCCAGCGCTTCTTCGAGCGCGTCCAAGCCTCGACCGCCTGGGACCCCTCGACCCACCGGTCGCTCCTCGGCCGCATGATGAAGCTCGACCCCGCGCTGGTCGAGCGGAAGAAAGCGGCCTCCCAGCAGCACCAGACGGCCGTCCACTGGACCTCGTGGCGCTCGCTGGCCGAGCGCCAGCTCCAGTACAAAAAGCTGGTCGAGGTGGAGCTGCCCAAAAACAGCAACGACATCGCCGTGGCCCGCAGCTACGGCGACCTGCGCGAAAACTTCGAGTATCAGGCCGCCAAAGATTACCAGCGCCAGCTCCTGCAGCGACAGGCGGAGATGCAGCTTGAGCTCAAGCAGGTCAAGGGCACCGACTTCGCCGACCAGCCCTGCGAGAAAGCCGGCCCCGGCACCACCGTCGTCCTGCTTCTGGCGGACGGCACCCGCCGCACGTACACCATCCTGGGCGAATGGGACCGCGACGAGGACCTGAACATCATCTCCTGCAAGACCCGCATGGCCGTTTGCCTCGACGGCAAAGCCGCCGGAGAAACCGCCCTGATCCCCAGCCCCGCCGGAGAGGAGCCCGTACAGGTCGAAGCCGTCCTCCCGCTGGACGAGACCATCCGGGCCTGGATAACGACACCCCCCGCAGAAAAGGGATGACCCCGCTATTACCGGCTTGTTTTTCTTATTTAACCGTGTAAACTACTCCGCATTGAAGGCAAGCGTACATTCTTTTTCAGGAAAGAGGTGAGACCATGGCGGCAAAAAAGAAAACCCTGGCTGGCTCCTCCAAGAGCCCCCAAAAAACCGTAAAGACAACAGCGGGTTCGGCGGCGTCCAAGCCGATGCCGAAAAAAGCGCCTGCCCAGAAAAAGAAGCCTCTCAAAAACACTCTGTCGCGTCAGCCTGTCAAGGCTGTGAAAACCCCGATGTCCTCAAAGCAAAAGCCTGTCACGGCTGCAAAACCCGCGAAGAAGGCGGCGTCCAAAACAACGCCGGCCAGAAAAAGCGCGCCCGCCGCCGTGGCATCCAAGACAAAGCGTGTCAACAAACCTGTGAATAAAGTAGCCGTCCCCCCCCCGAAAGCCGCGGCCAAGGCCGCTCTGAAAGCTGCCGCGCCCGTCGACCCCAAGAAGCCGCAGTTCAACAAAGGTGACCTCCACCAGTTCAAGCTCGAACTCTTGGCTATGCGTGAGCGCATCACCGGGCAGTCCGGCTCCATGCGCGACGCCGCGCTCCAACGCACCGACGAAATCAACCCCGAAGAGGACGGCACCGACGCCTTCATGCGTCTCCAAACCCTCGAACAGGTCAGCAGCCAGCAGCAGCTCGTCACCAACATCGACGAGTCGCTGCGGTTGATCGAGAAGGGCTCGTACGGCGTGTGCGGCCAGTGCGGCGGCCTCATCAGCAAGCCGCGGCTGACCGTCCTGCCGTTTGCGAAAAATTGCATCAAGTGCCAGTCCGAGATGGAGCGCCAGCACCGTCCCGGCGGACGCAGGTAAGGTGTAGAAATGCGCGTCCCCTTGTTTGCCGTCCTGTTGGTCGCCGCAGACCAGCTCACCAAATACTGGGCCGTCTCCCGCCTGAAACCTGTGGGCTCCGTGACGGTGCTCTCCGGTTTCTTTAATTTGAGCTATGTCGAGAACCAAGGCGCGGCGTGGGGGATGCTTGCGGGCCAGCAGGTGTTCCTGATCGCCTTCTCGCTCCTCACGCTGGGCTTTCTGGTCTGGAGGCGCCGCCAGCTCTTCGCGCCGCTGTGGGGCAGCACGCTCACCATGACCCTGCTCTTCGGCGGAGTTGTCGGAAACCTGATCGACCGCGTCCGGCTGAGCCACGTCATCGACTTCCTCGACTTCCATTGGCGGGGCGCCCATTTCCCCGCCTTCAATGTCGCCGACGCCTCGATCTGCTGCGGCGTTTTCCTTTTCATCGTGACCCAGTGGCACCACGACCGCAAACGCGGGGTTGCGGGTTAGACGTTAAACGTGAACTCTTCGTCATCAGCCTGGCTCCTCGCCGGCGCGACCGCCACCGGCAAGACGGCCGTCGCGCAGGCGTTGGCCGAGCGCCTCGGCGCCGCCATTCTTTCTGCCGACGCCATGCTGGTCTACCGCGGCATGGATATCGGCACAGCGAAGCCCACCGCCGACGAACGCGGCGGCGTTCCCTATTTCGGCATCGACCTGGTCACCCCGGCCGAATCGTTCAGCACCGGCGCCTGGCTCGCCGAGGCCGCGCGCGCTCTCAGCGCGGCGGCGGCGCCCCGGACGACCGGCGGGGGCCTCATCGTCGCAGGCGGCACCGGCCTCTACCTCAAGGCCCTCACCGACGGGTTCGACGGAGCCGCCGCCGACCCCGCGCGCCGCGCCCACTGGCAGGCGCTCTTTGAGCGGGAAGGGCTCGCCGCGCTGCAGCGCGCCGTCGAAGGGCTCGCGCCCGGCACCTTGGAAACGCTCGCCGACCCCGCCAACCCGCGCCGGCTTATCCGCGCCCTCGAACACCTCGACGCGTGCGGGAGCTTGCCGCAGCAGTGGAAGCGCGGCGCCCCTCCCGCGCCGGTCACGGCCCTGCGCCTGCCGCGCGAACAGCTCCACCGCCGCATCGGTCGCCGCGTCGATACCATGTTCCGGCAAGGCCTTGTGGAAGAGGCGCGCGCCCTGCGCCAAACCTACCCCGAGTGGTCCCCCAGCGCGCGTCAGGCCATCGGCTACGCCGAGGCCTGCGCCGTGCTCGACGGCACGCTCACGCAGCCCGAAGCGCGCGAGCGCATCGTGATCCGCACGCGCCAGCTCGCCAAGCGCCAAGAGACCTGGTTCCGCCATCAGACGCAGGCGGCCTGGGTCGACATCGACGACAGCGACCCGCCCGCCCGCGTGGCGCAGCGGGTGCTCGAAACCTGGAGG
>Ga0209066_10002746_pt1 | contig 20949 bp, 19 predicted proteins | sample All_14_2_FD_187198 | JGI IMG/M metagenome (GOLD analysis project Ga0209066, IMG submission 187198) | Freshwater microbial communities in response to fracking from Pennsylvania, USA - Allegheny Zone_MetaG_DW_15 (SPAdes) (version 2) ... | reverse complement strand
CGCGCCGGCCACGGTGGCGGCGATGATATGGAACTGGTGCCAGCCGGCGAGGTACAGCGCCGTCGCCAGCAGCCCCGAGAACACAGCGGTCGCCACCCGCACCAGGGAGGTGCACTGGCTGACCAGGAGGCCTATGAACATCGCCGACAGGGCGTAGTCGAGCCCCAGCGGCTTGACGTCGCCGATCAGGTTCGAGGCGACGACGCCGAGGGCGGAACCGAGCACCCACGAGATCTGGGCGGTGACGTTGAGGCTCAGGGCCTCGAGCGGGCAGTCGCTCAGATCCCGGGTAGTGGTCGAATGGAGGGCGAAGGTCTCGTCGGTGAGTTCATAGGCGAAGAAGGCCTGGCGCCGCCGCGACCATTTCGCCAGGTAGGGGGCGAGAGAGGCCGCCATCAGCAGGTGGCGGAGATTGACGACGAAGGTCGTCAGGATCACCACCGCCGGGCCGGTGCCGCTGGCGAACAGGCCGACGGCGATGAACTGGGCCGAACCGGCGAACACGATCAGCGACATCAGCACGGTGTTGGCCGCCGAGATGCCGCTCTTGCCGGCCAGAACGCCGTAGGCGAAGCCGATCGGCACATAGCCGAGGACGATCGGCAAGGCCCGCCGCACCCCTTTGAAGACGGCGGCGGATGATGATGGTTGAATTTCGTTCATGTCAGGAGAATAGGGAAAAACAAATGCCAACAAAGCAGGGTCGACCCGGTCGCGGCGCGGGAGTGCAACCCCCTTTCGAATCCTGGCGCCGGTTTATCCGGACGGCGCGGAATCGCACAAAATATCCCTGCCGCCTGTTCCTGTCAACCGCTTTCCCCCCGCCAAACGATGATCTCCACTGCCCGCTGGTCACATGGCACCAAGACATGGAGCGGGAACGCCTCATTTGGTTCGCCCCGAGCATATCAGAAATCTTTGCAGGCAACCAGATGCCTCAACACGCCAGGCAATGATCGTGCCGGGCTATTCGTTGCAGAGAAAGTTCATTTCCTCTGTGCCGGCCCCGCCGGCACTCGATCCCTGCTGAGATCCAGACGACTCAAGGATGTTTCCGATCCACTGCTCAATATCATGGTGGACCACTTCCGCCTGCAGATCCCTGAGCAGCATGTGATAGCCATGATCATAGAGGACAAAACGCCAATGATTTTCCTTTTTGGATGGCAACCTTTTGAGCATTTCGCAGGTCGGTCGGCGGGGAATGATCTCATCATGTCTGCCGTAGAGAATCATCGCCCGACCGGCAAGAGATGCGGAGGAGGAAAGGGCTTGGTCCATCAGCGTACTCAGGCCGTAGACCGCATCGACCCTAGTCGTTTTGATCACCAGCGGATCACGCCCCAACTCGCTCAGCATCTCGGTGTTATCTGACGGGTCGATATCCAGCCCCTTGCCGGAAACCCCGAACCAGGGCAGCAGATGCGCGACCACCCACAGGGTCGACCGCTGGTACCAAGGCATGGTTTTCCTTGCCCATACGGCGGGAGCGACCAGGATGATCCCGGCATAGCCACCCTCCGCCTGCAATTCCTTCTGCGCGGCGAGAATCACCGCCCCGCCCATACTGTCGCCCATAATGAATAGAGGTACATCTTTATATTTTCGCTTCAGCAACCTTGCCATGGTGCGCAGGTCAGCAGTCATTTTCTCTGACCCATGCCAGTACCTGCGCCCCTCCGTTCTGCCAAACCCTCTCTGGTCATAGGCGATCAGCGTGATATTTCGTGCTGCCAGATACTGACCAAACGAAAGGAAAGCGCGACTGTAGTCGTTAAAGCCGTGCAGGGCCAGGACAACCGCCCGCGGCAGCCCTTGCCGGGCATTGACGACCAGGAGCGGAAGGGTGAAACCATCCGGCATCACGGCGGCATCGGCTTGCAATTCCGGAACAGCCTTGGTGGTTTTCCCCTGAAAGATATAGGGCCCGAAACAGCCGGTGAGCAGGAAAAGCGCAAGCGTTGATAACAGGAGACTGGCGGTTGAGCGTCGCATAGACGAATCCCGATGGTGATGGGGAACAGGATGACACACTATATATTTTTGACAGAAAATATGGTTAGCTGAAAGCTGATTCTCGATATTTCCGCTCATACTTTGAAAAATAATGCTGATTACAACATGTACATTGGAACCTTATTTTTCCTTATTCACTAACTCGATAGCTTCTTTTCCTGTTATGTGCTCAATTTTTAATCCCGCTACGCAAACTCTGCTCCATTCACGTTGAATTTCTTGCTGACCTTCTTCAACAAAGCGAGGAGAGTATTTGTTCACCAGACACTGGAGGGCATATCTTCTCTCATTATCTTCGATGAGAATTCTGATTTTCCCGAAGACAATGACGCTGCGAAAATGGGTCGTGAAGGTATTCTGGATGACTTCATCTTGTTCGATAACGCAAAAACTGGCCTTGTCATTCCTAACGATGGCATCAATCTTATGCCCCGCCCTGGCAAAATGAAAAAACAGCCTGCCATCCATATATGCATAACTTAATGGGACCGCATAAGGGTAATCGTTGTCACCTGCCAGGGCCAGGACTCCCGATGTGCAGGTGTTCAATATTGCGATCGTTGCAGCTTCCGATAACAACTGCTTTTTCCGTCTCAAATCTCTGAACATTCGTATGCCTGCTCGTATGTGCAATTATGTTGACTTGATATTGTGTAATCCTCTTTTTGACACGTATGGCCTTAACGACTTCCACAGGCCTACCAAGCTGATCAACAACCAGAAAAATTCAATCAAAAATGCGGATAAATTGAATTCAAAGTACAACGAAACAAGAATCAACAATGCGCCAATCAGGTTCAAAAGACTGAATTGTATCATATTGCTTTGCAATATACCTGTCTGCAACAGAAGATAGGTGATTAAAATGCAAAAAACCCCGATGTTGCCAACAAGATCATACCAGTGGTATTCCATTGTTCTCACTTCCATTCTTCAGGCTAAGATTTGAGCTGCGTCGCCAACCGGAGATGGTCGGCTCGAGCGAGGAGTCAGCCATGTCTGCTCGAGCATTCTGTCTATTTTCAAGAGACTTGGCGACGGGCAGATACGATGTCCCCTCTTTTACGGTCGAAACGGACCAGCACCGCCGAGCGCTTCAATTTCTGGTTCACGGTGAATTCGGCCAGCGAGATCACGCTGGCCTCGGTGTCCCGGCGGTCGTCGACGATGACGTTCTTCCAGTCCAGCCGCAGCGATTGCGGCCGGACGACAAGGGTGTCGGCCGGGAAATCCATGATCCGTTTGAGGTGCAAGAGCGTATCGTCCGGCGTTTCCACCGCTTTTCTCGCCTCATTGATATCCTCGTCGGTGGCGCCCAGCAACTCCTTGACCTCGCGCACCTTCTCCGCCTGTTCCAGTTCGGACTGACAGAACAATTCGAATACCCTGGGCTTGCCGCAGAGGATCCGGTACATTGAGCCGAGCTGTTGTCGCCGTTCGCGCAACTCGGTCAGATTGGCCTTGAGGGCGGAGATCCGCTCCATCGCCACGCCGGCCAGCACCTCCAGGATGCGCTGTTTGAGCAGGGTCACGGTCGCCTGCAGGTCGGTGGCCCGGGCGACGATCCGGTGGTTGGTGAAGGTGACGGCCTGCATCGGGACATTGTTCAACACGACATCGCCCTGCCGGGACGACCCGAAAACGGTCTTCTCGGTCCGATCCATCAGCAGCAGGCCGAATATCTCCTCCTCCGTCCCCGGCAGTTCGTGGTTGCGGGCGTTGCGCAGCACGATCTCCATCTCCTCCGCCGAGCGGAAGACCGCCTTGACCAGCGGATCGTCATAGTAGCTGTTCGGGTGCAGCCGGACCGGCCCCGGTATCACTCGGACCAGCTCGTCACAGTAGGCCATCGTCGTCGCCACCGGCAGACCCAGCGTCCGGCGGTAGCGATGGGCGAGACGAATGATCGGGTCGGCAATCTCGACCACATCCTCGATCGCCTGGCGCAGATCCCGCTCACGCTGCCGCTTCCGGTGCAGATCGTTGACCGCCCCGCGCAGCCAGGTGATGCCGGCATCAAACATGGTATCGCCCTCCGGAAAAGATTGTTCTTCGTCCACCGTGCCGCTCGAGAGGTAGCCCGGAAACAACGGCGGGAGGCCAACCCCCATCACCGATGCGAATTGGCCTCCCAGTCAACGCCTGGAAACAAGATGCCTGCTGCCCTCTCAATGGACCTCGGCATCCCTCAGGCTGCGATATTTGGTATAAAGATCGTGAATTCCGGTGCGGAGACGACGGATCTCTTCCGAGTCCTTCTTCGAGACCCAGCGCGGTTCGCTGATCGAATACAGCATGTTCGCCAGTTCATCGATCGAATTCTCTATCGCCTTGCACCACGTGCCGGTACAGATCGTATCGACTTCCCTTGACTCATCGATATCATGGTGAAGGATGTCCAGCGAGTCTTCGAGATTTTTGATGAAATCCCCGTGACCCAGATGGAATGCATCGACCATTTCTTTCTGCATTCTCATATTCAACCTCCTGTCATTGTAAATTCCGACGAGATGTTGCCATCGCTTGATCCGGCATAATCGCGGCCCCGTCGACCGGGGCAACGTTGCTCCGACAATATCGGCATCACCCGCTCCGGCCACCGGTTATCACCGCGGCCATGGTGATGGGGACAAGCGACTCCCAGGAAAAACAATAATCATTCATTGTTCGCCGACAATCGCCGACGCCAGAGGAGATGGATCGCATGTCCGGGTACACGCGCCGATGCCCGCCGGTCGTTGATTTTCGGCGGGCCCTGACATATACTCTGCCACAGCATCCCCCACAATCGAACCTGCCGGCCGCCTGCCGGCAGGAGATCAAACCCACATCCTCCGAGACCATCATGCACAGCGCCGCCAAACCCTACAGCCCTGAAATGCAGCACCTGAAGAACACCCGAACCCTCGTCCTTCACAGCGGCGAGCCGGAGGCCAAGCGCGACGAGATCCGCCGCTATTTTCACGCCACCTGGGAGCTCGACGAACGGCTGTTCGACACCCTGGCAAGCGATGCGGTCTTCACGATGCGGGCCGATCCCCTGCGCCACCCGCTGATCTTCTACTACGGCCACACCGCCGCCTTCTACATCAACAAGCTGATCATCGCCGGCATCATCACCGAGCGGATCAACCCCCGTTTCGAATCGATGTTCGCGGTCGGGGTCGACGAGATGTCCTGGGACGACCTCGACGAGGCCCATTACGACTGGCCGAGCGTGGCCGAGGCGCAGGACTTTCGCCGCCAGGTCCGCAACGTGGTCGACGCGGTCATCACCACCCTCCCCCTGGCGCTGCCGATCACCTGGAGCAGCCCGGCCTGGGCCATCCTGATGGGTATCGAGCACGCCCGCATCCATCTCGAGACCTCGTCGGTGCTGATCCGCCAGCTGCCGTTGGAACACCTGCAACTCCATCCGCTGTGGCCGATCTGTCGCGACTGGGGCGAGGCCCCGGCCAACGAGCTGCTCCCGGTGCCGGGAGGCCCGGTGCGGCTGGGCAAGGACCGCAACCACCCGCTGTATGGCTGGGACAACGAATTCGGCCAGTTCGAGGAGGAGGTGACCGGTTTTGCCGCCTCGCGCTACCTCGTCTCGAACGGCGAATATCTCGCCTTCGTCGCCGATCACGGGTATCAGCAACGGCGCTGGTGGACCGAGGAGGGCTGGAACTGGCGGCAGTACCGCCGGGCCGAGCACCCGATATTCTGGATCAGGGAGGGCGAGCGCTGGGGGTTGCGGACGATGGTGGAAAAAATCGAGATGCCCTGGAACTGGCCGGTCGAGGTCAACTACCTCGAGGCCAAGGCCTTCTGCAACTGGAAGAGCGAGACGACCGGGAAGCAGCTGCGGCTGCCCACCGAGGCCGAATACGACCGCCTCCACCAGCTGGCCGGCCTGCCGGACCAGCCGTACTGGGACAAGGCGCCGGGCAACATCAATCTGGAGTGGTATGCCTCCTCGTGCCCGGTCGATCGCTTTCAGAGCGCCGGCTTCGGCGACGTGATCGGCAACGTCTGGCAGTGGACCGAGATGCCGATCTCCGGCTTCCCCGGTTTCGAGGTCCACCCCTATTACGACGATTTCTCGACCCCGACCTTCGACGGCCGCCACAACCTGATCAAGGGCGGGTCGTGGATCTCGACCGGCAACCTGGCGACCCGCGACGCGCGCTACGCCTTCCGCCGCCACTTCTTCCAGCATGCCGGCTTCCGTTATGTCGAATCGGCAGCGGCGGTGGCGATCCCCAGCATAACCTACGAGACCGACGACCAGGTGTCGCAGTACTGCGAATTCCATTACGGCGACGACCACTTCGGCGTGCCGCCGTTCAGCAGGGCGATCGTCGACCAGGTCATGACTCTCTACGGCGACCGGCCCCGCCGCCGCGCCCTCGACCTCGGCTGCGCCACCGGTCGGGCCACCTTCGAACTGGGCCGCTACTTCGATCAGGTGGTCGGCCTCGACTTTTCGGCGCGCTTCATCCGCATCGGCAGCCGCCTCAAGGAGGAGGGCTTCGTCCAGTATACCCGGATCGAGGAGGGGGAGATCGTCAGCTACCACGAGAAGCACCTGGCCGGGTTCGGGCTTGAGGCGACACGGGACAAGGTCGAGTTCTTCCAGGCCGACGCCTGCAACCTGCCGGCCCGTTACACCGGTTATGACCTGGTACTGGCCGCCAACCTCATCGACCGCCTCTATGATCCAGCCAAGTTCCTGGGTGAGATTCCCGCCCGGATCAATCCGGGCGGCCTGCTGGTGCTGCTCTCGCCCTACACCTGGCTGCCGGAGTTCACCGACAGGGAGCGCTGGGTCGGCGGCTTCCGCCGTGACGGCGAACCGTTCTACACGATCGACGGCCTGAAGGAACAGCTGGCGCCGCAGTTCACACTGCTCGCGGCCCCCGGCGACATCCCCTTCGTCATCCGCGAGACCCGGCGCAAGTTCCAGCACAGCTTCGCCGAGATGACGATCTGGGAGCGCAAGCGGGCATGAAAAAACCCGGCCGGGTCGCGCTGCGGCCCGCCGGGTCCCGGCTTCACCAGATTGTTACCTGCCGCCTACATCCGGGTGTACAGCTCCATCGTCCGCTCGCGGGTCATGATGTCGGCCCAGTCCGGCCCGAGGCAGTTCTCCCACAGCGGCACCAGCCCGAGGGCGGTGGTTACCATCTTCTCCATCGCCGCCTGGTCGAGGCCCTTGGTCAGGTTGCGCGGCAGCGAGATATCGTGCCTGGCCATCATCTGCCGGAATTCGGCCACTCCTTCAGGATAGATCTCGTCGAGATAGTCGAAAGCGATGCAGCAGCCGATCCCATGGTGAATGCCGAGGACATAGGACAGGCCGTACGACAGGGCGTGGCAGGCCCCTACCTGGGAGTAGGCGATGCTCATGCCGCCGAAGTAGGAGGCCATCATCAGCTTGTCGTCGCGGTCGGGGTGGTCCTGAAGGAAGACCTGGCGGCACAGGTCGAGCGACTTCTCGCCGTAGGCGCGGCTGAACTCGTTGATGAAGGTGCCCTGCAACGATTCGACATCATGGATATAGCAGTCCATGCCGGTATAGAACCACTGGTCTTTCGGGACCCCGGCGATCAGCTCCGGATCGAGGAGGATCTGATCGAAGAGTGTGAAGTCGGAGTTGATGCCGAGCTTCTTCACCGGCCCGGTGAGGATCGCGGTGCGCGAGATCTCGGCGCCGGTGCCGGCCAGGGTCGGGACCGCGACGTGGTAAACGGCCGGGAATTTGATCAGGTCCCAGCCCTGGTAGTCGGCCGAGGAGCCGGGATTGTTGAGCATCAGCGAGACCGCCTTGGCGATGTCCATCGTACTGCCGCCGCCGATCCCGACGATACCGACCGGTTTCTCGAAGTGATACGACCGGATCTGTTTGACCAGGGCATCGATATAGGTGGTCTTGGGCTCGTCATTGACGTTGACCCGCAGCAGCAGGTCGCGGCCCTTGAGCGGAATCCGTCCTTCCAGCGGCTGGCCGGTGAAGACGTCATCGACCACGAAGACAAAGTAGGCCTCGCTGCTCGTCCGCTTGTGCTTGATGACATCGTCGAGTTGGTTGAAGGCCCCGCGGCCGAAGATGATGTTTGGTACTATCTTGAAATTTCTATACATTTTAACTCCAGGGTATTTGAATTGGCAATCCCGGGGGAGAATCGGCCAGCCGCTCCCGCCACCCGTCAGCAGTCCCCCATCTCCGTACCAGATAACGGGCCAAAACTCAAGGGAAGTTTGTACCTGCGGAAAGCGGGAGTGCTTGATAACACGCCGTATATGTGTTGTTTTTGAGTGGTCGCCGGGGTCCGGCCCGGATCTCGGCAACGTCGTGCCGCCGTAGCTTCCCCTTGACAAGCTCAATGGAACAGCTAGTGTTTCAAAAATCCGCCCTTCTTCACCCCTTCGGAGCAACCACAAGGAAGCCGGCATGAGCGTTCTCGATCAGGACAGCGTCTTCACTTCGCTGCAGCAAAACGGCCCCCTCGCCACCACCGACTCGGTGCAGCTCGACTCCCCGTTCTCGAAAAAGACCAGGGAATGGCTGCTGCAGCTGCGGCACAACCGCCTCAACGTCACCAAATACCGGGCCCTGCGCGGCCAGATCTTCGAGTTTCTGAACGTCAGGGGATTCGAGCAGATCCCCGCCCTGATCAGCACCCCGCGCCTGCGCCGGGAGCGCAGCCATCGGGCCTGCACCCTGCTCGGCAACATGTTCGGGGTCGAAGGCACACCACGCGAGATCGAGGCCAGGATTTACGAGTACGCGAGAACGGCCGACGCCGTGATCAACCTGCTGAAGACCAAGATCATGGCCCCCTACGCCTCGCACATCGCCACGACCAACGAAATCGAGGTCACCAACGACCCGGTCAACCTGCTGCTGATCATGTTCGATGACCGCTACCACAAAAAGGCCCGCTTCGAGGCCCGCCGCAAACTGGTGCTGATGAACCTGGCCGGCAGCATCGACCAGCGCGAGCGCGAGACCAAGATCGAGGAGAAGTTTTCGCTGTTTCTCGAATTCCTCAATGACTACGTGTGGAGCCACCGGCTGAAGATCGGCGAACTGGAAATCGTCTATCTCCTCTCCCGCCACGCTACCCACGACTTCAGCTGCACCGATGTGAAGGTCATCGACAGAGAGCAGGCGAAAAAAATCCTGCCCGAGCCGCAGGTCAAGCTGACGCTGCTGAAGCGCCGCCGCTTCATCGCCGGCGACCGGGAAATCCCGATCTACGTCTCGATCCGCAAGAAATCGCCGGAGGCCAAGGTCCTCAAGCTCCTCCGCAAGAACGAGAAGAACCCGGCCGTGGCGGTCGATGACGAGCTCGGCCTGATGGCGGTGCTCGAGACGGTCGCCGATATCAAGATGTTCCAGAACCGGCTGGTCCGCAGCGCCTCGAAGGCCGATTCCTTCCTCGTGCTGGAGGATATCACCGACACCCTGACCGAGGCGTCGGCCTACAAGATCACCTGTACCGGCTCGAGCAGCAAGACGCCGATGCTGAAATTCTTCGCCCGGCTCGGCGGCATGCGGGTCGAGTTCATCATCCACACCAACCGTTCCTGGCTGAACTACATGTACCAGCAGGACGTCTCCCACGACGAATACGAGGTCAGACGGATCTTCGATTCGGGGGTGGCCGAACTGCTCTTTCCGAGCGATATCTTCCATCTCGATCACAGAGCGATCCGCGACGACATGATCAGGCTGTTCCGGCGGCAGATCGAACGATAAGACAGGAGGCGACCGGGGCGAGGATGCGGCCGGCTCAGGCCGGGGAAAGGTACCAGCGGTAGGCGTCGGCCAGGCCTGCCTGCAGCGACAGCCGCGGCTGCCAGCCGAGGGCGTTGATGCGGCCGGTGGCCAGGAGCTTGCGGGGCGTGCCGTCCGGCTGTCCGGGGTTGTAGACCGTCTCGCCGTCAAAGCCGACCAGGGCGGCGACCAGGGCGGCGGTCTCGCGGATGGTGATATCGTGGCCGGTGCCGACGTTGAGGAACGACGGTGCCGGGGGGGCGAAGACATCCTGGCTGAGCCCCATGACATGGACGCAGGCGGCGGCCATATCGTCGACATGAAGGAACTCCCGCCGCGGCGAGCCGCTGCCCCACAGCACGACCTGCGGCCGGTCATGGACCAGGCGGGAAGAGTCCGGGGCCAGACCGATGGCCGCGCAGATTTCGGCCGGGATCGCTCCGTAGCGCGCCTCGTCGCGGCGGATCGCCTCGACCGCGCCGTCAGCCGCCAGCTTTGCCAGATGGTACTTGCGGATCATCGCCGGGATGACATGGCTGTTGTCGAGATGGTAGTTGTCGCCCGGGCCGTAGAGGTTGGTCGGCATGACCGAGCGGAAGCAGGTGCCGTACTGGCGGTTGTAGGCCTCGCACATCTTGATCCCGGCGATCTTGGCAATGGCGTAGGGTTCGTTGGTCGGTTCGAGGATGCCGGTAAGCAGGTCCTCCTCGCGCATCGGCTGGGGCGCGAACTTCGGGTAGATGCAGGAGGAACCGAGAAAAAGCAGGCGCCTGACCCCGGCCCGCCAGGCCTCGTGGATGACGTTGGCCTCGATCATCAGGTTGGCGTGGATGAACTCGGCCGGGTAGGTGTTGTTGGCGTGGATCCCCCCGACCCTGGCGGCGGCCAGGACCACGTAGTCGACGGCCTCGGAGCGGAAGAATTCCCGCACGTCCGCCTGACAGGTGAGATCGAGCTCGGCATGGGTCCGGGTAACGATGTGGGCAAACCCGGAGCCCTCCAGCCGGCGGATGATCGCCGCCCCGACCATGCCGCGATGGCCGGCGACATAAATCCGCATCGACGGCGCCAGCATCGCCGTTTCTTTCAACCCTTCTCCAGCCATCCAGACTCCTCCCCGGCCGCCGCCGGCACCTGCAGCGCTGTCGTTCACTCGTGATGATTGAGGACGGTAAAACCCTCGCGCCGACAGAGGTCATCGCGGTTGGCATCGTCGAGATCGGCGCGCATCATCTCGACCACCAAGTCGGTAAAGCTGGTTGTCGGCACCCAGCCCAGTTTCTCCCTGGCCTTGCTCGGGTCGCCGAGCAGGGTCTCGACCTCGGTCGGCCGGAAATAGCGGGGATCGACCCGGACCACGACGCTGCCCGGGGAGAGTCCGGCAGCGGTGCAGGTCGACGGCAGGCTGGCGACCACCCCGATCTCCTCGACCCCCTCGCCCTGCCAGCTGAGGCTCAGGCCGAGCTCGGCGGCGGCGGCATCGACGAATTCACGGACCGAGTGCTGCTCGCCGGTGGCGATGACATAGTCCTCCGGCTGCTGCTGCTGCAGCATCAGCCACTGCATCTCGACGTAGTCGCGGGCATGGCCCCAGTCCCGTCGGGCATTGAGGTTGCCGAGATAGAGACAATCCTGGAAACCAAGGAAGATCCGGGCCAGGGCCCGGGTGATCTTGCGGGTGACGAAGGTCTCGCCCCTGAGCGGCGACTCGTGGTTGAAGAGGATGCCGTTGCAGGCATAGATGCCGTAGGCTTCGCGGTAATTGACGACGATCCAGTAGGCGTACATCTTGGCCACCGCGTAGGGGGAGCGGGGGTAGAACGGGGTCGTCTCCCTCTGCGGGATCTCCTGCACCTTGCCGAACAGCTCCGAAGTCGAGGCCTGGTAGAAGCGGGTGTTCTGGGTCAGACCGAGGATGCGGATGGCCTCGAGCAGGCGCAGGGTGCCGAGGGCGTCGGAGTTCGCCGTATACTCCGGTTCTTCAAATGACACGGCGACATGGGACTGGGCGGCGAGGTTGTAGATCTCGTCCGGCCTGATCTTTTCGATGATATGGATCAGGCTCGACGAGTCGGTGAGGTCGCCATGGTGGAGGATAAAGCGGCGCTCCCCCTCATGCGGATCCTGGTACAGATGGTCGATGCGGGCGGTGTTGAACAGCGACGACCGACGCTTGATGCCGTGAACCTGATAGCCCTTCTGGAGCAGGAGTTCGGCCAGATAGGCCCCGTCCTGACCGGTGATGCCGGTGATCAATGCTTTTTTCATCTTGTCTTCTATAACCTTTCAATATATTGACACGTGCCTCAGACGAGGGTCCGGATAAAGGCCTGCAGGCTGTCCCGCATCTCCGGCCGCTCGAGAGAAAAGGCGAGGTTGGCCATCTGGAAGCCGGCCTTGTCGCCGCAGTCGAAGCGGACCCCCTGGAACTTGTAAGCGAAGATCGGCTGGGTTTGCAGCAGCTTCGACATCGCGTCGGTGAGCTGGATCTCGCCGCCGGCCCCTTTGTGATGGCCGCCGAGGATGCCGAAGATCTGCGGCGTCAGGATGTAGCGGCCGATAACGGCGATATTCGACGGGGCCTGATCGGCCGGCGGTTTCTCCACCATCCGCCGCACCCGGATGGTGCCGCTGACCGGTTCCTCGGTCTCGAGGATGCCGTATTTCGAGGTCTCCTCCATCGGCACCTCGATGACAGCCACCATCGAGGCCCGGAGGCGGTCGAATTCCTGGACCATCTGATGCAGGACCGGGACATCGCTCTGGATCAGGTCGTCGGCCAGCAGGACGGCAAAGGGCTCGTCGCCGACGATATCCCGGGCGCACCAGATGGCGTGGCCGAGGCCGAGCGGCTCGCTCTGCCGGGTATAGATGATGGTGCCGGAATTGGGCACGATCGACTCGATGACCTGCAGCAATTCGATCTTGTGGCGCTGTTTGAGCGTCTCCTCGAGCTGAAAGGAGCGATCGAAATGATCCTCGAGGGCGCTCTTGCCGCTGCCGGTGACGAAGATGATCTGCTCGATGCCGGAGGCCAGGGCCTCTTCCACCGCATATTGGATCAGCGGTTTGTCGACAACCGGCAGCATCTCTTTGGGCATGGCCTTGGTTGCGGGGAGGAAGCGGGTACCGAGACCCGCCACCGGAAAGACTGCTTTGCGTATTTTCATAGTGTTCACTGGTATTGGTTGTGGTCGGAAAGGATCAATCGATCCGCCTGGCGATGCAGTTCCATTATATTGGAAATCCAAGAAAATGTAAACCGCCTAAGCCTGTTGCTCGTTTACCCCGGCCGGTCCTGAACGGGTATCGGTTGACTCCCGCACACCATGCCGCTCTGATCAGATGATGGTTGACAACAACGGTGGGACCCTTTATCGTAATTTAACGATGGAACCGAAACCGGTGCCGCCTCCCCATCCCTTCAACCCGGCCGTTACCCCCATGGATACCGATCTGACCGCTGTCGACGCCGCCCGGATGTGCAAGGCCCTCGGTCATCCCGCCCGAATCGGGATTCTCAGGCAGCTGCTGCGCGAGGAACGCTGCATCTGCGGCCGGATCGTCGAGGTGCAGCCGCTCGCTCAGTCGACGGTCAGCCAGCACCTGAAGGTGCTGAAGGAGGCCGGACTGATCATCGGCGAGGTCGAAGGCCCCAGGACCTGCTACTGTGCCGACCGGCAACGGCTGGCGGCCCTGGCGACAGCGCTGTCGGCGCTGCTTTCCCCCTGTCGGGAAGAACACCAATGAAACCCGAACTCCAAGACTCTATGAACCTGCAACCCTTTCCCCCCCTGCCCATGGCCTCCCCGCTGGCGCCGCCGGTCGATCACGGCGATACCGCCCCCTGCTGAGGCCCGAAACCCGATCCCCGGTCAGGGGTCCACGAGCGTCCCGGTTACCGGATTGTTCCCTATGTCACCGACTTCATCGCCACGGCGGCCAGTCCGGTGCCGCTGGTCAGCACCTCGCTTCGCTGGCGCGACCACCTCGGCACCATCGGCGCCAGAAGCGGCTCCTACCGCAGCAATTACAAGGTCATCCCCGGTTTGTACGGCGTCGGCAGGCCTGGACCGGAATCACCGGTTCTCGTGACCGCCAATTACAAACTGAGCTTCGACGCGCTGCGCCGGGAGCTGCCCGGCATCGATGCCTGGATCCTCGTCGTCGACACCCGCGGCATCAACGTCTGGTGCGCCGCCGGCAAGAAGAGCTTTTCGACCGACGAGGTGGCCTACCAGGTAAAATCCACCCGGCTGGCCGAGATCGTCCGCCACCGCGAACTGATCCTGCCGCAGTTGGCAGCCGTCGGGGTGGCCGCCGGCAGGCTGCGCAAGGCCTGCGGTTTCAACGGCACCTTCGGCCCGATCCGGGCGGCGGACATCCCCGCCTACCTGCACCGGGACCGGCAGGCCGACGAGGCCATGCGCACGGTGACCTTCCGGGCCGGCGAACGGGCGGTGCTGATCCCGGTTGAAATCTGCCTGCTGTGGAAACCCTTCCTGGCGGCAACGGTGATCCTTGTGCTGATCTCCGGCATCGGCCCGGAGGTCTACTCCCTGAACGCCGCCTGGACCAGAGGAATCCGGGGAATTACCGCCTCCCTGCTGGCCGTCCTGGCCGGGGCGGTTCTCACCCCGCTTCTGCTGCCCTGGATTCCCGGCCGTCAGTTCTGGCTCAAGGGGGCGCTGGTCGGCGGGTTGACCGCTATGACCGCTATGGCCGCCCTGCTGCCGACCACCTGGGCCGCCAACCTGCCCGCCACAATCGCCCTCGTCCTGTGGATCGCCTGCGTCGCCTCCTACCTGGCGATGAACTATACCGGTTCCACCCCGTACACCTCGCTCTCGGGGGTCGGACTGGAAATGCGCCGCGGCCTCGCCTTCCAGCTCGGCGGCACGACGCTCGCCCTGGGGCTGTGGATCTGGAGCGCCTTTGCCTGATGAGGAGACGATCATGAAGGATTTTCGCTATATCGACGGCGCCGCCATCCTCCGGCTCGACCGGGAGACCTGCATCGGCTGCGGCAACTGTGTCACCGTCTGCCCGCACCGGATCTTCGAGCTCCAGGAGCACAAGGCGATCATCGTCGACCCCGACGGCTGCATGGAATGCGGCGCCTGCGCCACCAATTGTCCGGTTGCGGCAATCTACGTCAACCCCGACGACGGCTGCGGCTGTGCCGCCCTGATCATCAACCGCTGGTTGTCGAGGATCACCGGCAAAACGGTCTCCGGCTGCAACTGCTGAGTTCTGTCGTCACCTTTTCCCAGACACCTGGAGTGTTTTCCGCCTTTCGACGTCATCGATGAATATCCTGATCGCCATCCTCATCCTGTTCTGCCTGATCGCCGCCTGGTTCACCCTGTACTACATAGGCAACCAACAGGTCGAAAACCCCGACGGCACCGCCCGGATCACCGGCAACTGCGGCGATACGATGGAAATCGCCCTGCGGATCAGGGACGGCAGGGTCATCACCACCAGTTTCTGGACCGACGGCTGCTCGGTCAGCAAATCCTGTGTCGAAACCGCCGCCCTGCTGGCCCGCGGCAAGGCGATAAAGGAAGTGCGCACAATCAATATGATGACCATCATGGATGAGGTCGGCCAGCTGCCCGACACCCATCTCCACTGCGCCCAACTGGCGGAGACGACGCTGCAGCGGGCGGTCCAGGATTACCTCGCCAGACTCGGCCCGACCAGCTGCACCCACTGCTGACTGGCCGTCCGCCCCTCCGCCGACGACAAAATGACGGCGGCACCGGTATCTCCTTACCTTTTTGTGCCATAACCACTACAATGGCTTTATAGGCAGGCTGCCTCGACGCCGGCAGCCCCGGCCCCCATTCGCCGTACTGCAGATTCCCCGCCCAGCGCTGATCGGTTACCGACGATGAATGCATCCGGTACGACCCAGCAGACCGTCCTTCTGGCAGGACTCCTGCCGCCGGAGACGGCTCTCATCAGAAGACTGATCGCCTCCTTCGAGCTCGAGGCCCTGTCCATCGCCATCGCCGATCTCCATCGCCCCGACTCGCCGCTTGCTGAGAAGGATATCTGTCTCGCCCTCTTTCATGTCGACCCCGCGGCCAGGCGGCAGGAACGCGACATCCGTCTCCTCGCCGAACTGCTCCCCCGGCCGGTTCCTCTGATCGTCCTGGTACCGCCGGCCCTGGCGAAAAGGGTCGAGACCTATATAGCCGCCGGAGCCGATGATTACAGCATCCTGCCTCTGGACGAGGACAGTTTTTCAATCCGTTTCTATATCCTGCTCGAATGGGGCCAGGCCGTGCTGCAGTCGCCACAGCCGACCTATCCCTGGGACGAACATGGCCAGCAGAGCACCAAGAAACTGTGGCGCCGGCTGGTTACCCGGTTGCAGGAGGGCCTCGCCTTTTTCTCCCCCGCCTCGCTCGTCATCGACGAGGAGGATGAGCGGATCTTTCACAAATGGCGCAAGATCCGCCTGCTGGGCAGCGGCGCCTATGGTGACGTCTGGCTGGTGCAGGAGGATGGCCGCAAGGAACTCGCCGCCGCCAAGATCCCGCACACGGCGAGGATGAACGTCCGCACCCTGCGTTCCGCCGCCATCCTCAAGCGGTTGATCCACCACCCCAACATTGCCGGCCTGATCGAAGTGGTGAAAGAGGAGGGAACGTACATCCTGATCCAGGAATACGTCGCCGGGGAGTCCCTCGACCGGCGGCTCGAACAGGGCCTGACCGCCGTCGAGAGGGAGTCGCTCTTTCTCCAGCTGCTGTCGGTGGCGGCCTATTCGCACCAGCACCGGATCATGCACCGGGACATCAAGCCGGAGAACATCCTCGTCACCGCCGACGGCCGGTTGAAGCTCCTCGATTTCGGCATCGCCCGGGATCTTTCCTGGGAAAAGGCCGACGCCGCCTCGGGGGGAACGCTCAACTTCATGGCCCCGGAGCAGTTGCTCGGCAGAAGCTGCCTGGCCAGCGACGTCTGGGCCATCGGTGTCATCTTCTATGCCCTGGCAACCGGCTGTTATCCCCTGTTCCATCAGGAACACCCGTTCCCGGCGGCTATCGACACGATCTGCACGGTCCCCGAACCGCACGAAATCGACGGCCGCATTCCGGCCGCGCTCGAGAGGATCATCATGCGTTGTCTGGACCCGGCGCTGGAGAGCCGTTATACCGATGCCGTAGAACTGCGGGAAGACATCCTCAGATCGCTGCCGGGGTTCGGAAAAGGTCTGTATCTGCCGGAACAGGACAAGGTGGAGGAACTGCAGACCTGAGCCGAGCGATCAGAGCCCGGCCGCAAGGCGGTCAGCGAAAACCTCCGGCAACCCGGCCTCTCTGATCTTGCGGGAGGCGGCGGCATGATCGTAGACCACCCGGACGAACTCCACACTCTTCTTGATGCTGTCGTAGATCAGGTACGAGGCGCGCGGATCGCCGTCACGCGGCTGACCGATGCTGCCGCAGTTGAAGATCTGCCGGTTGAGTTCGGCCGCCGGCACGATCGTCCCGTCGGGAGGATGACGCAGGTAGACGCAAAAGAAGTTGCGGCGGGTGATCGCCATGGCCACATGGGTGTGGCCGACAAAGAGGATCTTCGCCCGGCTCCGGGCGAAGGACCGGGAGATATGCGACTTATCGGCCACATAGTACCACTCCAGAGGCCGGTAGGGGTTGGCGTGGCAGAACAGGGCATCGCCCCAGTTGCGAAAGACATCGAGGGACTGCAGGAAGTACAGGCTCTCGGCACTCAACTGCCGTTTCGTCCATTCGATGACCCGGCGGGCATCCCGACGCATGCTGGAGGCGGCGCCGACGACCGCATGGTCATGGTTGCCGAGGATGAACTCGATATTCGGCAGGGTGCGGACACGGACGACACAGGCCTCCGGATCGGCACCGTAGCCGACGATGTCGCCCAGGCACATGTACCGGTCGATCCTCCGGGTCTCGGCATCGGCGCAGAATGCCTCCAACGCCTCCAGGTTGCCATGGATATCTGAAAAAACGGCTAAACGCATCGCTTTTTTCCCCGAAGACATGTCCGGCGCCGGAGCAGCGTCCGGCCGCCCTCCCGTCGCCTCTTTCTGGTATCGTATCCCGAGGGATCCGAAACAGCAAACAGATATCCTGCGCCGCCCCTGATACCGAATAATATCCCGCCGGTCCCGGCCGTCGCCAACACTCTTCCTTTCACTTCAATCGGCAAATGTGGTATTATGCGGCCTATTGATTCAACCGTTCAGATCTGGCAGACGCCGCTGAAAACAACCGTCACCCCCTCCGGTCGTCCAACCGTTGCCGGGGCCAAGAGGAAGATTATGCCGACTCCGCAATACTGGGCAGACAGATACGTCGAAATACTGGCTAGCGCCACCGATGCCATCAACATGATACGATCGGGGCAGAGGGTCTTTATCGGCTCGGGATGCGGCGAACCGCAGGCGCTGGTCAAGACCCTCAGCGACAATTCCAACCACCTCAGCGGCCTGGAAATCGTCCGTCTGCTCGGCCAGGAAACGACGTCGCTGACCGCCATCGCCAACCGCACCAAGGACACCAGTCTCAATATCCGCTCGATCTATCTCGGCTCGACGCGGGAGCCTTCGATCGCCCTGCACAAGCGGTTCATCACCCCGATGAACATGTCCGACGTCCCGGCCCTGTTTGCCACCAGGAAACTGCCGTTGAACGTCGCCCTGGTCCAGGTCTCGCCACCGGATGACTTCGGTTGGATGAGTCTCGGTATCTCGGTCGATGTGACTCTTGCCGCCGCCCGTTCCGCCGATTTCGTCATCGCCCAGGTCAACCCGCGGATGCCGAGGGTCATGGGCCAGAGCTTTCTCCATGTCAACGATGTCGATGTGATCGTCGAATGCGAGGAGGAACTGCTCTCCATTCCGACCAATCGCCAGAATTATTCCGATGCCGCCCAGGCCATCGGCAGCCACATCGCCCGCCTGATCGAGGACGGGTCGACGCTGCAGATCGGCCTCGACGCCGCCTCCCAGGCCACCGTGCAGGGGCTCGCCAGCAAGAACGACCTCGGCATCCACTCGCAGTTTTTGACCGATGACATCATGCACCTTTATGCCGTCGGCAACATCAACAACCGCAAGAAACGACTCAACGAGGGCAAGATGGTCGCCTCGATGGCAATCGGCAGCCGCAATCTCTACGAATTCCTCAACGACAATCCAGCCATTGATTTCCGGCCTTCCGACTATGTCAATGATCCGTTCGTCATCGCCCAGCATCACCGGATGGTGTCGATGAACGTCGCCCGGGCCATGGACCTGACCGGACAGGTGGCGGCGGAGGCCTCGGCCGTCACCCGTTTCGCCGGTGTCTCCGGTATCCCGGATTTTGTCCGGGGTGCCCGCCGTTCACGGAGCGGCAAATCGATCCTGATGATCTTCTCCACCGAGGAAACACCGGGAGGGATCCGCTCCAACATCCTCCCCACCTTGGATCGCGTCGTGGTGGTGCCGCGCGGCGACGTCCATTATGTCGTCTCTGAGTACGGCGCGGTCAACCTTTTCGGCAAGAGCCTGCAGGAACGGGCGATCGCGATGATCAGCATCGCCCACCCCGATTTCCGCGAAGAACTGTTCACCGCCGCCAAGGAACAGGGGCTGATCGGCAGCGAGAGGAACCTCGGTGAGGCGGTTAAGGCGGTATACCCGGTCCGGTTGGAGGAGACGATCGAGATTGACGGCCAACAGGTCATCATCCGCCCGGCGAAACCGGTCGACGAACGGCGGATCCAGGAACATTTCTACAGTCTGCCGAAAGAGGATGTTTTCTCCCGCTTTTTCCATCAGAAAACGATTTTCGGCCGGTCCGACGTTGAATCGCGATCGAATGTCGATTACGTCCATGATCTGACCCTGGTCGCGGTGGTGGGTGAATTCGGGTTCGGCAAGATCGTCGGCGTCGCCGAATGCATGATGCTCAAGGACACGAACATGACCGAAGTGGCCTTTTCGATCAGCCCCGAGTTCCAGGGCCGGGGAATGGGCAAAATCTTCCTCAAGAAACTGGCCGCAGCCAGCCGGGAGAACGGCATGCGGGGCCTGATCGCCTATACCATCCCCAGCAACACCGGCATGATCCGCCTGTTCAAAACCCTGCCCTACAAGGTCAAGACCCATTATGAGGACGGCGATCTCGTCCTCAGCTGCCTGTTCGACGTACTCGCCTGAACCTTCCTCCCGGCGCTGACGAAGATCTGCCTGCCGGTCTTCAGCGCCGCATCAGATGGGCGACGGCCTGATCGAGGCCGTCGAGAGACAGCTCGAACATCGGCAGGATGGCCCGGATCAGTTCGATGGTCCGGGTGAATTGCCAGTCGCGCTGCGGAATCGGATTGAGCCATGCCGCATGGGGGAAGGTGGCCGCCAACAACCGCAATCGTTCGATGCTGGGCCGGCCGCTGCGTTCGAAGGCATAAATCGAACCATCGGTCGCCATCAATTCGTAGGGGGCCATCGAGGCATCACCGATGACGATCAGGCGGCTCTCCGGATCACGGCGGATCAGGTCGTCGACCGCCACCGGCCGCCGCAACCTCGACGCGTCCTCCCACAGCTGGTCATAGATGGTGTTGTGGAAATAGAGGGTCTTCAGTTCCTTGAACTGGGTCCGGGCCGAGTTGAACAGCGCCTGCACGACATCGACGTAGGGCTCCATCGACCAGCCGCCGTTGTCGATGGCAAGGATGATTTTGAGGCGGTCGACGGTCGCCCGGTCGAACACCAGTTCGATCTCGCCGCCGTTCCTGATGGTCTGGTAGATGCTGCTGTCGACGTTGATCCGGTCCCGCACCCCCTGCGGCACGAGATGACGCAGCCGCTTCAACCCCTCGGTCAGCGACCGCCGCGACAGCGGCCCGTCGGTCGAATAATCGCGGTAACGCCGTTCCCCCGCCACCTTCACCGCCGATCGGTTCATCGATTCGCCGCCGACCCGCATACCGCCGGGATGATAGCCGGAATGACCAACCGGCGAGGTCCCGCCGGTGCCGATCCATTTCGATCCACCTGCATGCCGCTCCTTCTGGTCCTGCAGTCGCTTCTTGAAATAGGCGAGGACCTCTTCCGGCGACATCGACGCCAGCTTCTTCTCGTCCAGTCCCAGGGCATGGGCCAGCCGCTTCGGGTTCTTCAGCCA